>Ga0007792_10000793_pt1 | contig 11479 bp, 8 predicted proteins | sample CryBogmetaGMA6M_FD_60371 | JGI IMG/M metagenome (GOLD analysis project Ga0007792, IMG submission 60371) | Freshwater microbial communities from Crystal Bog, Wisconsin, USA - MA6M | ecosystem: Environmental > Aquatic > Freshwater > Lake | place: Crystal Bog, Wisconsin, USA | collected 2009-07-06
AAAAATCGAATCGCTTGCTCCCCGAAAGCTGAAACCGAGTAACTTTTGGCCATAATGAGAATTGCTGACCCTTAGCCGCTTCCAATACCAAATTAGCCTAAAAAAATTCAGGTAAATTGATAGCATTAAATAACGTGCATCATTATTTATGAATACTTTCTTTTAATTTCAGCATACCTAAAACAATCGGTTGTGTGGTCATTTACCATGCCGGTCGCCTGCATAAACGCATAACAAATAGTACCGCCGACAAATTTAAAGCCACGTTTTTTTAGATCTTTGCTCATTATTTCAGAGACACGGGTAGAAACCGGAATATCAGCAGCCGTCTTAAAGTTATTATGAAAAGGCCGTCCATCAACAAATAGCCAAATATACTCGTCAAAACTGCCAAAGCCTTCTTGAACCGTCAAAAAGGCTTTGGCATTACTTATAACGGAATTTACTTTTAGTTTATTTCTTACAATACCTGGATTAGCCAACAGCGAGTTGATTTTGTTATCGTCATAGGTTGCGATGATACCCGCATCAAAATTGTCGAAGACTTTTCTGTATTCTTCGCGTTTTTTTAAGATAGTGACCCAACTTAAACCGGCCTGAGCGCCTTCGAGTGTAAGCAGTTCAAATAAAAGCCGATCATCATGGACAGGCACACCCCATTCAACATCATGATAATGCTCTTGAAGCGGCTCTGACAGAGCCCAGTTACATTTTATTTTATCCTTCATAGACGCCCAAAAGTAATTGACACTTTTTTCTCACAAAAAAATGATAACAATCTATATAGCCGTAACCACACAGACACTTCGACTTGCCAAGTTACGCTGTCGCTAACCTACACGACTAACGTTGCAAATTAGGACGCGCAAATAGGGGTAGAAAATTTTCTACCCCTACAACCTATCGTTACTCTTTATGGGTTCACCGTGATTGTTCATAGTCATAAGTGTCCCGCCTTAGTTGGTAGCCTGTTTATTTTATTGGCAAGGTAAAACAAAAGGTAGTGCCCTTTCCGGCTTGGCTATTAAAATGCAACTTACCATCATGCGCTTCGATAATGGAACGACTGATAGACAACCCCATCCCCATCCCTTCTTCCTTGGTGGTGTAAAAAGGCATTAATATTTTCTGTTGCTGATCTTCAGGAATGCCGGGGCCATTGTCTTTTACTCTGACTTCTATGGCCTCATTAAGCGTTATTAAGCTATGAATGGATATCTCCTTTTGCTGGTTTTCAAGGCAACTATCGAAGGCATCTGCGCTGTTTCTGATCAAATTTATGATGACCTGTTCAATTTGTATCGTATCAACATTAATAAGCGGCAAAGGGCTTTTTAATTCAAGGGTTAGCGCTATATTGCCAAGCTTTAGTTCAGGTAGACAAAGACTGGTCGCGTCTTGAATTAACTCATTAAGGTCGGTCGCTGAAACCTGCTTGGTATTGGCTTTAACAAACTCTCTCATACGACGAATGATCTGCCCCGCCCTTAACGCCTGTTGCTGGGTTTTATAGACTACCTCAGCAAGCTTGTCCAAGTTAGGACTTTCAGCTTTCATCAGGGTTAAACTAACCTGCGTATAAGTAGCAATGGCCGTTAAGGGCTGGTTAACTTCATGGGCAATGCCGGACGCCATTTCGCCCATCAATCCAAGGCGCGTGACATGGGCCAGTTGGTTTAGATGCTCTTTGTCTTGCAGTTCCTGGTATTTACGCTCACTAATATCCTGCGAACTACCCACCAAGCGCAGTGGTTTGCTCAGGGCATCGTATTGCAATTCGCAGGTACTACAGATAAAGCGAATAATGCCATCCGGTAACTTGATACGAAAAACCAGCTCCCGCATGTCTTCCCCCTTTAAGGAATCATTGAACCAACTTTTTCTTAAATCCAGGTCTTCAGGCAGGATCAAATCACTAGTCGCTTCCAGGGTATGCTCGAATATCTCAGGGGTAACGCCAAAAATACGATACATTTCATCTGACCAGCTTAAATAACCGGTCGCAAGATTCAAGGACCAGCTACCAATATGGGCAATGCGCTGTGATTGGGACAACATCCATTCTTTTTCCTGCAAGGTTTCTTGTATATTTTTAAGCACTGAAATATCGGTATGGGTACCGATCATGCGCAAGGGTGCACCCTCTTCATCGAAGCTGACCACCATACCACGTGCAAGAATCCATTTGTAACTGTTATCTCTACAGGATAATCGGTACTCACAAAAATAACTTTTCGATTCTCCATTCAAGTAATCTTGCATTGCCATTTGAACGTACAACTGATCATCGGGATGTATGCTATCAAACCATTCCTGTCGAGTAGGCAGGATGTCATTTTCGGCATACCCCAACATCTCCTTCCAGCGCTTGGAATAGTTCATTTCATTGGTCAAAAGATTCCTGTCCCAGACTCCGTCACCGGAACCTTCGACGGCAAATTTCCAGAGAAATTCGCTCTCACGCAGCGCACGCTCTATCTGCTTGCGCTCAGTGATGTCGCGTGAAGCGTTAAAAAATACAGGTTTGCCGTCCAGCTCAAGTTGACATACGCTGACCTCGACATCAATAATCGTTCCATCTTTACAGCGGTGGCAGGTCTCAAACTGGGTGCGCGTTGCGTTTATGGACTGCTGCCTCACTACCTGAAGGTATTCGGCTTTATCAAATTTGATAGCCCATTGGGTCACGTTCATGCCGATCATTTCGTGATGCCGGTAGCCCAGCATGGCACAGAATGATTCGCTAATTTCGATGATATTGCCTTCGGAGTCAAGTATATAAATGCCATCACTGGCATTGCGCAACAGCGCAAGGTTCTTCTCGCTTTCCTTTTGCAAGGACTGTTCGACCTGCTTGCGTTCGGCAACAAGTGTTGACACCAGCAAGGTCAAAAGTGAAAGCGTAGTCATGTAAGCCCAAAGTTTGGCGATCGCCAAATGCAGGTTTTGGTCAAAAAACGGACCTTGACCGATGGCAAGTGTCCAAGCGGCACAGGCCGACAGCGCTAATGCGAAGACAGCCGCAGGCCAAGCCCCCAGTCTCAACGCAATCCCTATCAGAACCAAACCAAGTAAGGGTATTAAAAAAACATAGCCCAATGAACGCGCCGGCATAATCATCCAGACAAGTCCGAGACACCCCACAATCACAGCCGAAACAACAAACTCACTTCGAAGCTTGCTGCCCAGCAGCCGATCAAATTCGCCACGATCAAAGGTAATCAGGGCCATGCCACCAACAATGACTCCCACGACATCACCAAACCACCAGGCGAGCCAGGCCATACCAGCGCCTGACCAAGGCAATAGGCTGCCAGCAGCAAGAGTCAACACCCCGAACGTAGCGCTGACCATCATGCCGAGAGTGCTGCTCACGATAAATACCGGCATATCACGCCAACTTGTGATGGCGGCGTTAAAATGCCAGCGCTGTAAAAGGACGACCGCTATTACCGGGCCAAGGGTATTACCAACAGATACACTGAAGGCTACCCAAACCGTGGAGCCAATAGCAAGATTGACTGCTATAGCACCCAGCCATACCCCAGGCCAGTAGCGTAAACCCCATCGAAAAAGAACCGCCACGCCAACACCTGTCGGTAGCCAGATCAAGGTGATATTGGAACCCATAATAGAGAGCTCCAGACCTAAGCACCCGGTGATAAAATAGGTGAAAGCAAGCATGACCACAGGGGTTACAGTGACATTTTCAAATAAGGCGTTAGCTAACGTTTCAGTTTTGATGCTCATTAGAAATTTAGTCGTGTGCAGTACAGATTAACCATAGACATTTTACCCAAATCAGATGATATAACAGATTGAACTCCAAAGGTATGAAAAATTGAAGCAGCCTATATCATAAATTCAATTTTATAATTTAAAGACCTTAACTTACCTTTGGAAATGCACTCAGTTAACGTAAAAGAGAAGTGTTATGTTGTAATATATTAATGTGTAGATGCTGTAACCGTTATAGCTTGGTCAGATCTGAGATGATGTGCACTACAGCAATACGGGACTCCACGACAGGCAATAGCGGAATAAGATCTTTAATATCAAAAAAGTCAATCAGTACTTGTATGTGTCAATTAAATGCGTGTTATTTAATTTTCATTCCCAAGTAAGCGATTGAAAATTTGTGAGGGCGAGTTATTATTGAGCACGCTATCCATAAGCCATGCTCTACCGGACTTGGTTAATCGATAATTATTACTGCAGGAACTGGTTTGACTCAAGATAACGGAGAAATGAATTTTTGAACTGCAAATGAAGCGAATGTCTGCGGGGAGGCTATTGATTTTTTTGTTTAGCGTAAAAAAAGTGCTTGTATAGATGTCCATGCGGTTAAAGCACATCTATCTATACAAGTGCTGCCTCTACTCCCCTGAGAGAGGTTGAAGCGAGGATGCCTGGTTAGAATGAGGGAATTTTAGTATTTTTATTTTATTCTCCTCAGCACACCGTTATGCTGCTCCTATATTGCTCTACCTCCTGCCTTAATGCAGTCATTATCACAACCCTCTATAAAGGAGAGCGGGCTTGTTGCTACTGCAACTTATTATTTTTATTATATTAAAAAATTGTATAGATACCTATGCGTTATGTTACTGTCGAGAGCCGGCAGCTCTCATTATTTTACTGGCTGGTTTTATTTAAATTGTCATAATAAGAATTACTGATCGTCGGTGACAGTGACAGTGCAGCAGCAATAAAAACGAGCTCATGTTTGATGGCATTTATTTCGGTGTAAATAGCATCGCTTTTAACGGATTCATATTGACTACCCCGTAACAACGCTTCCAATCGCCGCACCATTCCTGCCAAGTTATCAATCCCCAGAGTAGCCGCCGTGCCTTTGAGAGAATGAACCCGGAAATATACCGCCGTGTCGTCGCCATCGGCCAGACTCTTGACCAATAGCGTCATGTCATTGGCATGTAATTGGATAAAAAGCGTCAACAGTTCCAAATATTTGTCGGCATTACCACCCAGCAATGACTGGCAATACATCATATTTAGACCCGGTATTCTTGCCAGACGCGCCAAGGCTGCTTCGCTACTTTTTTCTTGCCTAGAGTCCGATGCAGCGTTAAACGCTGAATCGTAAGAAAACGTGCTGCCTGGCTTCATGCCATCCCCGACACTGGCAGCCATTTTAGTAAAGTACTATAGAGCAAAGCCGGATTAACAGGCTTGGCGATAAAGTCATTCATTCCCGCTTCAGTGCAGGCACGGCGATCCTCGGGAAAGGTATTGGCCGTAAACGCCACGATCGGTTTTGTTTCCCACGCTATCAAATCGCGTATCGCTCGAACGGCTTCCAAGCCATTCATGTGGGGCATCTGGACATCCATCAAAATCAAATCATAGGCATTGATTAAAACCTTCTCGAAAGCTTCCAAGCCATCCTCTGCCAATTCCACCACAATACCTGTACCACGTAGCAGCTCCAGGACAACTTCACGATTAATGGCACTGTCTTCAGCCACCAAGAGCCTGGCACCTTGGTGGCGCAAGCGTAACTGCATTTGCGCATCGGTTGCATCCATAATAACCTGACTACCAAGCAGGTCACTTGGGCAATCGCCACCCGTGCCGATTGTATTAGGCATAGACTGATAATGTTTCATGATTAAATCCAGAAAAATGATATAAAATTAAAAGTCTAAAATTAAAAAAGTTGAATATTATTACTCTAAAATTTCGTTAATTAAATTCAAAAAATTAAAACAACGACCCATAAATTAACCTCATCGTGAGCCAGAAAACTTATAGTGTCTATATTCGACACTGCCTTAACTTATATTCTTTGGGCTCTGCTCACGTTGGGAAGTATTTTTCCATGATTTAAGCATCACCGCAATCCGTATAAATACTTACGTATTACTACGTATAGACAGACGTACAATATTGTGATTTTAAAATAGACATTTCTCTACTGACTACCCAAGTTAAGTTGAAAACCGCTTTATTGAAGTTTTTATAGCAGACGAACAACGCATCGAACAGGGGGAGGATAATAGCTAATGGCATGTTCTGAGTAATTATCGAAATATAAGTATTCGCTAAAAACCCGCTTTCAAGGATTGTGATAATATAGTTAATTAAAGGTCACTTTAAAGCTATCTTGTAAAATGATATGAGCTTTAGTAATGGCTTAAGTGCTATCCAAGAATGACTCTACTTAGTGCGCAGAATGCAAGACCCAGCTTAACTCACTACGAACCTGACTATTTTTGAGCCCTGTTTGGTGCCGCTAAAAATCCATGCGTCTTACTTTATAAAAACTTTGCCACTCGTACTTATGCCCCAAAAACCGCCATCCTTTAAAGTGTCTTTGTCATACCAAAATCGGACAATGGCCTATTTTTATAGTCAGATTGAGCAACAACAACGAATTTTGCAGCGTGTTCAGACGGCTTTACCTGATCCATTAAAAAAACAGGCGAGACATTGCCTTATAAAAGATAAAAAATTGCTGATTTATACGGATTCGGCGGCTTGGGCATCACAACTACGTTTTTATAAAAGCGTAATTCTTGCCGCTATTGCGCCGTTAACAAAAACGCCGATTGAAATAATGCAAGTGAAGATTATTACGGATCAAACAGGGGGGGAGGTTAAACGGAAGGCAAAAATACCTTCAGCAGAACAAATAGAGGTTATCCGAAGCCATAGCCTGACTGTTTCGGATAATCAACTGAGACTGGCATTGCTAAAATTAAGCACAACACTGGAAAGACTGTCTGGCAAGACTTAAGGCGATTTTCTGCAAAGAACATACCCAAATCGCGGGGCTTTTTATTCATTTCCTGGACTGTCAAAATGGTTACGTAGTCCGCTACGCGCCTACTTTTTCCGCTTAGAGAATCGCTCCTGCATAATCCATAGGAATAGGGTGAATGCAGATATTGCAGGAGCAAATATCTGTCCATGCAGTTGTTGACAACAAAAAAAATCCTGCGCTATTCGGGGTTATTCATTCTTGCAGATCGCCTAACATCAGTGTAAAAACAACACTATTCAGCGGTTCTAACCGTTTCTGCAGAGCGCATAAAAGAAATCGGCGCGTCTTCTTCATCTGTAAAAGTAACCATTTCCCAGGCATCTTTGTCAGCCAATAAAGTACGGAGTAATTTATTGTTCAAGCCGTGCCCTGATTTATAGCCGGTAAATTCACCAATCAAGCTATGTCCCAACAAATACAAATCGCCAATCGCATCAAGAATTTTATGCTTAACAAATTCATCTGCACAGCGCAAGCCGTCTTCATTGAGAATTTTATCATCATCAACCACAATAGCATTATCCAGACTTCCGCCCAGCGCCAAATTGTTCTCTCTCAACATATCAATATCTTTCATAAAGCCAAAGGTTCTGGCTCGACTGACTTCTTTAACAAAAGTCGTTGAAGAAAAATCCATTGTGTGTGTTTTTACATGCTCTTCAAAAGCGGGATGTTCAAAATCGATCGTAAAAGTCACTTTAAAGCCATCAAACGGATCAAATGATGCCCATTTATCACCCTCTTCAACTCTAATGCTACGCTTGATTCGAATATACTGCTTTGGACAGTCTTGCTCCTCTACTCCTGCCGATTGAAGCAAAAACACAAAGGGCCCGGCACTACCATCCATGATGGGGACTTCAGCCGCACTCACATCAATAAGGGCGTTATCTATCCCTAATCCGGCAAAAGCTGAAAGCAAATGCTCGATGGTTGATATTTTCACATCACCGGCAACCAACGTAGTCGACAACACTGTTTCACCAACATTTCCAGGTGTTGCCTGAATGGTAACGGGCTCATCCAAATCCACCCGGCGAAATCTGATCCCTGTATTGGGTTCAGCAGGGCGTAATGTTAAATGGACTTTATCGCCAGTATGTAGACCTACGCCTGTAGCTCTTATGGTGTTTTTTAAGGTTCGCTGTTTAATCATAAAATAAATAACGCCGAATGAAGGGGCAAAAATAATTCATTGTATCACGATATATACCCAAAAAAGAGTGTGATTCGATATTACTTTTAGTGAGTACCATGTTATAAGATTATTTTCTGCTCAAAATAAATACTGCTGATGGTTAAAGTGACATGAATCAATCGGCAATCCATTTAACACTGGATAGTCTTGTCAATTCTAACGTAACTATTTTTGTCCCTACTAAAATGGATAGTCCATTAATCAATCATTACGGGTAATTTGATGTAGCTAAACCGGGCTAATTAATGCTAGTCTAGGCATCATATTTTAGTGATTGTAGACATGTTAAACAAAATTTTTCAACGAAAAACCCCGGAACAATTACCCGATTATTCAGGGCTTCTAAAAAAGCAATATAACCATCAAGTATCTCAAAACCATATCCAACACGACAACGCACAATTGTCTGCTTTACAGCATTTACAAATGCTCCTGGAATATATAGGGGCCTGTTCCCGTTATAATCAAAAATCCGTCGCGCATAAACTCCTGTCATCGCCCCCGGAAAAATGCCAAAGTGTGTATCTGTTTGGTGATGTTGGTCGTGGCAAATCCATGTTAATGGCGCTATTTTATGAAGCGTGTCCTATTGAACAAAAAAGACGCGTGCATTTTAATCTATTTATGCTGGAGGTTCATGCCTTTACCCATGAATGGCGTCAACATAATGATACCGATGCCATTATTGCCCTGGCAAAAAAAATCAGGGAAAGCGCTTCACTTCTTTGCCTTGATGAATTTCATGTGACCGATATAGCGGATGCCATGATTCTGGAAAGGTTGTTTAGCAAACTCTTTCAGCTAGGATTATTGGTTGTTATAACCTCTAACCGACATCCGGATGATTTATATCAGGGCGGCTTGCAACGGGAACAATTTTTGATCTTTACCAAGCTCTTGCAAAAAGAATCCAAGATTATTGAGCTTGTTGCAAAAGAAGATTATCGCTTGATGCACCTGCATGCACTTGAAGCGACCTATTATTTTCCATTGGATACCCATGCGCGTGAGTTTGTGCAACAAAGTTATAACGAGTTTACTAATTTTGCCGCACTACAAACCGGCTTTTTACAAGTATTAGGCAGAAAGGTTACTTTATCCTCCGTGCAGGGCGACATTGCGCTCACTTCTTTTAAAGAGCTCTGCATGCAACCTTTGGGTTCGGCTGATTATACCGAGATTGCCCGTGAATTTAGCACCTTAATTATGGCCGACATTCCAAAATTATCAGCCGATAAACGTAACGAAGCCAAGCGTTTTATGATCTTGATTGATGCGCTTTACGAGCATAAAGTTAAGTTAATATGTACCGCAGAAGTCCCGGCTCAAGAGCTTTATACTAAAGGTGACGGGGTATTTGAGTTTAAACGTACGGTATCAAGATTAATTGAAATGCAATCAGAAGGTTATTTACGCAGCAAACACATCGGGCACTGATGAGCTTTTTTTATTCACCACGAAGGCACGAAGAAAAGAAAAACAAGGTAATTATTCAAGCCCCATTGCCATTAAGTTAAGCGCCTCTTCTCTTGGCAAGATAAACCGTTGGCTGAGCGGAGCCGAAGCCGGCAAAATCGCTTCGACTCCGCTCAGCCAACGACTTAACTTAATGACATTGCCGCTTTTTTTCAAAGATAAAGACTGAATAATTACAACTTCGTGTTCTTCGTGTCTTCGTGGTGAAAATTTTTTAAAGTCTTTTGTCGATTAACCCGTTACGACTTAAAAACGACGGATATATCAAACTATTTATGAGGAATAATCATGGCATTATTAACAACACCGGTGTGTGAATTTGGTCAAAAAGCGCTTGACTTTACATTGCCTGGCGTTGACGGTCGTACTTGGTCTTTACAACAATGTATGGGTCAAAAAGGTTTATTGATTATGTTTATTTGTAATCATTGCCCTTATGTCAAAGCCGTGCAAGACCGAATAGTTAGAGATACCAAAGAACTTAAGCAATTAGGTATTGAATCGGTCGCCATTATGTCCAATGACCCGACTGAATACCCTGAAGATTCTTTCGAAAATATGAAGTTACTGGCTGAAAAACTGAATTTTGGTTTTCCTTATTTATTCGATGTAACCCAACAAATAGCCAAACAGTATAATGCTGTCTGCACACCCGATTTTTTTGGGTATAATAGCGACTTTGAATTGCAATACAGAGGCAGGCTTGATGCCAGCCGAAAGGAAGCCGCACCAGCCGATATCAGGCGCGACCTGTTTGAAGCCATGAAGCTGATTGCAGAAACCGGCCGTGGCCCGCAACAACAGATTCCAAGCATGGGTTGTTCCATTAAATGGAAATAAATCACACTAAATACACACACAAACCGAGAGCGTAAAATATGTCAATTCAAAGAATGGTTGATCTGGATTTATCAGGAAAACGGGTATTAATTCGTCAGGATCTTAATGTACCAGTAAAAAACGGCAAAGTAACCAGCGATATTCGTATTCAAGCCAGTGTTCCAACCATTGAAAAAGCCTTGGCCGCAGGCGCAGCGGTTATACTATTATCGCACCTTGGCCGCCCTGACGAAGGTCAGTATGACGAAGCTGCTTCTTTAAAACCGGTTGCCGAACGCTTGTCAATCTTGCTGGGTAAACCCGTCAGAGTAGAAAAAGATTGGCTGGAGGGCGTTGTTATAGCACCGGGTGAAGTGGTACTGTGCGAAAACGTGCGCTTTAATGTGGGCGAAGAAAAAAACAGTGATGAGTTGGGCAAAAAAATGGCCGCTCTTTGTGATGTTTTTGTGATGGATGCTTTTGGTACCGCTCACCGCGCACAAGCTTCAACTCACAGTGTGGCCAAATTTGCACCGATAGTTTGCGCCGGCCCTTTGCTGGCCAGCGAACTGGATGCCTTGGGCAAAGCCCTCGAAACGCCAGCCAAACCCTTGGTGGCTATTGTCGGCGGCTCTAAAGTATCGACTAAATTGACGGTATTAAAATCACTATCAGAAAAAGTAGACCAATTAATTGTTGGCGGCGGTATTGCCAATACGTTTATTGCGGCCGCAGGTTTTCAAGTGGGCAAGTCACTTTATGAAGCTGATTTAATAGAAGAAGCACAACACTTAATTGCCGAGGCAAAAAAAGCAGGTTCTGCCATCCCTATCCCGGTTGATGTCGTTTGTGCCAAAGAATTTTCTGAAACAGCAATCGCTACCATAAAGAAGGTTGAAGACGTTGAAGCTGACGACTTGATTCTGGATATTGGTCCCGACACGGCAAAATTGTATGCTGAATTGATTAAATCTGCCGGCACTATTGTTTGGAACGGCCCGGTCGGTGTATTTGAAATCGAACAATTCAGTCACGGCACCCAATCACTGGCAACTGCCATCGCCCAAAGCAGTGCTTTTTCAATAGCTGGCGGCGGCGATACCTTGGCAGCTATCGATAAATACGGCATTAATGACCAGGTTTCGTACACGTCTACCGGCGGTGGTGCATTCCTTGAATTTCTTGAAGGCAAAGAATTG
>Ga0007792_10000794_pt1 | contig 11473 bp, 8 predicted proteins | sample CryBogmetaGMA6M_FD_60371 | JGI IMG/M metagenome (GOLD analysis project Ga0007792, IMG submission 60371) | Freshwater microbial communities from Crystal Bog, Wisconsin, USA - MA6M | ecosystem: Environmental > Aquatic > Freshwater > Lake | place: Crystal Bog, Wisconsin, USA | collected 2009-07-06
ATTTTCCTGCTTCCGCCTCAAGCCGGGAAGATTCACCACCCGCTTCGCTTGCTTTCAATTAACCACAACTCAAGAGGAAGACTTCACCACTGATTTGGGAAATGAGGGAAATCCGGAGAAGAAGAGGAGAATGTTGCGGTATTTTTGTTTTGGGGTACCAAAATCAAAAATCCCGCAACGGTTCTTCCCGGAATATAGGAAAAACTCCATCGGTGCGAAGCGCCTCAAGACCGGTTCCCTGATTCATCGGGATGGTGTGACGCGATTCTTGCATGTGGTGTACTCGCCACGCGCAAGAATCGCGTCACATTTTCTTCTTCCCCTTGTCCTGAACTTGCCGAGGGGTCCTGATTTCCCCCATTTCCCAAATCAGTGGTTAAAATCTTTCCGACTTGTGGTTAATTGAAAGCAAGCGAAGCGGGTGGTGATCTGTATTATGTATGGTCATTTGAGAGACACTACCGTAGCGTCCCGGCAATTCGGCGGTTGGCGCGGGGCATGGGGTATTCGGACAGGGCGGAGGGCGTAATCCACTTGAGTTCCACCGAGGCCTTGGGGCGGGCCCGGCCGGAGACCCAGTCGCACCGGAATGCTGTCATGGTGATCTTGAAGTGGGAATAGGCATGCTTCACGGTGGCATAGGGCATCCCCACCCGCACAGCGAGCCCCGTCTCCTCCGAGATCTCGCGAAGCGCCGTCTGCTCCAGCGTTTCGCCTTTCTTCTGCTTGCCCCCGGGAAATTCCCACAGGCCGCCCAGCATCTGGTTCTCTGCCCGGCGTGCGATCAGGATCCGACCCCGCTTCCAGATGACGCCGACGGCGATCCGGTAATGAGGAACTTTCGCGGCCTTTTCGACGACCGGGAGTTCATCCGTCCGCTTCGTCCTGAAGGCCACGCAGTGCCGCGACAGGAGGCACTGGCTGCACTGCGGATTCCGGGGCTTGCAAACCAGGGCGCCGGTTTCCATCATCGCCTGATTGAAGTGCGACGGGTTGACTGTTCGAATGAGCGGCGTCAACCGGGTCCGGACATCATCCGCCAGCGCTTTGTCGCGCATCGGCGTGTCGATCCCCCACAGCCGGCTGCACACCCGCAGGACGTTGCCGTCCACCGAGGGCACCGGCTCACCAAACGCGATACTGGCGATGGCGGCGGCGGTATAGGCCCCGATCCCCGGCAGCTCGCGCAATCCTGCGGCCGTCCGGGGTGGTATTCCCCCGTGTTTTTCCAGGATCAGACGCGCCGCCTGATGGAGATTCCGGGCGCGGGAATAGTACCCCAACCCCTCCCACAACCTCAGGACTTCCTGGAGATCGGCCAATGCCAGCGCTTCAAAGGATGGAAACCGCGCAATGAACCGGTCGAAATACGGGATCACCGTCACCACCTGCGTTTGCTGGAGCATGATCTCGCTGATCCAGACCTTGTACGGCGAGGGGTCGCTCCGCCACGGCATGGGCCGGTGTTCCCGTTCAAACCAGCGGACCAGTTGGCGCGGCCAGGGCACCGTCAGGTTGTTCTCACGCTTGGACATAACTGAAATTATGGCATACTCTGCGGCAAACAAGGAGGGTGATGTTATGAAAATGCAGGTGGCAGTCATAACCGGGGGCGCGCAGGGCATCGGCAAAGCCATGGTTCGCCAGTTTCTGCGTGACGGGTATTCGGTCGTTATCGCCGATGCGGATGAGGAAGCCGGCCGGGAAACCGCGTCTGAATACGCCGCGCTTGGCCCCCTCCGCTTTGTCCTGACCGACGTGGCCTCCGAGACTGATGTCGCCCGCCTGACGACGGACACCGTGGCCTCCTTCGGTGGTGTCACCGTGCTGGTCAATAATGCCGCCATCGCCTGCAACCGGCCGATCTGCGACCTCACTCTGGCAGACTGGAATCGCGTCCTGGGCGTCAATCTCACCGGGCCCTGGCTCTGCGCCAAACACTTCGCGCCCTCCCTGCGACTGACCCGCGGCACGATCATCAACATCGCCTCCACCCGCGCCCTGATGTCCGAGCCCCACACCGAAGCCTACTCCGCCACCAAGGGCGGCATCGTGGCCCTGACCCATGCCCTGGCCGCCAGTCTCGCCCCGGATATCCGCGTAAACTGCATCAGCCCCGGCTGGATCGAAACCGAATCATGGCGCAAGTCGAGCGCCCGGACCACTCCCACCCTCACGGCCGCCGATCACCAGCAGCACTGGGCCGGACGCGTGGGACATCCCGACGATATCGCCCAGCTTGCCGTCCACCTCGCCTCTGATAAGGGCGGATTCATCACCGGCTCCAATTTCGTGATCGACGGGGGCATGACCCGGAAGATGATCTACGTGTAAGTTTTCCGAGGATTCTTCCTTGATGATCTACTGCCATTCTGACATTTTCATTTTATGAACCCTTCGCCCATGAAACCCATCTTCCTGAGCCTTTTTTTCGCCGCCTCTCTCTCCTTGAATGCGGAGGAGATCTTTCCCAAGCCCGGCTGGACCGACAAACCCAACCCCCTTGCTTCCCGCGACGCCGTTCCGGGCGGGGAACTGACAGCCTTCGGGTTCCAATCCCCCAAGAGCTTCAACTACTATCTCGACAACAACTCCTTCAGCGCCGACCTCTTCAGCGCCCTCTACGAGTCCCTGCTCACGCTCAACCCGCTCTCCCCCGACTATGAGCCCGGCCTCGCGGAAAAATGGTCCATTTCCGACGACAAGCGCACCTTCACGTTCTGGCTGAACCCGAAGGCCCGCTGGAGCGACGGGCGGCCCATCACCGCCGCGGACATCAAATGGACGTTCGACACCATCATGAACCCCGCCAACCTCACCGGCCCGCACAAGGTTGGCCTCGAGAAGTTCACCAGCCCCGTTGTGGTCGACGACCAGTGCATCCGCTTCACCACCACCGAGGTGCACTGGCGCAACCTGGGCGCCGTGGGATCCCTGCAGATCCTCCCCCGCCACGCCTTTGAGAAGCTCGATTTCAACAAGGTGAACTTCGAGTTCCCCGTGGTCTCCGGGCCATACCGGCTGGGCACCATCCGGGAGGGGATCTCCGTCACCCTCGAGCGGCGCGCCGACTGGTGGAACCGTAACGCCGCCGCCTCGCGCGGGACCGCCAACTTCCAGACCCTGAAATTCAAGTTCTTTGAATCCCAGGAAACCGCCTTTGAAGCCTTTAAGAAGGGTGAACTCGACCTGTTCCCGATCTACATGGCCAGGCTTTGGATGAACGAAACCAGCGGGGACAAATTCTCCCGCAACTGGATCATCCGCCAGAAGATATCCAACTACGACCCCATCGGGTTCCAGGGGTTTGCCATGAACATGCGTCGCCCCCCTTTTGATGATGTCCGCGTCCGTAAGGCGCTCTGCCACCTGGTCAACCGCGAGCGCATGAACGCCACGCTGATGTACAACCAGTATTTCCTGCACCGGTCCTATTTCGAGGATCTTTACGACAAGGCGCATGCATGCCCGAATCCCCTGACGGCGTTTGACAAGGACCAGGCGCGGCGGCTCCTCGCCGAGGCGGGATGGAAAGCCAACCCGGCCACAGGGCTTCTGGAGAAAGGCGGACATCCCTTCCGGTTCCGCTTCCTCGAGCGCGATTCCTCCGCCGGGAAATTCTTGTCCATTGTCGCCGAGGACCTGCGCGACGTGGGAATTGACATGCAGATCGACTCCAAGGACCAGGCCGCCTGGACCCGCGACATGGATGAATTCAACTTCGACATGACCTGGGCCGCCTTTGGCTCATCGCTGTTCAAGGACCCGGAGGGCATGTGGTCCTCGCGCGAAGCCGACCGCAAGTGCGGCACCAACATCACCGGATTCAAGGACAAGACGGTGGATGAACTCATTGAGCGGCAGAAACCGATGTTTGACGTCGCGGCCCGCCACGCCCTCTGCCGGGAGATCGACCGGATCGCGTTCAACCAGTACCCCTACGTCCTCCTCTGGAACATCAACTACAAGCGCTTGGTCTATTGGAACAAATTCGGCACCCCGTCCACCATCCTCGGGAAATTCAACAATGAGAGCGGCGCCTATTGGTACTGGTGGTACGACGCGGATGCCGCCGACGACCTGAAGAATGCCATGGGGAAAAACCTTCCCCTCCCTCGCCATCCCGCGGAGGTCAGCTTTGATGCGGCGTTCACCACGCCCGCGGAGTGAACGTCGTCGGGAGCTTATTTCAGCAGGCAATTCTCACGGGTAATCTGACAGCTGCGCTCCGTGTATTGATGAAACTCAATCCGCACCCCGGCGGGGTCCGTCGTCCACATCTGCCAGCTGTGGTCCGCTCCGAGCGTTTTCGGCGTCACCTCGAATCCGTTCTCGACCAGTCGCCTGCCGACCGGATCCAGGTCGTCGACCTCGAGGCAGAAATGCTGGATGGGGCTGATCGCCTTGGCATCGATCTTGTCACGCTGGAAAATCTCGATGAACAATCCCGGCGACACTTCCAGGTAGAACCCGACCACTTGATCCTTGCAAACAAAATCAAACGTCTTCCTGAATCCCAGTCCCTTGCAGTAGAACCGTTCCGCCGCGGCTAGATCCGTGGCAGCCAAACACACATGAGCCAAACCCTTGATCATGACGCACTCCCCTTCGTGTCGAACAAATCCACGCCCTCACCCCGGCGCGAGCCGGAATCCGCGCTGATGCGCTCAAGCATCCCGACATTGCACCACGGTCACTTTTCCGTTGTTCATCGCGGCTCCCCCTGACCGGCTGGGTCAAGGAAAAGACTGATCTCGGTAAGGGCCGGACATACCGGGCTTTCCAGAACCCTGAAGCGCAGCCTCCTCGTGGTGCAGGTCGCGCTCCGGACCAGGCAACGGTTCCCGATGGCGGTACCGCGATGATACTCCTGCCAAGCACCAGCCTGATCGATATCGAGCGCGAAGCGGTCGATACGCTGCCCGAGCGGCAGGAACTCCCGGAGGCTCACGACATTGAAGGTTACCGCCTCCGGGAATTCCAGCACAACCTCCGCCGCGGGCGCATGGTCATCGGTCGCCCAATATGTGCCGGGGCTGTTATCAACAAGGTTCCCCGGCGAAAACCGGGGACTATTGCCACGGGTGTTATTGGCCGTGACGCGCGCCCCCTGCGCGAGGTTGCGGCCAAAGATCTCATTAAGCCGCTGGCGGAATCCTGCCAGGCTCCTCACATCGTTCTCATGGAGTTGCCCCCGCCGGTCGGGCGGCAGGTTCAACAGGAAGGAAGCGCCCCGGCCCACGGACTTGAAGTAGAGGTCGAGCAGGTTCGCCGGGCTTCGCACCCGGTCGTCTTCCGAGGGATGATAAAACCAGCCGGGACGGATGGAGACGTCGCACTCCGCCGGCAACCAGGTGTCACCTTTCCGGTAGCCCTGGTTCAGCATCTCCTCGTCGGAAGCCCAGGCCTTGACCATGTCGGCCTCGACGCCCGTGGCCCACTGCTCCCCGCCGAACCCCGGGTAGAGGGAGGCGGTCGAGAGCGTTGACCAGCACGGGTCGCCAGCGATTCCCTGCTCGTTGCCGACCCAGCGCACATCAGGGCCCGCATCGCTGAACATGACGGCCCGGGGCTGGTTGCGGCGCACGATCTGCCATGTGTTATCCCAGTCATAGTAGGAGCGCCGGTCAATCTGCCGCGTCTCGCGGGCGCCGCCGTAGTAGCCGTCCCCTCCATTGGCACCATCGAACCAGACCTCGAAGAGTTCGCCGTACAGGGTCGTCAACTCATTCAGTTGATTCTTGTAGTACTCCACATAGGCTGGGCGGCCATAGTCCGCATGGTTGCGGTCCCAGGGCGAGAGATAGACACCGAACCGGATCCCGTGCCGCCGGCAGGCGTCGGCTATCTCGCGCACGACATCGCCCTTCCCGTCGCGCCACGGGCTGTGCTTCACCGAGTTCTCCGTGTATTTCGACGGCCAGAGACAGAACCCGTCATGATGCTTGCAGGTCAGGATCAACCCGGCCATGCCCCCGGCAGCCGCCGCCATGACAATCTGGTCCGCATCAAAGGCGGTGGGAGCGAAGATCTCCGGCCGTTCATCCCCGTAACCCCACTCCTTGTCCGTAAACGTGTTTACCGAGAAGTGCAGGAAGCCGTAGAATTCGTGCTGATGCCAGCTCAGTTGGCGTTCGGCGGGAACCGGTCCGAAGGGTTCCGGCGCAACCGGTTCCGGAGACGTTTTTGTCCGCGTTTCTTTCATGTTTCAATCGGGAACTATTTCGGCATCTCGCGTGTCACGACCTTGTCGGCCGGCATGTCTTCGGGCTTCGGCGGTGGCAGCGTGACCTTGCCGGTGGCGGCCCACTCGGCGCCACGGGCCAGGGTAACCTGGAAGCCGACACCGGACATCGACCGCGTGTCGTGGCCGAGCACCGTATGGAATACACGGCCCTTACCGTAGTTGATCACCATCAGGATCGGCTCATTCTTGCCGGTCCCCGCCTTGTCAGGCGCGGAAAACGCCGTGGCAATCACGGTGAGGTTCGTTGCCGGACCACGCATCTTGGCGTACAACTCGTCGCTGGCGTGCTTCCACTGGGGCGGCAGCCCCTTCAGGATCGGGTGTGCCGCACGCGTTTCGACAACGAACTCATGATTCGCGCCGTGCGTGCCACCACTGCCGGGCGATTCATCCCGCACGATCTTGCCATCCTGCCAGTACAGCATCGGCCCCGACTTCTCATTGCGACCACCCCAGCCGCCGACGCCGATCATCTCGTCGTATTCAGCCCAGCCGCCGAATGCGTTGTCGGCAGCATGGACGATAACCAGTCCGCCGCCTTTACGAACGTACTCGACGAACGATTTACGCACAGCTTCCGGCCAGTTCTGGCCGTTGTAGTTGTCAACCACCACGTCATAGCCCTGGAACTTCGGCTGCCACTCGTTGCCGATCGCGCCGGAAGGCGCCGTGGACACATCGACGGTGAACCGGCCGGTCTCCTCAAGCGCCCACTTCATGACAGGCGTCGTGGTTTTCCAGTTGTGATTGTTCTGGCCATCAATGATCAGCGCTTTCAGTTTGTCCGCCGCCTGGAGCGTCGAACAGACGCTTATGAACGCAAACAGTGACACGCATAGTGTTGAGAGTCTTGTCTTCATTTGATTCCTTAATTGCTTCCTCGTTATCCTGTCGACCATCGTGAACGCTTATTTCCCTACAGTCTCGATTACCGCCCTGGCCCTGTTGACTATTCTCTGATTCTTGCTGGCCAGAAGCTTGTTCGCCACATCCCTGACCTTATCGGCGGGACCCTCTTTACGAAGATGCTCGACGATATTCAATGCCGATATTTCGGCTTCGTTCCGCACCGCGGGATCATCCAGGTACATATTCACGATGGTGAGCGTAACGGCATTTCTGGCATTCTGCAGGGTGCCGGCAATCATCTTTTTTTCGTCCTCGCGTGTCGCCAGTTCCGCAGCCTGCTTGAACATCTCGCCCCGTTGCTCCGTACTCAGATTGGGGCCACTCCCGGCAAGCCGGATATAACCCCTGAGCGCCAGAATGCGATCCACGGCCTCGGGCGCGTTTTTCGCCAGCTCAAGAAGGTCACCTGCGGCAAGATCGTTGCACCACGCCGACAGCGACCGCACCGCAGCAACATGCATTTCCTTGTTCCCGGACTTCATGGCGCTCTTCACGATCTCGAGGGCGGCGGGACTGCCGACTACCGACGCCAACTCGATGATGGCCATCTTTGAATTTTCCGAAGCTTTGTCATAGTACGGAAGAATCACGTCGAAGCACTTGGCCTTGTCCCCGGCGCGCGCACAGACATTCCGCGTCACCGCCACGGCACGCGACACTTCGCCTTCATCCCTGATCGCGAACGCCGCCTTGGCCAGCCCGGCAAGATCCTCATCCGTCGCAATAGAATTGAAGCTGTCCCACGCCAGCAGCCGCAGTTCGGGATCAGCATCACTCACAAGTTGAAAGAGAGAGGGCTTCACCTCAGCGCAGCTCCTGGCAACCAGGGCGCGGATTGCCGGGGCCCTGAGTTTCTTATCCTCCAGCGCCGCCAGGAGCGCCGCATTGACCCCGCTTCCAGACATCCTGACGATGGCTTCCCTCGAGCCGCCCGGCAGGCCCAGCAGTATCCTCACCGTCCCGGCATCGCCGATCCGGCTTGAGGCCAGGATGGCGGCATTCCGGACCGGCTCGTTGGTGCTGGCCAGGCATTCGGCAATGCCGGCAAGCGCCGCCTGGTCCCCGCGCGCCCCGAGCGCCGTGATCAGGGCGGCCTTCTTCTCTTCCGGCAGTTCGCCAAGCAATTTAACCATGGCTTTTGTCAGGCACCCGCTCTTTTCGCCGCAGACCAGGGTCAATACGCCGCCGCTCATCCGGGGATCATCGCCCTTGATGAAATCAACCATCCGGGAGACCGCCCGTTTCTCGTCGACAGCAAGCAACCCGCTCAGGGCTGCGATACGGTGGGTTGTCTTGCCCTCAAGGACCTGCTCATAGAGCTTCCGGGCGTCAGATCCCTCCAGACTGCGGGCACAATCCAGCAGCGCGACCATGTGAACCGGCTTGAGGCTCTCCGCAGGTTGCAGTTTGCGGAGACATTTCGCGGCCGTCGTGCCGCCAATCCTGCCGAGCGCGCTGATTGCCGCGGAGGCAACCGCCGGATCTCCATGGGCGGCCAGTTTGACCAACTGCTTGGCGGCCTTGTCATCCCGGCGTACACCAAGACTCCCGATTATACCAATCTTCACCTTGTCAGAGGCGCTCCCCAAGGCAACCCGCATCGCCTCGTCGGCTTTCGGGTCAGCCATACGCTCCAATACAAGTCTGGCGTAATGGGAAAGGACCTCGTCAGTGAGCAGCCCGGCCACGGCGGGAATGCACTTCGCGGTCCCGATCTGCTGCAACATGCGGCAGGCAAACTGCTTGCCGTCCGGCGTGGCATCCTTTGCCGCCACAACCGCGATCAGCGAATCCTCGACCGCACCATGCTGGGCGACGGGTGTCTTCTGCAGAAGCTGTTCCGCTTCATTCACCGCATTCCCCTCACCGTATTTGTACTTCGCCAGATCCTGCCACACATCACCAAGCGAAATCCCCGCCGTGAGGCAGACAAGAGCTATTATCGTCGTTATTCTATTCATGATTATTCAACCGTATTGTTTTTTTGATCCAAATCGCATTTGCTAGATCTGCCAGGGCCCCCGTCGCGGCCTGTCAACCAGCCGGCTGGCCTCCGGGTCGCCGATAAAGTCTTCCTTCACGGGATCCCACTGCAGCCGACGATTCAGCGTGTAACAAATGTTGCCCAGGTGACACACCGTCGCCGTCCTGTGCGCATATTCCACATCCTGGAACGGGCGTTTCCGGCTGATGACGCAATTCACCAGATCCTGGATCGGCGAAGTGGCGCCATCCTCGTACCAGCGCAGCCCCGGAGGGACCTTGAACTCACGCAGCGGATGCGCCTCGCCCTTCTCGCACATGTACTTTGGCCCCTCCTCGCCGACATGAAGCTTCATGCCGTTGGCGAAGACATAGGTGAGGTATTTATTATCCTTCCCGTCGGGCGGCAGGATTTCCGTGGGCCCGGTGTGGTCCAACCCCATGCCGTGCAGCGCGGCCCCGAATTTATGCCCGCCCCAGTCCGTCATCATTCCACCCGAGTAATCGGACCATGACCTGAACCCCTGGCCCCCGAGTCCGTAGCTCTGCCCGCAACGGAACCGGTGATAGGGCGCCCACGGCGCAGGCCCGAGCCACATATCCCAGTCGATGGTATCGGGCGGGATCGGCTCCCCGGGCAAATCACACTGCCGCGGCGGGCCTCCCGGGTCTGCATAGACATCAAGTATTTTCCCGTAGTACCCACTCCTCGCCGCACAGGCAAGCGCACCGTAGTCCGAGATGACACGCTGACTGCCGGACGAGAGGACACGCCCGTACCGGCGGGCGGTATCCACCATCTTGCGCCCCTCGCCAATCGTCAGCGTCAGGGGTTTCTCGCAGTAAACATCCTTGCCGCTCTTCATGGCATCGATGGAAATCTGCGCATGCCAATGATCCGGTGTCGCACACAGGATCATGTCGATGTCATTGCGCGCAAGAACCTCGCGGTAATCCACATACCCCTTGCAGTCCTGGTTGTTGTAATGGTCGTTGACGCGTCTTTTAATCCCATCGAGATTCTGCTTCTTGACGTCGCACACCGCCACAACCTGGATCCGGGGATCATTCATGAACTGCCCCAGGTCACCCGACCCCTGCCCGCCCATGCCGATGCCGGCCATGACAATCCGCTCGCTGGCCGGAGGTCGCCCCCCTGCTCCCAGCGCGCTGGACGTAATAATATTTGGAAATGCGATCGCCGCCCCCACCCCCTTCATGAAGGACCGGCGTGATACTGTCATGTTTTTCATGAGTTATACTTTCCTTTATCTGCTAGTATTTCGCTTATTATTGCGGAAGCATCACCACCCGGAAACCGACGTTGTAGACGGCCTGCCACGCACGATAAGGCAGGCGGGCCGCGGAACGCGCATGGACCGGCCGGTCGTACCATGAACCGCCGCGCACGGTCTTCATTTCCGCCGGGTTCGCATCGTTGCGTCCATCGGTTTCATTGTACGGATAAGGCCGGTACGAGCTGAGCGTCCACTCGGCCGCGTTGCCATGCATATTGCGCAGCCCCCACGCGTTCGGCTGATACCGCCCCACCTCGGTGGTCACCATGCAGCCATCATTGAAACGGGCATCCTTGGGATGCCATGCCGGCGAATCGCCGCGCTGAAGTCCGCGGATCGAGGCATCGGCCAGGTTGGCAAATTTAGAGAAATCGGAGTCGCCATTGCCGTAGAAGAAGGGCGACTCGGTCCCGGCGCGACAGGCCCACTCCCACTGGGCTTCGGTCGGCAGCGCGAACTTCCGGCCGGTCTTCAATGAAAGCTTCCGGCAGAACTCCATGGCTTCATTCCAGGTGACGCGGACCGCGGGCTGGTTCGGCTGGTTCACGTTATGACCCCGTTCGCCTTGGTCTTTTCCGACCATGCTGATTACACCGCTGTCATGCTTGGCGTCGAGAACCGTGTATTGGGCATTGGCGATTTCCATCACACCCATGTAGAACGGTTTGTCGATCTTCACCCGGCTTAAGGGGACTTCATCGGCTTCGCCGGAGGAGTCGCCCATCACGAATTCACCGGCTGGAATCAAAGCCAATTCAAGGGTTTTGCCTCCCTCCAGATCGATTTTCACGCTCGGTGGCAGGGTATTCGTGGCTGCCGCCAGCCGCTTTGCGGCCTCGCCGGCGTCAAAGGGCCATCCCGCCACGCGGACGTCCTGCGCCTTGCGCCCGGGCATCGGTTCGGGAGCAACAAACTTTACCGGCTCCTTGCTTGCGGGTTCCGGGATCAGCTCCGGATCGTCCGTGCGGTTGGCATATTTCGCATGCATCTCCAGTCGACGCTTCATGACGGGCCGCGGGCCGCCGACATGCTCCGT
>Ga0007792_10000795_pt1 | contig 11449 bp, 15 predicted proteins | sample CryBogmetaGMA6M_FD_60371 | JGI IMG/M metagenome (GOLD analysis project Ga0007792, IMG submission 60371) | Freshwater microbial communities from Crystal Bog, Wisconsin, USA - MA6M | ecosystem: Environmental > Aquatic > Freshwater > Lake | place: Crystal Bog, Wisconsin, USA | collected 2009-07-06
ATGATGAACTGGTCGACGTGGTGGAGGAATATTCCGATATCAAAAGCAAGAAGGAAATCGTCCGTGTATCCATGGAAGAGGGCATGACTTTAATGGGGGAATTGCCTCCGTATAAATTGTATGTTGTAACCACTCCGGAAGCGGGGGCGAAACATTTCCGGAACACCCATTGGTGTGTGAAAGACCCGCATTTTTTCAATCGATATGGCATCCCGTATTATTATTTCACCAAGAATGACGAACCCCACAGATTGATGCATCTGGATAGCGGGCAATGCAAGAATCCAAACGATGGCGAAAGTAGTCTCGATGGATTGGAAAAGGAAATGATGGAGAGCGAGGAAGTCACGAATTATGTGATGGAGAATGACAACGGGGATAGCGCGATGTCAACCTATTATTCCAAAGTGGGGGGAGGATATGACAATCTGATTGGCAACATGATAAAGAAACAGATGGATGATCTGGTGGCTTCCTACGAATTGAAACATCTCAATTTTTACATGGATGATTATTATGAGGAGGAGGGTGTAAGCATGTCCGCAAGCGGATTCATGCCTTACAATTTCTCCGGTATTATGGACATGGAAAACGAAAAAATTATAAAAGTAGTTAAGGATGCTTTATTCATAGTGGATATATATCCGGAGTATCTGAAATCGGATGATATACAGGAAGACGGGATAAGATTCAATCTTGAATATGACGAACGATCCAATTATACGGATAACACCGTAATGGACAAACTCAAGAGTTTTCTGGAAGAGTTGTATCAAATGGATTCCAGTTGGGATGACAAGGTTGAATCGTTTAACGAAAATCTTACCGAAAAATTAAAAGAGTCGGGGATGATTTCAAGCGCATACGCGACGTTCATTGGTCGGGTGTTTCCGAAAGTCGAATTCAAAAACTTCACTAAAATGGGGGGTTATTTCGATCCGGTGACGGGGGATAGCATAGTGAACAAGAACATCTATCTGAGTCCCCCCATACCAATGAAGGCTGGATTGGATATTTCTATCGGAACTTGGAGAAATAAAGGAGCATATTATGGACAACTGTGGAAAAAACATTCATATAGTGAATTGCCGATTGTCATTTTCTCCAAGTTCATATCATCAATCATGGAAAACAACATCGATTTTGGAATAAGTCTCAAGGGTGGTTCCTGCAATGTGTGGTTTCGATATATCATACAATATGATAATGAGTCCACATTGGATGATTATATAAACGATCTGAAGATTGTCATGTCTCTTGACAAACATTGGGAAATATATACAAAACAAATGCAAGACTTTTGGGACAAATATGTTCTGCCATACTATGATAAAAAACTGGAGGATGGAAGTTATGATGTTCCGGACGATTTGAAGATTCCGATTTTGAAGGCATATCACCGGAAGGAAAGCGGAAACCAGATGCACTTCGATCTACATGAGAAAAAGGCCGGATTTGATTTTCTTTTAAACAGATTGAAAATATTGAACCAATGAAAACCTTCCTGCAATTTTTTCTTGAACAACTGGATGCGTCGGTTTTGAGTCGGGTGTCATCCAAGGATTTGGGGATGTTCAACAGTGTCGTCCGTTTACCGGACAAAAAGCCTTATGGATTTTGGATTGATAAACATGGAAATTTCATTCCGGTGTTCGGGGGGTGGGGTTCCCACATGACGGTTGGACATGAAATCATAGAAAGGGCGAATGCCGTTCTCGGACCTTACGAACAACTGGATTTGAATAAAATCGATTCGGTTTATGATTTTTTGCTCGTTGCCGGATGGATTCGCATCATGTTAAAAGGTGGAACACTGTATTGGGAAACCATGCCCGGACAATTTCCGACACCCACACAGAGAAAACTGATGTCCTTCATAAAAGACTTTTATGACTTGAAAAAGATCGAGGAAGGTTGATCAGATTTGGATGTCTCGGCTCAGATGTTTTCCATCGGTCCACACCGCCGTTCCGTTCCATGATTTGATCATATATTTTATCACTCCATTGCTATCAATATCAGTGTTTATTATTTTCCAAATATTCGGGTGTTGTCTTCCATTATCCTTATAATATAAGACATCATCCCCAATTTTGAAATTCTCTTCGTGTGGGGGAGATGGATTGATTTCCCTTGATTTTTTCAAGGTATCCAGTTGGGAACGTTTATCGTCCCCGGAATCCACTTTTTCAAATCTCCATGCAAACACACCGGCAATATAGTATGACTTGTATAATCCTTCCACATCAATAAAATGGTTTAACCCTTTGAAATTAGTCTTTTTTACGATATATTTTTTACCATCAAACAATCCAGTAATAGCAGAATCAGAATCCACACATTTGACAACATCCCCAACTTTAAATGGTGGGGGTTGTATATTATCGGATGCGGGATCTTCGGATTTTTCAAACCTGAACTCACGAAATGAATCATTGGGAACTTCTTCAACTTCGTAACGATATTTATAATTGTCAAGAGTTGCCATCTTTTTAATATTTTTTATGGTATATTTTTCACCCGCAACCAACGGTGTGCCTCTCCCATCAATACACACCACAACATCCCCGACAGAAAATTTGGGGGGCGATGTATTTTCCGGATTTTCTGATGGGGGTTTTTCGGATTTTGGTATGAGTTTGGAAAGTTTGGTATAGCTGACCCTGCGCGGGGTTCCGCTATCATCCAAAACAAGAATGTCGTAGTTCGTGTTTCCGTGTTTGTTTTTGGGAACATGATCCCTCGCAACTTTATATATCTTTCCGTTTGTGTATCCGAAAGAGGATGTTCCGGTATACATCACAAAATCCCCCCGTTTCAATTCATCAACATTATCAAAATGTATGTCCTTGGTGATATAATCGGACGAGTTGATGGAATTGGGACTATTGGATTTAAGATCGTTTTCCCACGTTTGACCCAATTTGTTATATAAAACTGGCAACGCCATCATTTTAAGTGTTCCCGAACACAGGTTCAACATATCATAATAACTGGACAAATTGGCCTTGAAATCCAGAGAATCTTTAATCCATTCATATCCCCCCTTGTTATATGTCAATAATTTGTCGAACACGGTGTTGTTATTGTGTTGTAAATCATACACATGGTCTATTGCCACTCCCATTGGAACCGTGTTTGAAAATTGTTTTGGCCGTTGTTTTGTTGTATTGTATCCGGAAATGCCTGAAGAGGTTTCCAAAGAATCGATGTTTTTTCGTGAACTGTCTTCCCTGTTTCGAACATCTATTTTATTACTGTTATATAACAATTCCCACCCATCACAAATATTTCTCCAAGCTTCCCCCCCGTATGAAATATCCCATCTACCCTCGATGAATAAAATCCCGGCCATTTTTATAAAGTCCGACATATCCGATTTGGATTTTGTTATCGCATAATTGGCGGCTTTATATGTTATGTTTCTGGTTTTTGTGGAATTATCGTTTGTATTTAATTCCTTTGATTTTGGTCTTACCTTGGATGATGGGGGAACGATTTTATAAATTTTTTTCAATTTATCTTGTTCTCTCGGCGAGGAAGTTTTAAACGTGATATATTTTATATACAGATCATATATTCTTTTATATTTTTTATTATTCCCAAAAAGATTTTCGTTGAACGATGAATGTTCTTGAACATGTCTCAGTTCCGAGGATATTGAATAAAACAACGCATATAACAATTCCTCCCTGAGTTTGGGATACAATTCTTTGACGGCATCGCTAACACTCTCCACCAATTCCGGGGGAAGTTCCCGCAAAGACTCCTGTTTAATTAAATCCTTCAAATAATCCAATAGATAAAAATCGAACATTTGGGTTTGTGGATCGGAAGGAAAAGTATATTTATAATACTTTTCATTCAGTAAAAACGGATTGATCCTGTCAATTAGCTCTATAAATTGCACAATCTTATTTAGTTTCAACGGACCAAGTTAAATAATCCCATGGAGAAATTCAACACGTTTTTCGAATCCTACAACTCCGATCCGGAATCCATATTCATTTCTTCCAGAATGATTTATAATTTTTACTTTTTGTTCACCTTTTTACAAACCCAACAAGTAGACCGGTTTTCAAAATTTTTAATAGATGAATTTTCTCAAAATATCAAGACCGTTTATTTGCGGGTCTTTTCCAATTTGATATCCCGCCAATTGAAAAAATATCAGGAGAGGGGAAGGGTGGACAACGATTTCAAAATGGAAAAAAACATGGATTCCGATCAACTGTATGGATTGATGCAAAAGACCTACAGATCGGACATGAAAAGACGGAACGATAGATGGATTGAACTTGCAAAATGGGTGGATGCGTTGTATAATGCTTCCGATATCAAATCCATGTTTTTCGCCATCGACAGGATCAACAACACCACCCACAATACACGGGAATCCATTCTTTCCAAATTCACCAATTCCTCCGACTTGTTGACCGCATTCGATAATTGTCACAAATTCGTTTCCTTGGATAATTTCCGGCCATATATAAACAAGGAATACGCGAAACTTTTATGATGGAGAAAAGATTCATAAATCCGTATCTTATCTATAAATAGATACATGGCAAGACCTCCAATATACACATGCGACGAATCTTATTTTCAAATAATCGATACACACGAAAAGGCATATTTATTGGGATTTTTATGGGCGGATGGACAAAACAATAAATGATTATTCCCCGAATGATCATTTGTCGTGATCATCACCATACAGGAATTTTTGGGACACCATTATAAAATGGTCAGCTACCCAACATGTGGATGAAGAGTATAATGCACATTCCATACATTGCCAGTTCACCCCATACCAGTAACTTCCCCAACCTATCCCAATCCAGACTCCTAAACACATTGAACATGAGAATAATTTTTTAAAAAATGATAGTTTGGTTACTCGGTTTCTTATGGGGTTCAATATGTCTGAATATTTCAATATGAAACAGGTTCCGACAAGAACCATGGTTTGTGTAAAGGATATGTCATTCAAGCAATAGTTGTTCCCCGGTTAGAATTTTAACCCCGTCAGAAAGAAGGGCGGTTTCCTCTTTCTTGATTACAATCGTATTTCCACGATCATCGGTAATTTCGACCATCCCGTTATCCAAATCCTTCATAATGGGACATCCTATTTTACCACAACAAATTTTAATTGTTTGTTTATCAATTCGTGTTATCATGCATCCATATTTAGTATAACGGATGATTTTTTTTAAATGTTTATCGTGTCCGGTTGTTGGAAAATATTCCCTACCACGGTGCAATTTTTTCCCGTGGTTCTCCAAATATCCGGAATGAAACATCCGGAAACATATTGAACGGTGTCCATTCTTATCGTATTGGTTTCCGGATGTTTGAATACTATAACGTCTCCTTCGTATATGTCGATATCATTCCCGTCCTTCATTCCGATACATTGTTGAACAGCCCAATCATCATCCATGAACGGTATGGAAAATTCGTATTTCAATTCATCATCGTATGCGAACCAAAGGTTATTGTCTATTTCAACTTGGTTAAATTTCAATGCTCCATCGGGAGTGTCCAGATCGGGAATATAAAATGCTCTGAATTTTTTCACTTTTTCTCCATTTTTTTAAGTTTTATGTAATATTTGGGGTCGTCTGAAAGGTGATGTTTTGCGATTATTTCCGCCACCCCTTTGTTGGTGGTGTGCTCAAGTTCCACTTTAATCCCGGCTTTTAGTTGTTGTGGATCGTAATGGATGGTATCGTCCACTTTTTTAAAAAACTGTTCAAACGATTTCATAGCACACTGATTATATAATTGTTGGAAACCCATCCGGCAGAATTGGAGGTTATTATGGTGAGGTTTCCGGGATTTAGGAATTCGGAACTCAGGGATATGACGGAAATATTGTCATTCACCACGCCCACACACGAATCCGGAAGCCTATATGCGGAAATTGTCGGGGATTTGAATGTGCGGACAGTCTCGAAAGACAATCCGGAAACAATATTGTTTGAACTGAGATACCATTTATTTTCATAATCAAACCGTTTCCCATATAAAGTGAAATTGCTGGTGTTGGACGAGTCGATTGATATGTCGTTATAATATGGAATTCCATTATAAAACTCGTTGGTGATTTCCGGATACGCGAAAACGGTTATTACATCGGTAGTCGTATAATCAATTGCGGATAATGTCGGATATGAATCATATCCATAAAGATCATCTCCGGTGGCAACCGCATGAAAATCGGAACGAACCACATAAATGGGGGCAACCGGAGTTTCCAGTGCGGGAAATATCCATCCCTTGATGGTGAAAGATGTTGTTCCCACAATCTTATACTTGTCTTGCGATGAAATATCCATGGGACTCTCGTAACCGATTTCCCCCGACCAAGACACTTCCGATCTCAGTTCGTCGGTGAAATCCAGTTGGAATCCATCCGGTATTTTCCAAGAAATGATGAAGTATGGATTGCACCACGGAATGAAATTGGATACGATCTGATCAATATCCTCTTTGTAATTGGCGACAATGGAGACGGAAATATCACAATTCACCGGAACTGGTTGGGGGATTTTGGATATGTTCTTGTCGTTCTTGTGTGGACGATGCATGTGGGAATCCTTGTTTTGGATTCTCGAAGAGTCCCGTTTGAGGGACGTTTGTTCCATGGAGATAACCGGCAGCGACAGGTTTTTGGCTTGGTTCACAATGTCATAAAGAACCCTTTGTTTCGGACCCATCACATACCGGACATTGATCTTTTCTTTGGCGGTTCTGTTTTTGTCATACCGCACCACGAAACAATCATCAAATGCCGCCACAAATTGTGTGAGCATGTTGAGTTGTTCCCAATTATAACTATACTTCTGCACTATTCCTATTTAATGGAATTGCGGATCAAGTCAAATTTAGAACCTTTTTCAACCACTTCAACCTTGACTTTGGTGATTCCCCGTTTTTTGAATCCCAATTTATCCGCCACCCCCACCGTAACATCGATGATTCTCCCCCGGATAAAGGGACCGACATCGGTTATCGTGCATATGACGCTTTTATTGTTTGAGAGATTGGTCACTTTCACCTTGGTTCCCATGGGGAGGGTTTTATGTGCCGCCGTAAGAGCATTGTTGGAGAGCTTTATCCCGCTTGCGGTTTGGGTTCCCCCGTTGCAATTTATGGAATACCAAGAGGCTTTTCCAATTTCCACCGATGGGGTGGATGCAAAAACCATGGTCATCCCCCCCCACATCAAATTCAAAATAAATATGATTTTTAACATGCGGATATTATTTATACCACGGGAAACTTTTTTGTCAATGTCGGGAATCTGAAAATCCCCTTATAATGGTTAAATACTATTACGACTATGGAAAAGCCATTCATAAACATTAACAACGGGGTTTGGGGTAAAATACTCGGATTCACCATGTCCGTGATAATCATGACAACCGCGTGGTTATTAAATCAAGCGTGGGAAAAAATCAATAAAATAGAGATCGCCATTCATGAAATACAAGTATCGTCCGCGACCATGAGCGCAAATAAATTCACTGCGAATGATTGGATGGTGAACAAATCCGTGTTGGATGCGGAAAGGCTTGCCCAAGAAAGGCGGATAATGAAAATGGAGGAAACATTACCAGTAATCAAGGACTCACTCCTGACCATAGGAAAAGATATAAAGGAACACATGGAGAAAGATCGAAAATAAGATTTTGTGAATCACCTTGAAAATGTTCGCCATTCCGGTAAATATGCGTATGAAACGTTGGTATTGGATGGTTGGTTGTGTGTTGATTGTTCTCAATAGCTGTTCCACAAACGGACCCGTCCCCGTTGTCCCCCCGGCTCCCGGAAAAACCCAAAGTGCGGTTCCCGGAATTCGTCAGGTTAATTCCGGCGTAAACGCCACAATTAACAGCAATGTTCGTCTTGGAATCAAGGTGGATGATCAGAAAAAAACAATAGAAGAACAGAAAAAAATTATTTCCGAGGTTTTGATTCAGGCGGAAAACATAAAGAAAAAAGCTCTTGAGAAACAATATGTTTCCGAACAGGAATCCAAAACCCTGATAACGGCCCTAAAGGATGTGGAAACACGCAACACGTTTTTGGAAACCCAAAACACGGAGTTGGGATTGGTGACAAAAGAACAGGAGGAAACCCTCAAGATTGTTGGGAAGGATCTTGCAAAGGCACAGGAAGATGTCCTTACAAAGGAGGCTGAAACCGATCAGTTGCGGGTGCAAAACACATATTTATCCACAAATCTGGTCAACACCAATAAATCGGTGGAAAAATTAAAGTCCGATCTGAGTGCGGAAAAGCAAAAGGTTTCAAGATATGCGGTTTATCGTAATTGGGTGATTGGATTGGCGGTTGCATTCATTTTGTGGTTGGTGATAAAAAACGTGCTGGTGACATATTTCCCGGCAGCAAGATTTAGAATATAATGGAACGAGATCCGTTAAAAAGTTATGGATTTATGGAAAATGTGCGCCAGCAATGGGCGGCAATATTTCTGGCTTGCATGTTCATTGTTCTGTTTGTGAATGTGTATGTGGGGGTTAAGTTTGATCCGGCTCCATATATGCAGTTTTTACTTGCAATCGGTTCCCTGTTCATTCTCGGAGCGTCCGGTGATTCTTGGGTGAAGGCATATTCGGTCAAGTCCATACGGGAAACCGAAGTTCAGGAGGAAACCAAAAGAATAACCCAAGTAACCGTGGATTACTCCATTCCTACTCCCGAATTGATCTCCCAATATAAGAACCGGTATTATAACGATCCGAGTTATGCTCCTTTGGATTGGATAGAAAAAACCGATACCGCCAATTTCCGATGAAACAGAAAGCAGCACAGACGATTTTGAAAAACGCGGGGGTGTATTCCGGTAAGATTGACGGGGATTTCGGACCCGTAAGTTGTGATGCCGCCCACAAATATTATGATTTTCCCAACGATTGGAAAGCGGATAAACTATACATCGGGGTCATACAGGTGGCATGTATCCGCAAGGAAATTCCCGTGGGGATTATTGACGGATTGTGGGGAAACAACACCCAATCCGGATATGAGAAACTTTTGGTCGATTTGAAAATGAAGGATGCCCCCGTTGAGGTGTCCCAAGTTGTCAAGTTGTCCACCAAATATAACGATTGGCCGAAACAGGATTACAACAGCATGGTTGCATTTTATGGCAAGGTGGGGGAAAACCAGACATCCCTGACATTACCGTATCCCATGTATCTTGCGTGGGAACCGAAAACAATCATAACCAAGATCACCTGTCATGAAAAGGTCAAGGATTCCCTTGAAAGGATTCTGAAAAACACTTTGGATCATTACGGTCTTGAGACAATTAAACAACTGCATCTGGATAATTACGGGGGGTGTCTGAATGTCCGAAAGATGCGCGGGGGAAGTTCTTGGAGCATTCATTGTTTACCCGAAAATTCTCCTGTTTGGACCCCCACCGGAGTAAAATATATTCAAGATATTAGAATTGGAGATTTGGTATATTCTTATAATGATGGAATATTAGATGCCAAACCAGTTAAAAATGTGTGGAAAAATGGATTTAAATCAATTGTTAAAGTTAGTTTAAATGGGGCTATGATTGAATGTTCACCAGAACATAAAATTATGGTATTGAGAAAGAAAACCTTAAGTGTGGATAAATGGATAAAAAATCTAGGAACTGGTCATAAACGAGCAATATATACAACGGAAATGATAGAAGCTGGATCTTTACAGCCTAAAGATAAAGTAATTGTGGTGAAGGGGTGTAATTATAATATAGGAGAAATTGTGTGGGACGATTGGTATGAAATATTGGGAATGTTTATTGGGGATGGGTGTATACATCATAAGCACGGAATTCCACAGTATATGTCATTTCAAATACCAATACAAGATAGAATCAGAAATCATGCAGAAACTTTACTGAAGAGATATTTTGGTGAAGACAATTTAAAATTTGATAATAAACAAATTCTTTGTTATAGAAAAAATATATATGAACAATTTCTACCATATAATAAAAAATCATATGATAAAACTATTCCATCTGAAATATGGGCGGCAACAACTCACCAAAAATTATCATTTGTTCGTGGATATGTATATACAGATGGATGTGTTTTAGCATCTAAGTCTAATACAATATTAGATAGGATAAATACTAGATATTCGTTTAAATGTGCTTCTTTAAGATTAATGGAAGAATTGAAATTACTATTAAATTTATTAAATTTTAGAAATACTAAAACTTTATTAGAACCAGCAAGACATCATGAAATTTTAGGTGTTAAGTGTTATAGAAAAAATAGTTATTCGTTTTATTCTACAGACACATTAAATATTTTAGATTTAAAACATGATATCACATATTTCAATATAATTAAAAATTCGGGATCTCCTAATAAGGGAACATCACCTTGTATGGGATATGAACACATAGGTCCAAACTTTATTTATAAGGTGGTTAAATCTGTAACATATGATAAATTACAAGTTCCGGTATTTGATATAGAAGTGGAAGATACTCACAACTTTATTGTTGATGGTATTGTAGTATCGAACTCTTGGGGTGCCAGTATTGATTTGGACCCGGATAGAAATCAATTGAAGTGGGGAAAAGACAAGGCGTTTTTCGCCAGAGATGAATATCTTCCGTTCTGGAAAATCGTGGAAGCGGAAGGATGGGTTAGCTTGGGAAGATCCTCCAATATGGATTTCATGCATATGCAAGCTGCAAGACTTTGATTATCAATAAGTTAGGAAATGGTGGGATTCGAACCCACGATAGCTTTTTGAACTATTTTCGATTTCAAGTCGAACACAATCAACCACTCTGTCACACTTCCTTTGGAGACGGTGGGGAACTCGAACCCCATTTATAATATTTGTTTGATTGCGTCCAATTTATTTTTCAGAATTTCGTTTTCCCTTTCCAATTCTTTGATTTGGGGCATTGCCACGTTGTCGATTATGTTCACTAACAGCTTGTAGGATTCTTCCAAATTTTCAATTTTTTCCGCCGCCGCACCACACAGCACCGTAAGAGCGGCATTATCAATCACCATTGGTTTTTGACAACCCCGCAACCCACCGTTTACTATGCCTGACAGGGACATTATGATATCCTTCTTTTTCTCCAAAGGGGATTTAAAAAGTCCTTCACTATTTTTGAAATTAGTCACAATTATTACCGGGGAATCATTATTGATTGTCCCGTTCAATAAAGTATGGGTGTGACCGATTCTCCGATTACACATATAATATTGACTAATTTCCCTTAGTATGGTTGTAATATTTTTCATAATTTTTTTATCATCGGGGGTGAGAGAAAGCCACGGGGTCTTGCCCCGTGGATGAATCGAACTTATTTTTATAAATTTCTTGATTTTTCATATTTTAAGATTAAATAGATATGACACAGTGACGTAGCTTGATTTTTTCA
>Ga0007792_10000797_pt1 | contig 11418 bp, 12 predicted proteins | sample CryBogmetaGMA6M_FD_60371 | JGI IMG/M metagenome (GOLD analysis project Ga0007792, IMG submission 60371) | Freshwater microbial communities from Crystal Bog, Wisconsin, USA - MA6M | ecosystem: Environmental > Aquatic > Freshwater > Lake | place: Crystal Bog, Wisconsin, USA | collected 2009-07-06
CGGCAACCGTGTATACGCACACCCTATACTATTTTTTACATACTCTACTGGTTCTATACGCTGACTTTCAACAGGCTATGCACTGAGTCTTAACGGGCTATACGCAGTCCATCAAAGTTTTATACGCTGAGTCTTAACGTACTTATCGCATACAATCGTACTTTTATACACTTACCAAGAGGTGTGTATAGCCTTTTTTACTGTTGACTATGCTCTTTTAAAAAAACTGATTAATTTTCTGGTTATTTGTTGTCAACTAGACTAGACTCCAATACCAAGGCCGCGACCTTACTAAATGCGTGCATAAAGATGACCTCGTTAGTAGTCTATAAGTCGACTGACTTTTAATGTATGTGCGCTTAAATCACTCTTAACTGAAAGGAATTATGTATGCAACCCAAATTGATTGTCGCGTTTGATCGCCTTAATAATGCGGAGTTCTTGGCAAAGTCTGGTTTTATCGTGGCGTCTTTGACTCAGAATGTTAATTATTCTGAGCCCTGGTTACCACAAATGGCTAGTTTGATTGACTTGACGAATGCCCAGATAGCTTATGTAACAGCTTATCAAGACGCCCTATCACAAGATAAGTTTAAGATTACCCATCGAAATGAGTGTCGTGCTGTGTTAACCGCAATGTTAAAAAATACAGCCTCTTATTGTGAGTTAGTGGCTCAAGGTGATATTTCTAAACTCGAAAGCAGCGGTTACGATTTACGACGTGAGACCACCCATACTAATAGTTATGATCCATTACCCGCGCCATCAGATTTTCGCCTTACCCAAGGGGCCTTTAGTGGCACGATTGATGTCAATATAAATCGCTTAATAGGGTCCGCCAGCTATGAAGTACAAACAACCCAATTAGACCCTACGGTCGAGGCAAACTGGATACATGCTTTATGGTCTTCAACTGCTTCGCACATTCAACTGACAGATTTAATACCCGGCCAATCTTATTGGATACGGATTAGAGGCATTGGTAGCAATGGAGTTGGACTTTGGACTGATCCGCTGCACATCATAGTTGTTTAAGCAGCGCTAGTTTTTAGCAGGAGGATTAAAGCCAGATGAGTGATCATCTGGCTTTAGATTTTAGGATAGTGATAGCTTTCACACTGTTTGAAATAGTTTTAGAGTACAATTAAACCGAATATGATTTATATTTAAAACAGTTCATGCACTATCCCCAAATAAACAAGCTTAAACAGTTAGTTGAACTTAGTCTGACATTATCGGGTGACCCAATAGAAATATTCCGACATGCCGCCAAAATGATTGGTGAATTGCTGGAGGTGAAGGTTGTATGCTTGTCCGAAATACAAGGGGGGCAACTTAATTTCCTTGCCGTCTATATCGATGGCGAAATTTACTGCAATGCAGGAGTGTGCTCACTAGCAATTACTCCTTGCGCAACCGTTGAGCAATCCAAAGACATCAAAGTTTATGACAGAGTAGCAGAACTCTTCCCTGAAGCGACTTTCCTTAAAGACCACAACGCCTTTGCTTACTGTGGATTTCCTTCGTTGGATAATCAAGGAAAAGTAGTGGCCGTTACTTGTCTGCTAGACAATAAACCGCATGATTTTACTATTGAAGATCAATCGTTTTTGCGCATCTTAGGACAGCGCATTGGCATGGAGATTGAACGTAAGCATAACCTTGAAGAAAATGAGCGAGCCAATGAAATCCTTCGAATAAACGAGGATAGACTGCATCAAGCAACTCATGCCTACGGCATAGGTATTTTCGATCAAACCTATTGCAATAAATCAATTTATTCTTCACCTGAGTTGCGCAAACTTTGTGGGTGGGGGAGTAATGAAAGAGTGACCTTTAAAACATTTATGTCTAGTGTCTACCCAAAAGACCGTATCCGAGTTATGAACGCTATTCGTCATGCTCAAAATCCCAATGAAGATGGTCTTATCGATATTGAACACCGGATTATTCATCGGAATGGCGAAGTTAAATGGCTGGTAACTCGATCACAAACATTTTTTGAAACGAATGAGCTTGGCAGCAAAGCTATTCGCCTCGTCGGTGCTGTAAGTGACATTACTGACCGTAAACGCTCCGAGGAAGATATTCACTTCCTGGCCAATTTTGATTCACTTACTGGATTACCGAACCGTATTCAGCTCAATCATCATTTTAAATATACCATTAGTTTAGAGAAACGCTATAAAGGACAATTGGCGTTGATGTTCTTGGATCTTGACCACTTCAAAGATATCAACGACTCACTCGGTCATAGCGTAGGAGATACCGTTTTGATTGAGCTGGCTAAGCGCCTAAGTCTACTGATGCGTGTGGAAGACACGGTAACACGGCTGGGCGGTGATGAGTTTATTTTGTTACTGCCGGGTGTCGATCAACTCGGCGCTGCGCAAGTTGCTCAAAAAATACTGGATACCATTTCCACGCCTTATCTAATTGAGCATCAAAACCTGACGCTGACGGCATCGATTGGTATTGCACTTTATCCAGAAGATGGCGAGGATCTGGAAACTCTCTCCAAGTGTGCTGATATCGCGATGTATTGTGCCAAACGAGAAGGCCGTCAATACTATCGTTTCTTTACTCCAGAGATGCAGAAACAATCTGAACGCAATCTACAATTGGTTAATGCCTTGCGTCATGCGCTGGAATATGAGCAATTATATTTACATTACCAGCCCCAAGTGGCTATACAGAGCAACCTTATTATTGGGGCTGAGGCGTTATTGCGCTGGCAACATCCCACACTCGGTAGGGTGTCACCGGCAGAATTTATTCCCATAGCCGAGGAGAGTCGATTAATCCTGCCGATTGGCGAATGGGTATTAAGGACCGCCATACGACAAGCAAAAGCTTGGATGAATGAGGGCTTTGCTCCGATGATTATGGCAGTTAACCTATCAGCAGTACAATTTTGTCATCCCGACCTGCCGGAGCTAATCACACGCCTGCTTGATGAAGAGGGTTTGCCGCCCGAGTATTTGGAATTGGAGTTAACTGAAGGCGTTGCAATGCATAACCCAGAAAAAGCCATCGCTGTAATGGAAAATCTACATGAGCGAGGCATCCGTATGTCGATCGATGATTTTGGTACCGGCTATTCCTCACTGAGTTATCTAAAAAAATTCAAGGCTTATAAACTTAAGATAGATCAGTCCTTTGTGCGCGACATCAGTACTAACCCTGAAGATAAAGCCATCGTAAGAGCCATTATTAGCCTAGCGAAGAACCTTGGCTTGCAAACCATAGCCGAAGGAGTTGAAACCGTACAACAAAGGGCATTACTAATGGCACAGGGGTGCGATGAAATGCAGGGCTATTTGTTTAGTAAGCCATTACCGATTAAAGAGTTTGAAAAATTGCTTAGAAGCTGTCTGGTAAAACATTAAACGCATTTTGCAAACGTTATTTTCAGCATAGCCATGCGAATCATATTTTCAGCAGTGGCTGTATGTATAAAGTTGCCCACGTATAAATTAAATCCCTTTGCTATTTTCTTTATGTTACATGATTTAATTCTTGACAAATTATCTAAATTAATTATTATGACCAAAAGTGATGTTTTGGGACAACGATTTGCATTATTTAACAAAAAAAGAAATTAAGTTATTAGATAGTAAGGAAGGGTTTGTAGTGAAGATGGATATTTTACGTGGGGAATGGCTTATAGAGTTAAATTACGATGGAAAACTTCACACAGTAAGGACAAAACGTGGAGAAATTCGAACATTTAAAAAGATGGATGCCGTAGTCAATTTTTTAAAGGAATGTAATGTCAAAGAATTTTGCGTGATTTTATGAGGCTATTTTTTTGTCACTCATGGTGAATGGAGTACCGTACAGTCAGTAACGTTAGGTCTTTGACATCCTCCCCACCAAAAAAGAAAGAAGGACACTCCTGATTTCCTAAGAGTGAGCATGTATCACTACTGTTCACTGTTTTCTGCTGCTGACGACGTGACTGCGATGTTCACTTCACAGACTAGACCGCCTATCCTGCGGTTATTGATTCGCTAAAAAAGCATGACATTTTGCAATATCAACGACAATAGATTGACTTATCTGCGAGTAGTCGTACAAAATAGTCCCTTTAGAATTGATAAACAATTAAAATTACGCATGGTTAACAGCGTTTCTTCTCAAAATAATTTAGTCTCGGTTCGTAATCTGACATTTTCTCGTGGTAGCAAGAAAATATTTGATGATATTTCCCTGGATTTTCAGCGTGGCAAAATAACTGCCATAATGGGTCCCAGTGGCACGGGAAAAACCACCTTATTAAAGTTAATAGGCGGACAGTTATTTCCTGAACGCGGCTCTATTTTTGTTGATGGGCAAAATGTACATCAGCTGCGTCGTTCTGATTTGTATGATTTACGTAAACGTTTGGGTATGCTTTTCCAGAGTGGCGCTTTACTAACCGATATGACGGTTTTTGATAACGTTGCTTTCCCGTTACGGGAACACACCCATTTGCCTGAATCGATGATACGCACCTTGGTGTTAATGAAGCTGCAAGCCGTCGGGTTACGTGGCGCAAGAGACTTAATGCCGAATGAATTATCGGGCGGGATGTCAAGACGCGTCGCTCTGGCAAGAGCCATTGCGCTCGATCCGATGATGATCTTATACGATGAACCCTTTACTGGACAAGATCCGATATCCATGGGTGCTTTAGTGCATTTGATTAAATCACTGAATACTATTTTAGGCTTAACCAGTATTATCGTCTCCCATGATGTTCATGAGACGTCTGTGATTGCCGATTACATTTATGTGATTTCAGAAGGAAAAATAGTGGGTCAAGGCACTCCAGCAGAGATCCAGCAATCAGACTCGGAATGGGTGCAACAGTTTATGACGGGTGCAGCAGATGGCCCCGTACATTTTCATTATCCGGCAAAAGAATATGTGGACGATTTACTGTCATCGGGTAAACGTTATTAATCGTAGCGATAACTAAATGTTTTTTCTTGCTACTATGGTTTCTTTATAAATCAGCGCTAACAGTGTAGATAAATTATAAAATGATTCAACTAATACAAAATTTGGGCAAAAGCACACGCGTTAGTTTTACTAAGCTTGGAAGAGCCAGTTACTTTTTGATACAAATTATCTTTGGAATTACGAGTGTATTGGTTCGGCCTCGATTACTATTAAATCAATTATATTCGGTTGGGGTGCTTTCTTTTTTAATTATTACCATTTCCGGTTTGTTTGTGGGGATGGTCTTAGGTTTGCAGGGCTACTATACTCTTTCGGATTTTGGCGCAGAAGAAACCTTAGGGGTGATGGTCGCAGCTTCTTTAGTTAGAGAGTTGGGGCCAGTGGTTTCTGCACTTTTATTTGCAGGTCGGGCTGGATCCGCTTTGACCGCTGAAATTGGTCTTATGAAAGCGACCGAGCAATTATCCGGTATGGAGATGATGGCAGTTGATCCTGTGAAACGAATTATTACACCTCGATTTTTGGCAGGCTTAATTTCAATGCCTTTATTAGCTGGACTGTTTAGTGCAGTGGGTATTATTGGTGGTGAAATGATTGGTTCTGGCCTATTAGGTGTGGATGAAGGTGCGTTTTGGTCGCAGATGCAAGCCGGTATCGATTTTTATGATGATATTATCAACGGCGTTATCAAAAGTGTTGTTTTTGGTTTTATTGCGTCGTGGATCGCTTTATTTGAAGGTTATGATGCTATCCCAACCTCTGAAGGTGTTAGCAGGGCAACAACACGAACCGTGGTTAACTCAGCGTTTAGTATTTTAGGTCTGGATTTTATCTTGACGGCACTTATGTTTGGAGACAATTAACATGCAGCACACCACTACCCAAGATACCTTGGTCGGCCTTTTTGTGGCTTCAGGTATAGCAGGGCTTTTCTTTCTTGCGTTACATGTAAGCAACCTAAGTTCTTTTTCTGATCAGGATGGTTATGTTATTACCGCCAGGTTTGAGAACTCAGGTGGCTTAAAAGTTAAATCGCCGGTGTCTGCAGCAGGTGTCAAAATTGGTAAGGTGACTTCGATTAGTTTTGATACTAAAACGTATGAGTCAGTTGTGCAAATGAATATTGATGCAAAGTACAATACACTACCCGACGATACCACAGCGAGTATTTTTACAGCCGGTTTGTTGGGTGAACAATATGTTAACCTAGAACCCGGTGGCTCTGAAGAGTATTTGAAACCAAATGGTAAAATTGAAATTACTCAATCGGCTATTATTCTTGAAAAAGCAATCGGACAATTTTTGTTTAAATCTGCGGAAGAAAAGAAGTGACCAAACTGAGTATTCTTGAACAAGGCCAAGGAAACTATATCGTTGACGGTGATTTGACTTTTGCAACAATTGATACAAAGATTCTAAAGTCATTTGCCTTTCTAAACTCGACTAAACACACGACCATTGATCTCGGTCGGGTTATTTCTACCGACAGCGCAGGTTTAGCCTTGATGATCGAATGGATAAAATATGCCCGGCATCATCAAACGCAGCTCGTGTTTAAAAATATTCCAGAGCAGTTATTTAATCTTGCCAAGTTAAGTGGCTTTGATAAAACCAGCCACTTTTCGCAGCAAGCTGGACAGCGGCACGATGCAAAGCCTTCATCTTATACAGAAACTATTTAAAAATTACCGAATATGGATAAATTAATTATTATCGGCGGCACACGTCTCTCTGGCGAGTTGCGAATTTCAGGGGCAAAAAATGCAGCGCTCCCTATTCTGGCGGCGACATTGCTTTCAGAAACACCGGTGAGTGTAGGTAACATTCCGCATTTGCATGACATCACGACGACCATGGAATTGTTGGGGCGTATGGGCGTGCATCTGGTTGTCGATGAAAAAATGAACATCGAAGTGGATAGTAGTACTATCAATAGCTACGAAGCACCGTATGAATTAGTTAGAACCATGCGTGCATCCATATTAGTATTAGGACCTTTATTAGCCCGCTTTGGCGAAGCACATGTGTCTTTACCCGGTGGTTGCGCGATTGGTTCGCGGCCTGTTGATATTCATATCAATGGTTTGATCAAGATGGGTGCGGATATCACACTTGAAGGCGGTTTTATTCATGCCAAAGCAAAACGCCTTAAAGGTTGCCGTTTAGTGCTTGAACAAATTACAGTAACAGGTACCGAGAATTTATTGATGGCGGCGGCTCTTGCTGAAGGGGTTACGATCATTGAAAATGCAGCGAAAGAGCCAGAGGTAACTGATTTAGCGTATTTTCTTAATGCCATGGGTGCAAAGATTACCGGGATTGGTACAGACGTATTGGTTATTGAGGGTGTAGAAAAATTAGGTGTTGAAGGGCTACATTACGATATATTACCTGATCGGATTGAGACCGGAACGTACCTGATTGCCGCCGCTATTACGGGAGGTAAAGTAAGGCTTAAAAATACCCGTCCCGATATTCTGGATGCTGTGTTAGAAAAACTGGTTGAGGCGGGTGCTGAAATTACCACGGGTGAAAATTGGATTGAATTGGATATGCACGGTAAAAAGCCAAAAGCAGTGTCTTTAAGAACGGCTCCTTACCCTGCTTTTCCGACGGATATGCAAGCGCAATTTATTGCGATGAATGCTATTGCTGACGGTGTTGGTGTTATTACTGAGACCATTTTTGAGAACCGTTTTATGCACGTACAAGAATTGCAGCGGATGGGGGCTAATATCAAATTAGAATCGAATACTGCTATTTGCACGGGCGTGAAAAAACTGATTGGAGCGCCTGTAATGGCGACCGACTTAAGGGCGTCTGCCAGTTTAGTTGTAGCAGCATTAGTGGCTGAGGGAAGTACTTTAGTCGATCGGATCTATCATATTGATCGCGGTTATGATCATATTGAAGAAAAACTTTCGCAATTAGGCGCGACCATTCGTCGTGTGCCAAGGTAAGGTTTTAAGATGTTAACGATTGCGGTATCAAAAGGCAGGATTTTCGAAGACGCCTTGCCTTTATTGGCCGAGGCTGGCATTGTGCCAACGGATGATCCAAAGACCTGTCGTAAATTAATATTGGCAACCACTCGACCCGATGTGCAATTGGTCATTATTCGCGCGACTGATGTGCCAACTTTTGTCGAATACGGTGCGGCGGATTTAGGAATTGCTGGTAAAGATGTCTTGATAGAGCATGGCGCTGAAAGTCTGTATGAACCTTTGGATTTAAATATTGCTTGCTGTCGTTTAATGACGGCTGCTCATAAAGATGCGCCACCACTGAGTGGACGCATTCGAGTGGCGACCAAGTACGTTAAAATTGCGCAGCGTTATTTTGCCAGTCAAGGTATTCAAGCAGAAATTATCAAGTTATATGGCTCAATGGAATTAGCGCCTTTAGTCGGGCTTGCTGATTGCATTGTTGATTTAGTTGATACGGGAAATACGCTTAGAGCCAATGATCTTGAACCTCGTGAGTTGATTATGAATATTAGTTCTCGCTTAGTGGTCAATAAAGCGGCGATGAAAATGAAGCACGAGGCAATTTCAGCATTACTCACGCAGTTTGAAAAAACATTAGCGAATAGGTAAAAATATGTCTGATTTAACAATGCTTAAATTGTATGCATCGTCATCTGATTTTAATGAGCAATTACAGCGTTTATTGGCATGGGATGAGACTGATGATTTAGATATTCAAAGGCGCGTGTTAGATATTATTGCGAACGTGCGTAAAAACGGCGACAGTGCAGTAATAGACTATACGAATCGTTTTGATCATCGTCAGATAATTCAGTCATCTGAGTTAGAAGTGTCTAAAGAGACACTTAAATCGGCTTGGGATAGTTTGCCGACAGCACAAGCAACAGCGCTTCAAACTGCGGCTGAGCGAGTTCGCGCTTATGCAGAACATCAAAAAATTCAATCCTGGCAATATACTGAAGCGGATGGCACGGTACTGGGGCAGAAAGTAACCCCTTTAGATCGTGTTGGTTTGTATGTTCCGGGTGGTAAAGCGGCCTATCCTTCTTCTGTGTTAATGAATGCGATTCCAGCAAAAGTAGCGGGGGTTGCTGAGTTGATTATGGTTGTACCGATGCCACAAGGCGATGCTAATGAGTTGGTGCTAGCAGCTGCTTATTTGGCGGGCGTAGATCGGGTCTTTTCAATTGGAGGCGCACAAGCGGTTGCCGCGCTGGCTTATGGGACAGAGTTTATCCCGGCGGTGGCTAAAATAGTAGGCCCAGGTAATATTTATGTAGCCACAGCAAAGAAACTGGTTTTTGGGCAAGTGGGCATTGATATGATTGCGGGACCTTCAGAAATACTGGTTATTTGTGATGGAAAAACGAATCCTGACTGGATTGCCATGGACTTGTTTTCTCAGGCAGAACATGATGAAAATGCCCAAGCGATTTTAATCAGTGATGATAATGAGTTTTTACAGGTCGTTGAGAAGAGTATTAATGCTTTATTGCCTACAATGGAACGAGCAGAAATTATTAGAGCTTCATTATCGACCCGTGGCGCGTTAATTAAAGTAGACTCTTTAAGTCAAGCCGCAGAAGTTGCTAATATTATTGCGCCAGAGCATTTAGAATTATCAGTTGCAGAGCCAGAAATCTTAAGTACTCAAATACGTCATGCGGGGGCAATTTTTATGGGGCGTTACACAGCAGAGGCTTTAGGTGATTATTGCGCTGGGCCTAATCATGTATTACCAACGTCTAGTACGGCACGGTTTTCTTCGCCTTTAGGCGTTTATGACTTTCAAAAGCGTTCGAGTATTATTTATTGCTCTGATGTGGGGGCTGATAATTTGGGTAAAACAGCATCAATTTTAGCGCGGGGTGAAAGTCTGACTGCCCATGCACGTTCTGCCGAATATAGAATTAAATAAGCTTACAACGTCATTAAACTTTGTTGATGACGTTGTAAGCTTTAACATTAAATAGTGGATATGACTCAAAGTAATCTAATCTCCCGTGTTATCCGTACAGAAATCTTAGCTATGAGCGCTTATAAAGTCGCTGATGCAACAGGACTCATTAAACTTGATGCGATGGAGAATCCTTATCGTTGGTCGGAGACGATTAAGGCGAAGTGGTTAGAGCTATTAAAAGAGTGTCAGCTAAATCGATACCCGGATCCAGAGGCAAAAACCTTAGTCGAAACGCTTAAGCAATTAACCCAATTGCCAGATCACTTCGAAATATTACTCGGCAATGGCTCTGATGAGATTATTCAGTTACTCCTAATGGCGTTACCCGAAGACTCAGCAGTATTAGCGCCTGCGCCAGGGTTTGTGATGTATAAACAAATCAGTGATTCCTTAGGCTTAAAATATATCGGTGTACCTTTATTAACAGAGGATTTTGAGTTAGATTTGCCTGCCATGTTACAGGCGATTGAACAGTATCAACCCCGAGTTATATTTTTGGCCTATCCTAATAATCCAACCGCTAATTTATTTAACGAGGCTGCGATCACTGAGATTATAAAGGCATCTCAAGGTTTGGTTGTTATCGATGAGGCGTATGCGCCCTTTGCCGGCGCCAGTTTTATCGATCAATTAAATCATTATGATAATTTATTATTGATGCAGACAGTGTCCAAGTTAGGGCTTGCCGGTTTAAGATTAGGCTATCTTATGGGACGAGCTGACGTTATTAAACAATTGAACAAGATTCGATTGCCTTATAATATCAACAGTCTTACTCAAGTAAGCGCCGAATTTGCTTTATCCAATAAATTTTTCTTTGATGAGCAAACTCAGGCCATTTGTGCCGAAAGAGCAATCGTTTTAGAGGCGCTGAATGACTATGAGGAGATTATTGCCTATCCTAGTGCGGCTAATTTTATTCTTTTTAAAACCCCACCCGGTAAAGCGACCGATATTTTTCTATCGATAAAAAATCAAGGAGTTCTAATCAAAAATATGACGAGCCAAGGAGGGATGTTAACAGATTGTCTGCGAGTGACTATAGGGACGCCAGAAGAAAATAAGGCTTTTCTTAAGGCATTACGCAACAGTCTTAAAGAGTTGCAGCAAATATAAACGAGGCAGTGAATAGTTAAAATTGTGTACTATCTTGAACAATTCAAACTAAGCACTTCAAATTCACCTGCTTCTAGTGTTATATTGACGCAAAATAAAAATGAGCTTTTAAAGCCGTATAAAATCAGGAGAGTCACATAATGAATAATAAAGGCGTAGACAAGTCTAAGCGCCAGTTTTTAACCTCGGCGCTGACCGTGGTTGGCGCTGTTGGTTCTGGCTATTTAGCCGTTCCTTTTCTTGCCCAAATGCAACCCAGTGTTAAAGCAATGGCAGCAGGAGCACCGGTTGAAGTAGATATTAGTAAAATGGAAACGGGGCAATTGATTAGGGTTGCCTGGCGTGGTAAGCCGGTGTGGGTTCTTAATAGAACGCCTGAGGTTCTAGAAACATTAAAAACATTGGATG
>Ga0007792_10000798_pt1 | contig 11416 bp, 12 predicted proteins | sample CryBogmetaGMA6M_FD_60371 | JGI IMG/M metagenome (GOLD analysis project Ga0007792, IMG submission 60371) | Freshwater microbial communities from Crystal Bog, Wisconsin, USA - MA6M | ecosystem: Environmental > Aquatic > Freshwater > Lake | place: Crystal Bog, Wisconsin, USA | collected 2009-07-06
ATTAACGCCGTGCTGGCCTACCTTGGCACAAAGCCATACCAAGAAGTATTTCAACTGGTAGAGGCTATGCAAAAAGAAGCTAAACAACAAGCCGAAGTTAAAGAGACGGAATGATTACAACTTGGAAGATTCTTGATATTTCCGTGGATGGCGAGGCAATAACCCACGCCAAGTACCACGTTTTAGCTACTGATGACAAAAACGTAGTTGAAACTGAAGGAAATTGGGATTTTGACAAGTTCAGCGTAAAGACGCCTTACGCCAAAGTTACTGAGAATCAGGTAATTTCTTGGATAAAAGAAGGTGCAACCCAATACGGGAAAAATGTAATAGAATCACGGTTAGAGGAACAATTGGCGCTTCTTAGCAAGACGAAATCTGTTGTGCCTCCCTGGAAACCGCCTGTGTTTACCTTGGAGCAACAATGGCACAGCCAATCGACATAGTTTCTAGATCGTTAAAAGACATCGGCGCATTAGAGGCCGGTGAAACGCCTACGCCCGAAGCGGCGCAAGATGCGTTTGATATGCTCAACGATATGTTAGATCAATGGTCTAACGAAGACATGATGGTCTACAACTTCACGGAAATTATTTTTCCCGTAGTTGGTGGGCAAACCCAATACACAATTGGGCCAGGCGGCTCAGTCGGTGCAACCTTTACCGGCTCAATTTCTGGCAATGTCCTGACAGTCACCGCCATTTCGTCGGGTGCTATCACTCTTAACCAAACCCTTAGTGGTAGTGGAATAACGGCAGGAACGACCATTGTGTCGTTTATCAGCGGGGCTGGTGGCAATGTGTTGGAAGTCGGGACGTATCAGGTAAACATATCTCAAACAGTAGCCAGCACGACAATCTCGGCTTACTACCAAAAGCCTTTGCGGGTGAATTCTGCCTATGTGCGGATTAACACCACGTCCAATGGGCAGCCAATTTACGGCGGTGGCCTTGACTATCCGGTTGCGGTATTGACCCTAGACGATTACTCCATGATTGGCTTAAAGTCGTTAAATGGCCCGTGGCCTAAAGCCCTGTACTACAACCCTGGCGACACTTTGGGTAATTTGAGTGTTTGGCCTAACCCAGCGCAAGGTGAAATGCACTTGTTTACGGACACTATCTTTGCCCGTTTTACAACCATGTATGACATCATGCGTATCCCACAAGGCTATGTAAACGCCTTGCGCTGGTGTTTAGCTGAACGCCTAATGCCTATGTACGGCAAGGCTAGTCCAGTGCAAATTAGCATGATTCAAAAATTTGCAGGCGAAGCAAAAGCCACAATTAAGCGCACAAATATGCGGCCTCAAATGGTGGCTCGATATGCGGATGCGCTGCTTACAGGGCGGTCTAAAGATGCTGGCTGGATTTTGACGGGGGGTTTCCTGCGGTGACGTTTTTCGTCATTAAGGAATAAATATGCCTGAATTCGGATTTGTAGGCCCAAGTTACGAAGCACCGTCAATCTATCAAGACGCGCAGGAGTGTATTAATTTTTTTCCCGAAATTGACCCACTCAAGCAACCTGGTGTTCGCGGTGTGGTCGCGCTTTACCCAACGCCAGGGCTAACCCTTGAAGCCGTCCTAAACAATGCCGAAGTACGCGGTATGCGTACCCTTTCGGGTGGTAGCCAAATGCTTGTGGTCTGCGGGCCTTACGTTTACGTCTTTACGTCTAACCTCAGTGCAACCGTTGTTGGCTTGCTTAATTCGTCATCGGGACGGGTTGGCATATCTGACAACGGAATAAACGCTTACATTGTGGATGGGGCGTATCGGTACACATGGCGCATTTCTAGCCCAGCAAACGCCGTTTTTACGGGGTCTATTAGCGGCACAACCCTGACAGTAACAAACGTCAGCAGCGGCACAATTACGGCTAACCAAAGCCTCACAGGTATTGGCATCACGGCAGAGACTGTGATTACCGCATTGGGTTCTGGGTCAGGTGGTGTTGGCACTTACACCATTAACCTAAGTCAGACTGTGGCGGCAGAGCCAATGGCCTCCGCTGCGGTGGGCGCTAGGTATACGGCGACTGTTGCGGGCACAACCATGACCGTATCGGCGGTGGCCTCGGGGACTATTTACCTTGGTCAAACAGTACAAGGCGCAGGCGTTACCGCAGGCACAATCGTCACCGCCTTTGGTACTGGCTCGGGTAGTACGGGTACTTACACAATCAGTTCGTCTTTGACTATTGCGGTAGGTCAGACAATGTACGGGCTTAACTTTAGCGTTTTGCCTAGTTCTGATGGCGCTTTTAGTGGCGGCACATCGGTGGACATCATTGACAATTACTTTGTCTACAACAACCCTGGCACGCAGCAATGGGGTTCTTCTAACCTACTTAGCACCATTTCGCCATCTACTAGCTACGCATTTAAGGATGGAGCGCCCGATAAATTGGTGGCTTTGATTGTTGACCACCGCGAAGTCTATTTGATGGGCGAGGCATCCTCTGAAGTGTGGAGTGATGTGGGCGCAGTACCATTTCCTTTCCAGCGTATTCCAGGCACTTCCACCCAGCACGGCATTGCGGCTCAGTTTTCTGTCGCCCGTCTAGGTAATTCTTTTGCGTATGTATCTCGCAACAATCGAGGTCAAGCACAAATCATGCAAATGAATGGTTACATCCCACAAAGGATTTCTAACCATGCAGTTGAGAACACTCTAACGAATAAATACATTGATGATGCGATTTCTTTTACTTACCAGCTAGAAGGCCATGAAGTTTACGTTACGTCTTTTCCTACGTTGAATTTGACATGGGCGTATGACTCCACCACGGGGATGTGGCACAAGTGGCTGTCTATGGCCTCTGATGGGTCTTACCAGCGTCACCGCAGTAATTGTTCGGCAGTTTTCCAAGGCTTGGTATTGGTAGGCGATTATGAAAACGGAAAAATCTACTCGCTAGACAAACTAAATTACACCGACAACGGCACAAACGTCCGCAGGTTACGCCGTGCGCCTCACTTGGTTACTGACTTCCAACGCCAATACTTTGACGAATTGCAGCTTCAATTCCAACCAGGCGTAGGCACAACTGGTCTATCTGTTAGACCGCTGTCAACTAGTAATTACTTGGGTTCGCCCTACATCATTGCGCCGACTGCCACGTTTACCATTGACCCTTTTGCGACTTATGTCATTGGCAATGCGGTGGCAACTTACTACTCAGACACCACAACAAACCCGCAAGCAATGTTGCGCTGGTCTAATGATGGCGGCTCTACATGGTCGCGGGAATATTGGACAAGCATCGGTCAATTAGGAAGATACAAAAACCGCGCTATCTGGCGGCGTTTGGGCATGGCGCGTGATCGAGTGTTTGAAGTATCTATCAGCGACCCTGTAAACGCTGTTATTGTTTCTGCAAATCTTAAAGCCACAAATGGGGACAGCTAATGGCATTGTCTAACACTCAGCAAATTAATCCGTATCCACAAGCGCCGTTTTTGGATGGAAATACAAACCGCCCATCACGCGCATGGCAGCAGTTTTTCCTTAATTTGTTAAATTTTTCTAGTGCTACAACGGCTACCGCTGGGGCTGCTACGTTGCCCGCTAACCCCGTGGGGTTTATAAATGTCACCGTAAACGGTAACGCTTATAAAATCCCATACTACAACGTATAAGGATTAATCATGGCAGACCGCAAAGACGTAACAGAAAAAGCAGCAAATGCCGCTTCACAAGGTGTAATTGATGTGCCGAAGCCAGATAGTATCTTGGCGCTTGAAAAACAATATGGTAAAACTTTACAACCGTATTACGCAAAAACACAAGCATCACGCGAAGGGCAAGCAGAGGATTATGGCCCTCCAATAGGCTATTCTTTTGAAAATGAAAATGGACAAAATGTTCATTTTGACACAAGTGGTAATTTTCAAGAAGTACAACAAAGACGCAGCGTAGCGCAAGATTTATTGCCTCTTATTGGTGCTTTTGCTGGCGCAACATTTCTTGGCCCAGCGCTTAATAGTTTGGCTAGTAGTGCAGGCTTTGGCGGGACAGCGGCAGGCACAGGCGCAATAAATGAAGCAATTGCATCGGGCATGGCTCCTGGTTCGCTAGGTGCGTCAGCATTGCCAGGCGCAATGACCGCAGAGCAATTAGCAGCGGCACAAGGCATTTCTGCTGCGGGCGGTGCAGCAACCCCATTGGCAAGCATTGCAAATTTAACTACGCCTAATGTTGGCGCTTTAGGTAGTGCTAATGAGGCCATTGCATCGGGCATGGCCCCTGGCTCTATTGGTGCGGCAAGTGCTGCGGGTGGTGCATTAAGCCCTGCTGAGTTAGCGGCGGCAAGTGGGACTACTACTTTGGGAAGCATGGCTGCGCCTGCTGCAATATCGGCTAACCAAGCAATTGCGGCAGGTATGGCTCCTGGTGCTGCTGGTGCGGCTGCTGCGGCTGCTGGTACTTTAGCGCCCGCTGAATTAGCGGCAGCACAAGGTGTATCAACTGCGGGAAGTGCTACTGCGGGATTGACAGCAGCTGCTTTGGCAAGCAGTCCAAATTTGCTTAAACAATTGCAAGATGCAACCGGCCTTAATGGGACACAGCTTGCGGCATTGCTATCAGGCGGCGTAAATGCGCTTACATCGGCAAATACATCTAGCGCAATAGGTCAGGGTCTTAAAGCACAGCAAGACGCTACAAAAGCCTCGCAAGACGTTCTGAAGGGTGTTTACAACCAGCAGTTAGGTTTCCAGCAACCCTACCAAGGCGCGGGCGTAAATGCCATTAATCAGCTTGGTCAACTTGGTGGCGGTCAGTATCAACAATACGATACAGTTACAGGGCAGCCCACCACAATGGGCACAGGCTCTGGTTACTTAACCCACCAATTTGATAAAAACGATCTTGCCGGTGGATTAGCGCCTAACTACGACTTCATGCTTCAGCAAGGCCAAATGGCTAATCAGCGTGCGGCTAACGTGGGCGGTGGAGCGTTGTCGGGCAATACGTTGCAAGGCTTGCAAAACTACACGCAAAATTACGCTGGCAATGCGTACCAAAACGCATTCCAAAATTATCAAACGCAGCGTAACAACATTTACAACAACTTGTCCAACATGGCGGGAATTGGTCAAACCGCTAACCAACAGGCAGGCCAAGCTGGTCAGGCTTACGGAACGGGCATTACAGGCTTGAATACGGGCCTTGCAAACGCTACGGCGGCTGCTATGCTTGGGCAGGCTCAAGCGGCTGGTGGTGGTGCTAATTCCTTGGCGAACTCAACTTTCCTTGCATCATTGTTAGGCCAAGGTACTAAACCATAAGGATTAAACATGGCAGACTTTTTCACCGGCTACACCAATCCTGTCCAGCAGACAAGCCTGGCAGATATGATGAACTTGGCATCGGGTGTGCAGAACTACCAGCAAGCGCAGCAAATGAATCCTTTGGCTTTGCAAGCAAAGCAATTGGAATTGCAGCAAAACCAGCAATTGTTGCAACAGCGTCAACTTGAATACAAAAAATTGCAAGAGACTTACGGCCCTGATGTAGCCCGTGTAATTGCTGAATCTAAACGCGCAGGAACTGAAGCAGATGTTTCTGCTGCTACCGCTGCGCCACGCATATCTTTAGCTGGTTCACAAGCACAAACTGGAGCAAGCCAGGCTCAATCTGCTGGTATAAAAGTAGATACAGATACTGCTGAAAGATTTATAAAAATGCACGAAGTTGCTGCTGGTAATTTATTGCCAATAGCTACAAAAAAAGATGCTTCATATCAAGACCTTGTTGATAGCATGACTAAGACATTAGATGCGTTAAATGTTCCAGATGATGTTAGAAAACAATCAATGGCACAACTTCCTAAATCTTTAGAAGGCGCAAGTTCAAGCAAAATTCAAGCATTTGCAGCACAAGAAGCGTCTAAATCACTTAGCGCAAAAGACAGATTTGAATCGTTTGTGCCAACTCCAAAAATTGCTGTAAGCCCAGAGGGTAGAACTGTTACAACCACAACCGGCGCTTTTGCACCGCCAACGGCAATAGTAGGAACTGCACAAGGTATGCAAGGCGCTGAGACGCCACCAGAAACGCAAACGGGTGTAACGCCTGCGGCAATGGGCGGGGCATTTAATTTAAGTGCCCCTATTGCTGCGCCATTTCCAAAGCGTTCAACACAACAATATATTCCATTGCAAGGTGAGCCAGAAGCACAAGCTAATGGAATTAAGTTAAGAACTGCTTTAACCAATGGTTTAAACAATACAGCAGACATGAATAGAAATGTTGAAGAATCATTTAAAGCAATTACTAAACTTGACCCAGGTGCTTTTTATACAAGTGGTGCACCAGGAACAGTTTTAAGAAACGTAAAAAGTTTTTTTGGAAGTTCAGATTATCAACAATTATCCAAAGACTTGGCAAACCTTCAAATTGCACAAATGCAAGCTAATGGCGGTTCATTGGATACCGTTGCTGGACAAGGATTACAAGCAAAAGCAACAGGAACAGAAACTTACAATCCTGATGTTTTGCTCAACATAATGCAACGTATTGATGCAAACAAAACTGAACTGCAATTAAAAGCGCCTGCTGCAAACTTGTTTTCACAAAAATATGGTGATAACAATATGGCAAAATTTCAACAAGAATGGTCTAAAAATTCAGATTCTAAAGTTTTTCAAGCAATTAACATTTTTCATAATGTTTCAAACCCTAAAGAACAAAAAGCACAAATTGATAATTTGTTTGGGTTTGATTTGCCAAAAAATGCAACGCAAGATCAAATTAATGCTGTAAACAAAAAACGTAAATTGTTTGCTGAAAAGTATGACAATATACAAAAACTTATAACCAAAGGGAGTTTAGATTAATGGCTGCTGATCCATTGCGCTCTCTTATTGCTGGTGACGAGCAACCTGCGCCAACTCAAAATTTGCCTATTGTTCGTTCGCCTACAAAAAAAGGGCAATTAACAAAAGAAGCTATGTTGGGATATTCCGATCTTGCGGATACATTAAAACAATTAAAAGATTTAACGCCGGATTTAATTCCAGGTTCAAAAGCGCATCAAAGAAATTTAGCAGATATTGCAGAAGCAGAAAAAGCAATCAAACAATCAGGGCAGCCTACTGCTCCTTCAACTATTGCAACACAACCATCAGACCCTTTGCGGGCTTTAATTTCTGGTGAACAACCACAACAACCAATACTGCCATCAACTGGTGCAGGTGGTGGTCGCGGAGGCCAAGGAGGTGCAACTGCTGCTGAATTAAAAGCAAATGCACCTCAACCATCAAACATTGATGTGCTTGAAGCAAAGCGCCAACAATTAATAAAAACTTTTCAAGATAGTTTTCAAAACAATCAATCAGCACCAATTAACCAACAACAAGGTCAATTTATTAGTGAAGTTCCACGAACAATTGTACAAAATTTAGGCGCTACATCGATTGCCGGTTTAGCAGGAATTGCTGGAACAATATTGCCTGGCCCCGAAGGACAAGGTGCTGAATGGGTTAACAAAGTACAACAAGCGTTGTCTTATGAGCCTACTTCTCCTACAACAAAGTCAGTCATTACTGCATTAGGGTTACCGCAAGAATATTTGGTTAATCCTGTTGCAGAAGCGGCTGGCGGGGCATTGGCAGAAAAAGGTTACCCAGCGTCTGGAGCAATAACCAAAGCCGCTATAGAAACAGCACCAGGGTTGTTAGGATTGCGTAAAGGAACAACGCCACTTGGCACACAAAGTTTTGTGCAACCAGGCATTCGTGCTGCTTCAGAAGTACCCGCAGTTATGCGTAAACCCGCAAATATGACTACGCAACAACTTGCTGATATGCAGGCAGCGTTTGAAGCTAAAAAAGCCGCATTAGCGCCTGCGCCAGCCGCTGCGCCAACACCAACGGCAGCATTGCCAACAGCAGCAAATTTATCTGCTGGTGCAGCCGCAGTAGACAAGCCTACAGCGGTAAACGCTTTGGCAGCAGAAGCAAGCCCAGAATTAGCGCAAATGCTTAAAAATTCAAACCCTAATAAAGTAAATTTAGAAGCTGGGCAAACTGCATTGCTGGAAGATAAATATGGAATTAATCTTTCAAGGGGTCAACGCACAGGCCAAGGTTATGCAGATGAATGGAACAACAGAGGAGCACATCCCGAAACAATTGGCCCATTGTTTGAAAATCAACCTGCACAAGTAAAATCTGCATTAGAAAAAGTGCGCGATGATATAGCGCCTGACATTCGCAATTACGGCGTTAATGATATTGGGCAAGCAGAAATTAATGGTTTTCTTAAAAATGATGTTGCTCGACAAGAAAAAATTAGTAACGCTTACGGTGATTTAAAAAACAAATACAACGATTTACGCCAACAAAAAGGATTAGCGCCAACAGATCAATTTCCTGTTGATGGTTTAAAATTTATTGAAAATGCAAAAAACAAACTTGGCGAAGAATTGTTGTCCAATGATGTTCCAGAATCATTGCAAAAAACATTGACGCAAATTGAAGAAGCAAATGGACAAATGACGTTTGATAAATTTTTAAAATTAAATCAACGTCTTGGTCAATACATGAAAGAAGGAAAAGGTAGCGAACGCGCTGCCGCATTTGTTATTCGTCAAGAATTGCAAAAAATTCCATTGGTTGGTGACGCTGCAATACTTAAACCGTTAGCAGATAAAGCAATTGCATTAGCAAAAGAACGATTTGATACGATTCGTGATGTGCCTGGTTACAAACAAGCTGTTAAAGAAGCGGTAAGTGCTAAAGATGCAGCAGAAGAAATTGGTAGTGCTGGTGCTGACACGTTCCATAATAAGTATGTAACTAAAGGCTCACGCGCAGACATACAACGCATGATTCGTGAATTGGGTCAAGATTCTGAAGCACACCAAGCAATGAAAGCTGGTGAAATTGAAGCATTGAAAAAAGCAAGCGGTGTATCTGGTGATCTTCTTAACCTTACACCTAAAGGTTTGCACGATTATTTATACAATCAAAGAGAAAAATTGTTAGATTTGCATGGCGCTGAAGGTGCAAAAAGTCTTAATGAAATTAATTTTTTAACAAATAAAATTGCACAACCAAAAACAAAAGTGTTTAATTATTCAAACACTTTGTCAGGGCAAATTGCAGAAATGGCAAAACAAGCAGGCGCAACAGGGCTTGAAGCAATGGCGGCAAAAGGAACTGGAGGTATGTCAATTCCTATTGTTCAGCTAGGCAAAGGATGGTTTGCAAACAGGCAAAAAGAGCAATTTGGTAGAAACGCTGCTGCAAAATATAGCGGTGTAATTGAGGACTAAAAATGGCAGTTAATCTTTCACCCATCGGTAACGGATTCCAATTCTTTACCACCACCGGCATCCCTCTAAACGGGGGATACATCTACACCTATGCGGCGGGCACGACAACGCCTACAACAACTTACACAACGTCAGCGGGAACAATCTCTAACACCAATCCTATTCAGCTAGGAACGGATGGTCGCCCGCCAAATGAGATTTGGCTTACCGCAGGCACTAACTACAAGTTTGTCCTGGCTGATTCAAGCAATAACGTCATACAGACATACGACAACCTTTATGGCATCTTGGGCACGGCCTCGGCGGTTACGGCTGTGCCATCGGGCGGCATCATCATGTGGTCAGGTTCTATCAGTTCTGTCCCATCGGGCTACTACCTTTGCGATGGTTCTAATGGCACGCCTAACCTTAAAGATTCATTTGTGGTCGGGGCTGGTAATACTTACTCAGTAGGTAATACTGGTGGTTTCACATCTTCAGTAACCAGCAACGTAGGGACAAACCTTCCGACCTACTACGCACTAGCATTCATACAAAAATCATGAACTCGCCTGAAATTGACCCTGTTAAATATGGTGTTCTGTGGCAAAAAGTGCAGGATTACGAACGCCGATTTGATGAAATGTCTGCCAAGATTGACAAGCTAGAAACCAACATTGACAAACTTGTTGAAATAGCAAATCAGGGCAAAGGGTCGTTTTACGCTGGCATGGTTATGGTTTCTTTTATTGGCAGCGTATTGGGTTATTTAAGCCATTCAGTAGGAAAAAGCTAATGTATGCGCTGGGCCGTACTTTTGTTGATGCTGGTAACAATATCGGCGGCTCAAGACAGGTTGATTTTGAACGCGCCATTGCCACCGTTAAAGCCGGCGCCTAAGTCAACTTGCGCGGTGCAGGAGTTGTACGTTATAGCCTGGTCAACGCATGACCCCATAGAACGCCATAAAACTATGCTGGCATGGTTGGACAAGTCAAAATGCAGCGTGGATGATTACACGCTTATATGGAACAATTTGCCCGAATGGGCTGGTACTTCAGACAGCCCTGCTTTGCGGGGAAAGATTATGGAGAAAGCAAGATGAACGATAAAGACAAATTGGTTTCTGTCGTAACTTACATGGTTACCGCGACACTTTGCATTGTTGTTTTGTCGTTGATAGGTGCTTTGATACACGGTTTGTTTGTTCGTGAAGTGGACAACAAAGCAATCTTTGAAATTATTTCTCCCGCTTTTCAGACCATCATTGGTGGTTTGATCGGTTGGTTATCTGGCCTCAAAGTAGGCTCACACATTGAAGAAGAAAAAAATGGCCCTTGACCCTGTATCCGCATTGCTTGACATTGGCGGAAAAGTATTAGATCGAGTTTTTCCTGACCCTGCACAACAAGCGGCAGCCAAACTCGAATTGATGAAACTGCAACAGTCTGGTGAGTTGGCCCAGCTTGCAGGACAGATGGACATCAACAAGATTGAAGCAGGCAGTTCCAGCGTTTTTGTATCTGGATGGCGGCCTAGTATCGGCTGGGTATGCAGCGCAGGATTTGCCGTGCAGTTTGTTGTTGGCCCATTAGCTGAATGGGGTTCTACATTAGCTGGTCATCCAGTCAAGTTTCCACAGATGGACACCGGCACAATGATGCCGCTACTGTTGGGTATGCTTGGCTTGGGTGGTATGCGTACTGCTGAAAAAATGCAGGGTGTGGCTTCAAAGTGAATTTAACCGAACACTTTACTCTTGAAGAGCTTACGGTTACTGACCACCGGCAGTTTGACAATACGCCAAATGAACAGGAAAAAGCAAACCTAGTTCGAGTGGCAGGGATGTTAGAGCAGGTCAAGGTTGCCATTGGTGGTAAGCCGGTGATGGTTAACTCTGCCTTCCGTTCTAAACAGGTCAATGATGCCGTGGGAAGCAAGGATACAAGCCAGCATCGAGTTGGATGTGCTGCGGACATTCGAGTTCCAGGCATGACACCAGATCAAGTTGTGAAAGCAATCATTGCTGCCAAATTGCCGTTTGACCAATTGATTCGTGAGTTTGATAGTTGGACTCATATCAGCGTAACCAATGACCCAAAGGGCAAGCCTCGCAATCAAGTTTTAATCATTGATAAGCAGGGCACTAGGC
>Ga0007792_10000803_pt1 | contig 11402 bp, 20 predicted proteins | sample CryBogmetaGMA6M_FD_60371 | JGI IMG/M metagenome (GOLD analysis project Ga0007792, IMG submission 60371) | Freshwater microbial communities from Crystal Bog, Wisconsin, USA - MA6M | ecosystem: Environmental > Aquatic > Freshwater > Lake | place: Crystal Bog, Wisconsin, USA | collected 2009-07-06
CCTGCAAACTACAAACGTCCTACAGCAATAGTAACTACGTCAATGGTTAATGCAGCCAAACTTGCTGTTGAAGCTTTGGGTCTAACATCAGCACTTGAAAGACGTTATGCAACAATTGACGACATCACTGTTCATAATATTTTATTTGTTGGTGGTAGTTCCCGCGAAATTCTTAAAGCTAGAACTATTGATGCTTTTGAAAACATTGCTAAACCATCGGCTAAAAACTTCAGTAATGTACAAGAAATGTTCATTGAGTCATTCATTAAGAACGTATTACCAACAGTAAAAAGTGTTGAAATTCTTTTGGAAAACCACCATGAGAAGAATTTGGTTAGTCTCATAGCTCCTGTAGACCCTACAGCTAATCAGTTATTCAAATGGTCTAACGGTTTTAGTTGGTCGTATAAAGGTGATGTTGCTGATGCTATTAAAGAAAGAGTCAAACAAGCAGGTGGTTCTGTTGAAGGTGATTTATGCTGTAGACTTGCTTGGTTCAACTATGATGATCTCGATCTACGAATGACAGAAGCAGATCACAACATCATCTATTACGGACAACCAACATCTTTTTCTACAGGAGGTAAACTTGATGTTGATATGAATGCTGGTACGAATGGTAGAACTAGAACACCAGTAGAAAATATCTTCTACAAGAGTAAATCTTCAATGAAAGAAGGTATTTATTTATTACAAGTAAATCAATTCCATAAACGTGAAAACGCTGATGTTGGTTTTCATGTTGATATTGATATCGAAGGTGTTATTCATCATTTTGAATACACTAAAGCTTTAGCCGATAGAGAAACAGTATCTGTAGCTAAACTTAAATATTCAAAAGTTGAAGGTATTACCATTGTTGAATCTCTACTTTCATCAACAACGCCAAAATCAAAAAACATGTGGAATCTTGATACCAATAACTTCCACAAAGTTGATGTAATGATGTTATCACCAAATTTTTGGGATGATCAGAAAGGAATAGGAAACAAACACTATTTCTTTATGCTCTCTGGTTGTAGAAATGATGCAACAGCAAGAGGTTTCTACAATGAGTTTCTTAGGTCTGATCTTGATGCATATCGCAAGACACTTGAGATTGTAGGTAATAAAATGAAAACTGATAACTCTGAACATCAATTATCAGGTATAGGTTTCTCAAGCACACAAAGAAGCACTATTACTGTAAAAGTTGAAGGTGCTATCTCAAGAATTCTCAAAATAATAATCTAATTAACAAACGTATGAGCAACAACATTTTTGAAAGAGCATCACGTATCAGACTAAGATTTGATACGTCAAGAGGTAAATTAGCTGTTGAAGATTTATGGACATTACCTTTATCACAACCTAAAACAAATGATGTACCAAACTTGGACAGTATTGCTTTAAGTCTTGATAGCCAGCTACAGAAACAAAATAAGTCCTTTGTTAAAGATGTAAGTATTGAAGATTCTACTACACAACTTGCATTTGATATAGTAAAACACATTATTGACACTAAGATTAGTGAAAATAAAGCAGCTACTGAATCTGCAAATAAAGCTGCTAAGCGTCAGCAGATTGTTGATCTTATCGCTAAGAAACAAGATGAAGCAATTGGTGCTAAATCGGTTGAAGAACTGACAACAATGTTGAACGACCTGTAATCAGATTTTTATTAACTAAAGCTTAATCAATAAACAACATGTCAGTAATCTGTAAATGTAACAGTTGTGGTTGTCTGTTTCCTGAAGCAGATATCAAGTTTAAAAAAGCAATAATGTATGATGTGTTGAAACATTGCGTCTATTATACAACTGTTATTTTATCAAGTGTAAATAATGGTATTCATGAAATACCTATATTTCTCATATCAAGATCAGACAAAACACTTCATTGTCCTGTATGTGAAGCATTACATCCCAAAGGCTTTAAAACAGTTTGAGTAGTACTAGTCTACTCAATAAATGACAGTATAGCCACAACTAATTGCAAGTAGTTTAAGTGGTAGGAGACTCTGTTAGGTATATTGCATACCTTGGTTAGCATAGCAACCTAAATTCCGACTCGCACCATCATCCTGTGCAAAAGCCTCCAACAAGGTGTTATACCAGATGCAAATGTTTTGTTAATCACAAAACTATACATCGTTTACTATAGTTGGCTCTGTAGTAATTTTATTATTTAACAACCATCATCATGCAACGAATACAAAATGTTTTATTTTTTATAGCAATAATGTCAGTGACCATATCAGGTGTACTTATCATATTGGGTAGAAGTGATAAATGGTTATACATTCTTATGATATCAATAATAATAGCTCTTTCTATGTCTAATTATTTTACCCATTTATCAAGATAATCTTAATCATAATAACTAAAACAAAAAAACAAATGAATATGATAGACCAAGAAGAATGTATGTATTATGAGTTCACATACTACAACACAAATGATGAGTACAAACATGATTTGTATGAATTAAAAGAATCAGAGTTACAATCAAAAATTAATGAACTTGAGGCAAACAATTGTACTCACATCACAATATTTGATGGTAACAATGATACTATCGTATATGATGATGGTGAATTCTTTTGAGTACACCATTAATGTGTTACATCATTATAATCTAATAATCCTTTTATTGTTTGTAGTAGAACTAAAAGAAGATGTAACACATTAATAATGTATTTAAAAGAATGTAATAACTTACCTAAAAATAAACAACAATTGTTATGGAACAAGTATCAGAAGAACGTACTGCTTGGGCAGTAAACTGTGAAGGACATGGAAAAGTGTTTCTCACGCAGGAGGGGTATCGTGAACAAATGATGCAATCAGACTCATTATGGAAATGTCCTAAATGTGGACATTTTGCATGGTTTGATGATGGAAATTATGAAGACTATCTTAACAATCAATAAACTTAACTTTTTATGGAAAACCTATTGATATTTTTAAAAGAGAACGCAGGTAAAGAGTTTGACTGCATGCTTGATGGTCTTGCTATACATGGTAAGATACTACTAATTTTCAATAGGTTATATTTTATGGAAGTGTTAGTGATTAGACCTAATGCTCCTGCACAACAAGTACCTATAATAGAAGTAGAAGATACTGATATGGCTAAGATAACCGATTTAGTGCTCCATACTACTTTATCACCTAGAGATTCTCAGTTAGCTCCTGAAGAATCATCAAAAGAAAAAGTTATACCTATAGCTAACATTGATGACATTGTTAAATTTGGTAAATATAAGTCGCAAGATTTTACATGGAGACAATTACTCAAAGAAGATTACTCCTATGTTAATTGGGTACATGATAATGTATCTTTTGTTAAACTGTCAGATGAAATAATATCAAAACTATAATAACAATGTTACAAACTGTTAAAGAATTAGAACCAGAAAGTTTCATAGAAATAGCGAATATATTCTATGAAGATATTTGCAAATCAGAACTTCTCAATACTTATTATGAGAACTTTGATATGAATGCTGTATATGTTGTTGACCATGCCTGCAAATGGAACAAGATCAGCAACATAGGAAAGAGATGTAGAATTATAGGTAAAGATAGTAGAATAGCACATGTTCAGCTCGAAGATGAACATGTAATGTTTACACCTTATTATTTTTACAGACTTGAAGACTTGGTATTAACAAAAGAATATTCTCAATGAAAGCTTATGGTATAACAAGACATTTGGTTTGGTGGTTAGAGTATTGGGCAGGTTCACCATCTAGATTCGGCAATAAAACTAAGTCTAAGATCAAAAAACCTGCCCGAAGGATTTACAAAAAAATAGCAAGAGCGAAATTAAAAAAAGAACTATTGAACGAAATCACCAACTTAAAAACTTAAATGATGTGTGAACAAACTAAGAATTTAAAAATAACTCTTACACGAGCGAGAGAACTGTACAAAAAAGGTTTCTCATTTGTTGATGATTTTCTACTATCTAACTGGACAGTAGACGAATTGACAAAACCAACATTACCTTCAAGTTTTGAAGAGCTTAAGATAACATCAGGTTATAGAATATTTCCTGATAATATAATTAGAATAGATACTTTCAAAAAATCAAAGATTGAAGATTCTTATCGTACACATAAAGAAGCTCGATCAGTACAGGCAATGGCAAAGCTATCACATTTAATGAAGTTCTACAATGAAGATTGGGAACCTAACTGGAATGAAAGTAGTAACGACCCTAAGTATGTTATCGTTAGATTATGTAATAAATTAAATGTTGAAAAAAGACTCTCCACTTACGAGTATTTAACTTTCAAAACAGAATCTATTGCTAACTTGTTTCTTTCTACATTTACACCACTTATTAAACAATATTATATGATATGATGACATTCAAAGAACTGTTTGAGTATAGAGACCTGGAGGATGAATACTGGAATGATCGTAGAAGTTTGTGTTATCGTCATAATGCACCTTTACGATATTTAATAAATCATAAAAACTATCATTCTATATTTGATAGATATTATCTAATAAGAGTGATTGATATACTTCCAAGACCTAAGAAACCTAACAACTGTCTAACACCACTAGAAGAGATGTTTAATTACTGGTTAGGTGCTTGGTTTTATTCACATTCAAATCATTAATCAACAACAATGAAAGAAGTATTAGTAAGTCTAGAAGTAGCTAAATTAGCTGCTGAAAAAGGATTTGATGAAAAATGTCGTTATTGTTATGGCGTAGATGTTAAACTTTATGAAGGTTTAAATATTGAACTTTCTAATAGTGATCTTCCCGTAGGTGATATATCAGCACCAACACAATCTTTTCTACAGAAGTGGTTAAGAGAAGTCAAAGATACAGATATATTTGTACTACCATTTGATGTTAATGATTATTCTGTTGATGTTTATACAGGAAATGATGAAGATGTTGGTAATAACATTAATTATAGCACTTATGAAGAAGCTCTTGAAAATGGTTTAAAGATAGCATTAGAGGGGTTGAAATAAAATCACCACTCATACATTTCTCTTTTGGTGGTTTTTAAAGTTTATTGCAATACCTGTTCTTTCCAAGTAAATAAGTAAGAAGTATCATTAATCTGTAAATAATTAATTATTATGTTTGCTACAATCAAAACCCCAAACAAAGACATTCACAAATCTAACACAACAGTTAGAGAAATTGTCGAAGTATTGAAAGTTATTGACAATCTTGACGGTGTAACAGTGCAGTTTAACGAAGTAGAGGTAAAAGCTCTTTATTTGTTTAAAGCATACACCAAGTTTAGAATTAACTGGAATGATAATCTTTCGATAAAGAAAAACATACAGATATATTTCGCACTATCTATCCTAAGTGGTAATGCGAGAAAGAAACACCAACTTGTAGCAGCGTAACCATCTTTTTGTACTGTTGTATAGCGTAGTTTCCTTAATATAGATATCCAACGTATGTGACAAACTCCACATAGCAACAGTACTTTTTTAACTAACCAATAAACAAACAAACTTATGCCTTTAACATCCAAGCTTGCAGAACTCAACATGACAAAAGCCTATGCTTATGATTGTTTAATCAATCAGAAGTACTGGACAGAACAGTTGACCAATGCTGAAAATAAAATTGTTCAGTTATCACATGAAGTAAACGATCTAAAAACTACTACACCTATAGCAACAGAATCTGTTGTTGTGGAAGAAGTAGGTTCTGAAGCAGAAGATGATATTCAACCATAATGAATACAAACACCGTATTAGATTTTGGGGAATTTGCTCAACTGCCAATGGAATGGGTTACTGTAGCTCATGGTGACCCTAAGTTCTATCTTAAAGTAGCTGTAAGAAGAAAGAGCATCAGAAGACGTACTAAAATTAGAAAACTATTAAGAGGAGGAAAATACAAATGAGTCCGTTAAGAGGTATACAGATAAAAGTAACAAAGCAGACGTATTTCAGAGAGGTTGAGTATAAGCTGATGAAGGAACATGGATGTCATTGGCCTAATACTATGACAGCTATGAGATTTGAGAAAGGTGATGTAATTTATCCTATATATCTACTTGTTTCACCATCAGGCATTTTGTCAATATCCAAAGAAGCAAAACCCGAAACACCCTTCTACGAACTAGAGATCGTCAAATCACCTGAAAGAATTGTTATTGGTGATAAAGCATACAGTACTGAGTTTTTGAGCAGTCTCATCAGTCAGCATGAAGGTAAACTGCCTTTATCATAACATCTTTTCGCTCTCATACTATGTTTTGTCTTAATCTTATGTTGCTGATATAGCTACAGCATAAAAAACATATTAACTGCGTTTTGTAGATGACCTCTAGTATGAGAGTATAATTTTTAAAAAAACTTTATCTCAGTGGTTATAGTTCTCTTAACAATTAGTAAAAGGATGAGTAATGGAAGATAAATACTTCATATCAATCGCAGATGAAATCTTTAAAACAAGAAAAACAATCAATGCTATAGGATTCTTATATGATGGGAGTGTGAAATGTTGTGCAAAACATTTCAATAAGAGATTTAAAGCACCCATTTTTGTACACAGAAATAATCCTACATGCGTATTGTGGCTCAATAAACCATCCAAATTTGAGCACATATATGCGGAAGAAGAAGTAGAGTATGACATTATACCAAATAAAATTCCTGAATACAACAAACTAATCAAACAATTCACAATGGGCAAGACGTTTAAAGATAAAAAGAACTATAATCCTGAAGAAGCAAAAGTAGACATTAAGAAGAGAAAGAAAGAAATAATCAAAAATCGAAAAGTAAAAGCTACAGCAAACAATAAACCTAAATTAAACAAACAAAACGATGAGTCTGAAAGAGATGTTTAAGAACTGGGGATGTGATCACATTTATAAAGCAATAAGTAAAGAACGTCTAAATATTAGCGTTCCTAGTGCTTACTATGGTATTGATGTGCCACTTTATGCAGTGAAGTTTGAATGTATTCATTGCAAAAAAACAACCTATAAACGTATTGGTTTAGCAGAACCAGTACTTGAAGGAGTATCTGCATGAAACAGTTAATTTGGATATCGTTACTATTTATTGTATCTTTACTACCTTCAGTTGCTAAAGGTAGTGATAATACGTACTTAGGTAGTAGAAATAACATCGGCATGTATCTTGTTAACGACAAAATACATGCTGATAAAAATCATATCTACTTTCATTTAATAGCTGTAGTTAAAGATACCACCATGATATATGCTAATATTAATGTCAATAGACATAATGGTTTGGTAAACTCTTCAGCTCAGTTAATCAACATGAATAGTAGAAGTATGATCAGTACAAAGAACGATTACTTAGTTGATTACATTCTTACTTCAAACGAGATACCAATAGACTATGGTATACTCCAATCTCTAAAATTAATCCATAAAAAACATCCATTATGGTAAGTAAATATAAAGTTTACGCAGTAAATATAATTGACCTCTCTGAAAAAAAGACTTCTGGTGAAGTTGAACCTGTGTTGATAGTAGCAGAAAAAATACACGACGTTGTAAAATTAGAGACAAAAGATAAACTTATTACAGACGTTGTTCTAGCTTTAAGCATTCTTGAAGATGGTTCAAAAGTTATTGACATAAACGTTATTGTGAATCAGAAAGATGTTGATGAAGAAAAACCTCTGAAAGCATACTTTACAGATGAGGATTCAGGTAATATTTTTGTTAGTGAAAAACCACCAATATATCCAAAAGATACTTACAGTATTATTTTGGAAAAAGAGGTGGCTTTATTTATACCAGCAGAAGAAGTCTGTGAGTATAGTAACGAAACAAAGGCTGAATGAGATGGCTTCTGTTGTTACTAAGTCTATTCCCTATTGAAGCACAAGCAGAGATAGGGATAGCTTCTTATTATGGTTCCAAATTTCAAGGTAAGAGAACTGCAAGTGGTACATTATTCAATAAGAATAAGTTAACAGCCGCTCATAAACATCTTAAGTTTGGAACTATTGTAAGAGTGATAAATCTTAGTAATGATAAAGAAGTGTTAGTAACGATTTTAGATAGAGGCCCATATACAAGAGGTAGAATAATAGATTTATCTGAGGCAGCAGCTAAAAAAATAGGTATTTTTGGTAACAGTAAAGTTAAATTAATAGTGCAAAACAAATGAGTATAGATATCAATAAACTGTTAGAGAATACGAAAGTGGTGTTAAGTGATAAACAGATAGATGAGATAGTTAATAGAACTGAAAACGGTTTTAAAGCTGTAATATTGACACCACATCAAGAAGAAATAAAGAACAAAGTTTTAGAAGCTTTACTTGATGAAAAGTCCACCAAAACAAAAATAGTACTAAGCGGTAGTGCTGGTACAGGTAAAACAACTTGTGTCAATGCCATTATTGAAGAATATATGATTAAGAAGCGTGACAGATATAAAACTATGTGTTATGTTTTAGCTCCTACAAATAAGGCTGTTAATGTTTTGATTGAAAAGAATAAACCTGAGTTCTGGAAAGAATTTGCAACAGTACACAGAGCATTGAATCTTAAACGTCATATTAATAATGAAACAGGTGTTGTAAGTTACAAACCTGATAAATGGATGAAAAATAGACCTTTTGAGAGTACAGCTCTTGTTGTTATTGACGAATCTTCTATGCTTAGTAAAGAATTGATTGGTTATCTTGATGAACATAAGATTCCAATGATCTTTCTTGGTGAACTTATTGCCTAGAAAGTAAAAATAAACCTCTTAAATTGCTGGAAACTCTTGAAGACTATTAAACTACAACATAACTTGAAAAAGTAAGTGTGAATGTTATAAGAATTAATAGTTATAAGAAAATCAGCAGCCAAGCTTCTAAGTCTATTTATAGATAAGAAGAAGGTTCAACGACTATCGAAAGCACAACTGTAAAGTTGGAAGCAAGTAGAGTACATAAACAATAGTTTATGGAAAAAGGAGGATAAGTTTGGTCATTTTCTCTTATTTTAAAACAAACTTATAAGATATAGTCTAATCCTTTTAGTGATAAAAGGTATAAATGGATAATAAACAACTACCTCCTGTAGGAGAAGCTGAATCATCTGTATTTACTCTTCCTGATGCTGTAAAGTTTGAACTTACAGAAATTGTCAGACAGGCTCAAGGTAATCCGATCATAGAATTATCTCAAAACCTACCGTTGATAAGTCTCGAAGAAGACAATATTAATGATGTAGGCGGTTATCGGTTCACGAAGAATTTAAACAAGTGTGTGCAGCTTCTATTGGACAATATTGGAGATTCAAAATATTTGGCTTGGACAAACGCTAATGTTGATGAAGTAAATTCATTGGTAAGGCTTGTCAGATATGGTGAACATGCTGCAATGATTGAAATGGGTGAAACTCTTGTAATGACTGAACCTTTTACTAATAAAGATACTTATTATACATCTGAAGAAATTGATGTTAAAACATTGGTCGTTAAAGAACATAATATAAGTATAACTTGTACAGGTAAACAAAGAACTAAAGACTGTAACTCTGTAGTAGGTAGTATTAAATATTATCTTCTTAATAATGATATCATGGTTGTACATGAAGATTCCAAAGGTGCTTATGGTATCATGCTGAAGAAGCTTAAATCTTATATTGATGCTGGCATAGCAAGTTGGAAAGATTTTTATGCATTTAAAGAAAAATTTGCACGTGTAGCATACTCGTATGCACTAACGGTACATAAAAGTCAAGGCAGTACGTATAAGAAGGTAGTAATTAATGTTCGAGATTTGAATAAAAACAAAACAATAGATGAAAGAAACAAATTATGGTATACAGCAATAACAAGAGCTAGCAGTGATATAATTCTACTAACATGATATATAGTCTTAGTAATTGTGAAGCCTATGATCTTGAAATATATTGGAATTTATTTCTTGCTGGTTTTCACAACATGGTTACTAATCGTAGAATATGGTTTGAGATCAGTCCTAGAAAAGACGAACGTAAAAAGTTAAATAACTTCTTGTGTTCAAAACCAACTATGATAGGTTATAATAACTTTGAATATGATCATAGAGTATTATATGAGTTTGTTAAGCTTACAGCAAATCCAGATATTAAAGCAAGTGAACTTGTAAAAAGGTTAAAGAAGTTATCAAATGAATTAATAAGTAGTAAAGGAGGTAGAAGATGGATTAAAATGCTTATTCCTCAGATTGATCTAATGAAGATTAATCACTACGACCCTAAATCTGCGAAACACTGTAGTCTGAAAGCATTACAGTTCAGTCTTAGAACCCCTATCATACAAGAGTTACCTTATCATCATGAAAAGATGCTTACAAACGATGAGATTGATGGTGTTATTAAGTATTGGCATAATGATATGGATACTACGGTGCATTTCGCAAAAAAAAATAGAGAACCTATCGAAAGAAGGATTGCACTGATTAAGAAATTAGATCACGATGTCATGAACTACAATGATGTCAAGATTGGTGAGTTTATTATTCTTCAGAGGTTAAGAAACGAACTTGGTACATATGATTTAGGTAAGACTGTAAGAACAGAATTTATTTTTAATGATATAATATTCAAACATATAAAATTCAACTCAGAAGAGTTGAACAGATTCTTAGCATGGATGCGTAGTCAAGTTGTTACAGCTACTAAAGGTGTATTCAGTAACATGACTTTAGATCGCATTGTTGGTATAGAGGACTTGATGATTTTAGAAAGTAGGAATATTGTAACAAAGAAAATAAATGGTGTAAAAATACCTTTAATGAAAAGTTTGATAGTATGCTATAAAGGTGTAGAGATTACTGTAGGTACTGGAGGACTTCATCAAGCTTTAGAAACAACAATTATTGAAAGTGATACTCAGTTTATCATTAAAAGTGCTGACGTATCCTCGCAATATCCCAACGCTTCAATACAAAATAAACTGTCGCCTCTACATTTAGGAGAAACGTTTTGTAAAGTATACGAAGAGATATATAATGAAAGACTTACTCACAAAAAAGGTACTGCACTTAACGAAGCATACAAACAAGCGCTTAATGGAGGAGGTTTTGGTAAAACTAATAGTGTATTCTCTCCTTTATATGATCCTCAATTTACATTATCAATAACCTTAAACTGTCAAATGATGGTTCTTGGTTTAGCAGAAGAATTAATAGATAGTATACCAGAATGTAAAGTTGTAATGACAAATACAGATGGTTTAGAAGTTCTTATACCTAGAGAACATGAACAGCTATATCATGATATATGCAAGAAGTGGGAGATGTCAACAAAATTCAAATTAGAATACATAGATTACAAAAAGATGATTATTAGAGATGTAAATAATTACATCGCTATATCTATTGACAACCATATAAAAAGAAAAGGAGCATACGAGTATAATAGACCTTTACATAAGGATTTATCTATGCTTATAGTACC
>Ga0007792_10000804_pt1 | contig 11401 bp, 7 predicted proteins | sample CryBogmetaGMA6M_FD_60371 | JGI IMG/M metagenome (GOLD analysis project Ga0007792, IMG submission 60371) | Freshwater microbial communities from Crystal Bog, Wisconsin, USA - MA6M | ecosystem: Environmental > Aquatic > Freshwater > Lake | place: Crystal Bog, Wisconsin, USA | collected 2009-07-06
CGCTGATGCAGGCTCTCGTAGAAGCGTGTAAAATCGAAGTTCAGATGTTCCGGAAACAGGAATGAAGTAATGATGTATCCCTGATCTTTTTTATCCAGATAAGTTTGCAAGCCCAAAGCCTCTGTTCCTTCGATCAATCTTTGGTAATTATGCTGATATCGTTCCGAGCGTTTTAAAACTCCGCCTTCTGCTTTCAACTCATCAATTGCTTTCCTGAAGGCAAGAATTGATTGAATCGGCGGAGTAAAACGGAACTGATTATTTTTTTTCAAATCAATCCACTGACTATATAAATCAAGCGATACGGTTCGGGCTTGTCCTTTGCAGGATTCGAGGGTTTTAGTTTTGGCAATCACAAATGAAAATCCGGGAACTCCTTCGATACACTTGTTTGACGATGAAACCAAAAAATCGATATCCAAAGCTTTCAGATCAATCGGAACAGCACCAAAACTACTCATGGCATCCACAATGAAGACTTTGCCGTATTTTCCGGCAAGTAACCCGATTCCTTCAATGTCGTTAAAAATTCCGGTGGTCGTTTCACAATGCACAATGGCAATGTGAGAAATCGTATCATCGTTTTTTAGAATTTCTTCAGCATCTGCTACAGGTGGAACAATATTCTCCCTGTATTTTAACGAAGTGGTTTGAATCCCGTAAACTTTAGCCATTTGGCCAATCCGGTCGCCATAAGCGCCGTTCGTTATCAGGAGCAAGTGTCCGTCAGATGGAATTGCAGTTGAAATGACCGACTCTACTCCAAAAGTACCTGAACCTTGCATTAATACTGTGTCATACCCATCTTCCGCTGTTAATCCGGCAATAATGAGCAGCTCAGCACGAATTTCCTTTACAATTTCTAAAAATTCCACATCGCGCGAACCCATATCATGCAACATGGCTTGTTTCACCGACAGTTTAGTATTTAAAGGACCTGGAGTAAAAAGTTTATTATCCATTATTGGGTTTATATTTGGTTACTAATGATAATTCTGGCTTCGGTTCCGTTATATTTTCGGAGCAATAGCTTTATTTATGTGTTTTTCTGATTCGAATTTTTATCCCATCTATTTTATAGGATAGACTCTTTGTTTTAAAAGAAAAGAGGGAAATAATTAAACCCTTGTTTCCCCTTTGTGAAACTGGGTTCAATATTCCCATCTTTTGTCGCATTTGATTGAATTTGCTCATCAATTTCCTCTAAAATCCGCCAGCAATCCCATACTCCTTCAGTAACGAAATCCGCTCCGTTATTGGTCATCTTGCGATCGGCGAGCGCAATTTTATGGGCTATCCAAACAGGATCAGCACTCTCTGCTTCAGTTAGTGACAAGCCAAGTTCATTTCCTGATTTGGTCAGTCCGATGGTCCACATTCCGGCATTTATTCCTTCCTGAATGTCGGCCACTGTATCGCCAATTTTTACCATATGACTGAGTGGAAAAACATTCATATTTTCGCAGTTCCTGTAAATCATCCATGGGGCTGGCCTACCGGCAGAAACTTCAGAAGAATTTACAACCGAATCAGGAATAAGTCCTCTTGAAGTTGCTATTGGCAATATATTCTTCATCATTTCGGCCACATAACCAGTTGTTGTCCCGACTTTAATTCCCTGATCCTTCAAACGATTAATCAACTCGACGGCTCCTGGAATTGGCTCGCTGTAATTCTTGACAATAGCTGCCAGCGCTGGCTCCAAATCGGAGTAAATAATATCAATATCATGTTCCGAAGGAATCCGTCCATACTCAGCAACCCATTGTTTTTGAACTGTGTCAAGACTAAAAAGCTCGCGGACATGATCTTTCTTTGCCAAACCCATTGGTGAGCGGGCTTCTTCCATACTGATGAAAATATCTTTTTGGCGAAAAACTTCAATAAACACCTGAGCTGGGGCAATGCAGCCATAGTCGATAATTGTTCCGGCCCAATCAAAAATAACTGCTTTGATATTTTTTAATTTTTTCATGACTTTTTAGTTTAAACGTTCTTCCTTTGATTGGATAAAAATCTGTCTTTTGGCTAATTCTTCAAAAAAGTTCGCCGGATCGAAAACAAACTCCGGAAAGAGAGCGCCTTCACCCTTGTATTTTCCCTGCACAATGAGTTGAGCAGCAATACCCATCGGGATTCCCACATTTCGGGTGTATGCCCGTAAACCTGCCCAATCCGGAATGGTTCCATCTGATGCAGGATGTGTGTGTGTCAAAGACTGTCTGATCAATTGTCCGTTTTTAATTCCTTCTACCTCAATATGGAGTGAATAGCCAAACAAATTGGTTGTTTTTCCCTTGTCCGATTTTTGCAGATATTCACCAACAGCTTCCATAATTCCAAATTCGCAACAATTTAAAGAAATTCTGGTGTTATTCAAAAAACCATAGTTGTAAAGCGCTTTGATGAGTTCCATATTTTCCTGAGGCCAGGTTCCCCGAACTTCAATTAACTCAACCCCTTTGTTTTCAAGATATTTAGCAAGGGTGAAGGTTTCTGAATGAGGAATGATGTATTGAATACTTTTTCCATACGGTTGGGGTAATTCGATTTCACGCGGACGGGCAAAAGGTGGAACCTGAATAAACTGGCCATTTTCAAAAACTGTTCTTCCTGGTAATTTGGGGTCGTACTCGTAAATGGTTGTTTCGGTAATCGATCCTGAAAATGCAATTGGGCGATAAGCTCCGTGACTGACACGAACCGAGTTGACCTTTTCCATTGGATCGCAGGCAAAAACAGCCATCATATTGGTTGTTCCGGGAGTCATTCCGAAACCTGGAACCATCACTTTCCCGTTCGATTTGAAAATTTCGCTGAATTGATATTCCTCACCAAATCCGTTCAGGTTAATCCCATGACATCCGGCATGGGCAATACATTCGGTCGAATCGGCATTCAGGGAAATGGTCGTTCCATCAATAACCAGGTCATACTCCGAAAGTATAGCAATCGACTCCATTTTGTTTTTCACATCGATAAATGCATAATCAACCTTGGGGTGATTGAGCCAATCAGCTGTTTCTTTTGCTGCTGCGACATTGAAATCGCCAATGGTTAACCGGTCGAAAGTTCCAAACTGTACTATATCGAGTGCTGATTCCCTGCAAATTTTCCCAGCGCCTCCAAGTGCAAAGATTTTCATACTATTCCTGAATTTAAGAAAACGTTATTGAAGTAATAAATTACATAAACCCTGACAGAAAAGACTGTCAGGGTTATCATTTGAGGAATCTAAATGTTGCTGTTTATTTAATAATCCACATTTCGGAATTGATGTCATCGGTCTGTGAACCAAACTGACTGCTCAGAGCTGCATTGTAATTGTCAGCATTGGTAGTTCGTTCAGAACTTGGATATTGCCAGCGTTTGGCAATACGGGCACTATTGGCGGTTCCAGGTCCGGTAAGGAATGTTGGCACACCGGTACGACGGTTATTGTAGTAAGCTTCCCAACCCGAATTCTGGAAAAATGCCAGATATTTCTGAGTAAGAATTTGTGTTAGTGCTGTTGCCGGAGTACTGCTGTATTTTACTGCACCCTGAGCATAATAAGAACTCCAGTTAGCGTCAACACTTGCTCCGTGGAAAGTCCATGAAGCTTGAATTCCTTTGGTATAATAATCTTCGGCATTTCCTGAAATCCAACCTCTGTTGATTGCTTCAGCAATGTTGAAACACAGTTCGCTATAACCAATCTGAATACATGGTTCACCATAGTATGAGCTGTAGTATTTGCTTTTGCTGATTGCGGAATATTCACCGTTCAACATTTTGGTTGACATATCATCCAAACTTTCGCCTGAACTTGCACCAACATATGCATTATAATCAGCAGCAGTCAGGCCAGCTTTGATTTTTGCAGGAGCCGGATCAGCAACAATAAAGGTGCGGGGATCTTTCAGCGAAACCAAAGTATTCAAATAAGTCGCCGACATGTTGTTACGTGTGGCAGTTTGTCCGTAATTATCCTGATTGAGCGGATATTTATCGGTTGAACTGTTGTAAGTAAACTTCAGGTTATCATCCAAAGATGTCATCACCGGATATTTGGATGGATTGCTCACCACATCAGCAAACAGCTTCTTGATGTTCAAGTCTGCATCAGCTTCTTTTTTACTTAAAGTAATCAAGACCCTCAACTTGTAGGTATTAACTACTTTTTGCCATTTTGTAAGATCGTTACCAAGCATAAAATCTCCTGTCAGCGATTTGTCCAAACTATTAATAAGCAGTTGCAAATCAGCATTTGATTCATCCAGCCAAACTAAAGCCTGTTTGAATACTGCCTTCTGCGAATCATACTTTGGTTTGGTGTTATCAAGGCTTTTTAATGCTTCAGTTAAAGGCACATCACCCAGGCGCATACTCATATCAACGTAGAAATAGGCTTTCAGGAACTTTCCTAAAGCTGAATACGGATTGTTCGCAGGAAGTCCAACCCGTTTAGCTTCGGCATTCATCTGGTTCACGTTTTTCAACTGCGTGAAATCGAAACTGGTTGTAGTCCAGTCGTATTGCTGATCGTTGTAATAGGCATAGTTGCTGCACCAAAACTGATTCCATCGTTGTTCGTCGCTCCAGGGCGAATTATACACGCTATACAAAACGTTCGTAAAAACCAGCGAAGGTGGAACTTCACCAGGCCGATTCGGATCTTTTTCCAGCTCTGAGAATTTTTGGCAGGATGATAGCGCAACCGCGAATATCATCATAAGTATGATTATTTTTTTCATCTTTTTCTGATTGAATGTTATTAATGACATGGATTAGAAAGAAATATTCAGGTTAAAACCATACCGCCGGGTAGTTGGGGTTTGAAGTCCTGAAGATCCGCTGTTTCCGGCATATTGCTCAATATCAATATCGGTTCTTTGTGCAAAGTATAACAGGTTCCGGCCCACAAACGAAATGTTGGCTTGTCTTATAAACGTATGGTTCAGGAATTTCTGCGGCAGGTTATAAGTTAAAACTACTTCGCGTAATTTCACAAACGACCGGCTGATGCGGTCTGCTACATCAGTTCCGTAGTAACGGCTGATATAATCCTGAAGGTAAGTTGGAGTGCTATTGGTTGCAAATTGCAGTTTATCGTAATTAGTAACCTGTCCGTCAGAATTGTATGCAATTGGAACATTGTTGCTCACTACCACACCATCTCCGATATACGATTTAATGCCTTTGGTATCGTTTAAACGGGCAATGCCCATAGCGCCCTCGATGGTATTGATGTGTCTTCCACCCTGATATGTTTTCTTTTCAACATAGTCAAGAATCGTTCCTCCAAATCGTCCGTCGAATTGAAATTTCAAGCTGACATTCTTGTAGGTCAGCGTGTTGTTAATTGCACCTGCCCAATCGGAATTCGTATTTCCGAGGAATTGGGCCACCGAGTTCCGGATCGGACGACCACTTGCATCGTTGATAATCTTGCCATCTGCGGTGTGAACAAAGTCGGAACCATACATTTTATCCATACGGTCACCAACTTTTAAATAGATGTTCAGTTTCTCAACTCCCGGATAAATTTCATTCAGGTATTGCTGATTCGTTGAATAATTGGCCGAAACATTCCAGCTGAAACCATTTTCTTTCCGGATTGGAGTGGCTGAAGCAGACAATTCTATCCCTTTCCGCTGAACCTTAATCCCATTAACCAATGCGGAGTTATAACCTGTGGCACCCGAAATTGGAAGAGAGAATATCTGTGGTCCGTCGATGCTCGAGAAATAAGTCGCATCCAATAAAACCTTATTTTCAAAAAGTCCAACGTCAGTTCCAACTTCCCAGGCTGAGCTCGAACTTGGCTTCAGGTTAGGATTCGAAACGGTATTGGTATATGAAGCAGCCGGAATTCCCTGGATGAGGTTGATGTTGTATGACGATGAATTCTGGAAGGTTGGACCATCATAAGGAGAATTATAGCTTGCGCCGTATCCTACAACACTGTAACCCAGCACCTGGTATGTTGGCCCAATCGTCTTTGAAGTAAGTGCGCTACCCACGTTGGCATAAGAACCTCTGACTTTCCATGACTTAACATTTGGAATAGTGACCAGTTTTGACAATTCGATACTGGCAGAAACCGACGGATAAAAATAAGAATTGTTGGCTGAAGGTAAGGTCGAGTTCTTATCACTACGTCCGGTTAACGACAAAGTCGCAAAATCGTCGTAAGTTAAGTCAGCAGTAGCATAGGCACTCAACACCTGCATTGGCGCATAATAGTCATACGATTTCACCGGATTTTTAGAGTTACTTAGATTATACCAACCGGGAACATTCATGTAATCGGTAGTTGCATAACTGCTTCTGAAGCTGTAACTGCGAATGTTTCCACCGGCAGTTGCATGTAAGCTAAGTTTTGGAACCACATAACGATCGTACGATAAGAGGGCATCCGTATTGTTTTCGAACAAATTACGTTTGTCTTCACGGTAATCGCCTTCGCCTGCTTCACGGCCATATGGATGGGCTGAAAAAGGCATCTTTTCTGAACGGAACATATCATACGATGTGACCGCTGTACGGAGTTGTAAATTCAGATAATTACTGAATTTGTAGTTTAGCGAAGCATAGCCGTTCAGGTCATTTTTTTCGTGACCCCGTAACCATTCGTACGACATGAAATAAGGGTTGTGGTAACGCTGGTATTCCGCAAAAATCGATTGAACACCTTCTTTTCCGGGTTGCCAGTAATTGCGCATGTCGTCTATATTCCAGTCGGCACCGCCCCAGGTAGTAATGTTATAAATGATACTGTTCGGGCCATAATTTACGTCGGGAACATTTGGTGTAAATTGTCTGCTTGAGGATATATTTGCATCAATGCGAAGCTTTTTCGAAATATTGTATCCGCCTGAAAGGTTAAAATTGGTCATATTCAGCGAAGTATTTGGAACGATACCATTTTGGTAACTATACGAAGCTGAAAACCGAAGATCGTATTTTTCACCACTTGCCGAAACGGCTAAACTGTTCGTCGAAAGCAAGCCTGTTTCAAGGAACCTTTTCAGGTTGTCTTTTCCCCGGGCAACCCAGGGAGTACCGGTACGCACTCCAGTTACCGGATCAATCGGGCTGTCGTATTGCGGGATAAGTTGACCACTGAAACGTGGACCCCAAATATCGTAGTCTCCATCGTTCAAACCACCACCTTTACCATCCACAAAGGCATATTGACCGTGGTCGCCAGGACCATATTCGTCCTGAACCTTAGGAATTGCCAAAAACCCTTTTTCGGCCATGGTACTTGAATTGAATTCAACAGAGAATCCGCGCACGTCTTTTGTGCCGCGTTTTGAAGTAATCTGTATAGCACCGTATTGACCACGTGATCCATATAAGGCAGCTGCTGCAGGGCCTTTCAGTACGGTGTAACTTTCAATATCATCAGGGTTAATGTTCCAGGTGTCGGTCTGAACCGGCACTCCGTCAACCACATATAAAGGAGAGTAACCACGAAGCAAAACGGTTGGTGCACCCAGCAATTCTGATGATGCTCCTACGGTCAGACCCGAAACTTTACCGGTTAATGCATTGATAGCATTGGGCTCTCTGGCTTTCACCAGTTCACTGCCTTTTACATCCTGAACTGCAAAACCGATTGTACTTTTTTCCTTTTCGATTCCAAGTGCAGTTACAATAACTTCCCTGATTTCCTGCTTGGTATCTGCCAAAGTAATCAGGATTACTTTTTGATTGCCAATGGCCAGTTCAATTGTTTCGAAACCAACGTATGACACTACCAGAATGTCTTTGGGTTCAGCCTGAATAACAAAGTGACCTTTTGCATCAGTCACAACACCATTGGTTGTTCCTTTTACCAAAACGGTCGCACTTGGAAGGCTTTCACCGGTATTGGCTCTTACCGTGCCTTCAATATTTGCCTTTTGGGCAAACACTGTCGCTCCTATGAGGAGAAACGTAATCATTAAATAGATAAATTTTTGCATTTTAAAATGGTTAGAATTAATACTGTACTTTTTAGTCATAGAAATGGCTTCTCAAAGCTTTTTGTGCTTTAAATACCAGTAAAATCAAGAATTAAAATATTTTGGAACAGGGTGGATTAAAACAACAGAATCACCCTTTTTGTGAAGAGGTTGGTCAACGAATTAATGTCGTTTGATTTTGAAATGGCTTTCTCAAAACTTTCGGTATCAACAGTCAAAACATTAAATGCAACATCCAAAACTTTATTAAAATCAGCTTCAGCCACATCTAAAGATACATCTCCTTTTTTAACCGATTTTTTAAGGTGGTGTTCGATTTTTTGAACCGCATCATAAATTACCGGTTTCCGGATTACCGTTTTTGTTTGCGGATTTCCAGGAACGATCGATATCTGGTAGGTATATTTTGCCTCAAGCAAATATATTTTTTTTGCAACCAGATCGCCAAACGGATGTTCACCAGCCATTTCCTTTGTAACCGCATTTAGTGCAAGTTCATTGTCCGAAGCCCTGAATTCAAAAGCCGGGCTAATTGTGACATTTGACGCTGGTTTCCTTGAGTCTTCCGGGAACGCCAATACCAGAGCATCCTGGGCAAATAATTTTCCTACACCCAGTAAGAAAATGAATGCTATTAAATGTAAAGTTTTTTTCATGTGGCAATGGTTCTTAATTTATTACAAAATTCTGATTTTAACATTAAAGGATGATTGAAGAAAAATTAATCTTCGAATAAGAATTGTGTTTTTTTATGACTTTTTATTAAAATTTTGTTTCCGGAATTTATTGCGGTATTTTTAATTTTAGTCATACTTCTCAAATGCAGAAGACAATATGGATATTGCAGCCTGTAAATCTTCACGGCTAATAGTTAATGCTGGCGATAGCTGGATCACATTTCCCTGAGAAACTTTAAAACTCAAACCTCGCTTCATACATTGATACATGATTTGCTCGGCTTCAGCATTTGCTTTTTCTTTTGTTTCCCGATTTTTAACCAACTCAAGACCCCATAAAAGTCCTATGCCACGAACATCTCCGATAATAGAAAATTGCTCTTTAAGCTTATTTAATTCATTTTTCATCCAGACACCATCTTCAACAACCTTTTGTAAAATGTTTTCACTTTCAATATAATTTATAGTAGCTAAAGCAGCTGTGCTACCCAACGGACTTTTTTCGTGGGTGTAATGCCCAAGCGAAATATCTCCGGCCACATTGTAGCTATCGCGCGCAATCATTGCTGCAAAAGGAATAATTCCTCCGCCCAATCCTTTTCCAAGGCAAAGAATATCAGGCTCTATACCGAAATTTTCGAATGCAAACATTTTCCCGGTGCGGCCAAAAGCAATTGGAATCTCGTCGAGAATTAGCAGAACATTGTGCTTTGTGCAAATTTCGCGTACCCGTTTCCAGTATGCCTGAGTTGGAATCTGTACATCGGTATTGCGCACGGTTTCTACCAGGAATGCACCAACATCGCCTTCTTTTTCAATCACATATTCCAAATATTCTGCATAATTTAACTGATCGTCCTCTGTATCACCAAAAACTCCAAAGTAAGTTGTAGGAGGCGGGATACAAATCGTTCCAGGCATCATTGGTCCCAAATGCCTTTTAAATATCTCTTCTCCTCCTGCTGAAATTGCATCGAGTGAAGCGCCATGGAACGAATCCCAAAGGGAGACAATTTTATGTTTCCCGGTAACCACGCGAGCCAGCTTAATTGCCATTCCGATTGCCGACGTTCCTCCCGGTGCAAATAGACTTCGGTTAAGATCGCCCGGTAAAAGGCTGGCCAGTTTCTTCGCCAGCTCGACTGCCGGTTGATTAGTATATCTGCGGGGCGAAAACGATAAGCGGTTCATTTGTTCGGTAAGCTGGTTGATCACATATTCGTTTCCATAGCCCAGCTGGTGAACATTATTACCATGGAAATCGAGCATATTTTTTCCTGAAAGCGTAGTCATTCCGCTGCCATTGCATCGATCAAGAACATCGAGGCAAGGACTCGACATGGACTGGTGCAGGAAATAGCGCGAATCATCCTCCAGAATCTGCAAGGTTTGAGGATCGGTAATTTCCTGATTCCATTTCCGGCGTTCTTCTGATACATTCACATCACCTTCAGTAACTAATTTGCTGGTGTCCATACTTTTATTATTAGAATAAATCGATTTAAGCGATTTAAGCGATTTTAAGTATTATTTCTGTATTTCCGTATTAGAAAGCTTAAAATAATGAGCTTGTATGCTTCAAAACCTCTCCGTTATCAACAACCGGACTGGTATTTGTATTTCTTTGTTTCCAGTTGTAATGAACAAGCTGTGAATTGTAAGTTCCATCATCAAAGAGATCGATAATGGCATACATGGGTGGAAATTCCTGATATTTACCAAACCACCATGCTCCGCAGGCAGCTCCATTGCACAGGTAGTCGATGCCCAGGTAATTGGTTTTGTCGGCCAGATGAACATGTCCGCTGATAGCCAATTTAATATTCGGATAATCTGAAAATAAATTTTTTATTTTCCGCGCATCCACATGCATCCATGCTCCCGGTATGTTCCAGCTATCATTTTTATCGTTGTTTCCATCAAAGAAAACCGCAGTTGAAATGATTGGTATATGCGACACGACAATAACAGGTGTTGATGTTCCTGTCTGTTTTAAATCTTCTTCAAGCCATTCAAATTGTTCTTTATCGAGTTTTGCCATATACGCCTGGTGGTCGTCATTCCGATGTGCACTGTCAAGAAAAATGAAATGCCAGCCATTTTTGTCTATACTGTAATAACGGTTGGGAATTCCCAGTTCTTTTACAGCCCAGTTTTTCCCGAAGAGCGCATCATTTTCAAGCTGCTTATCATTCATTCCCCAGCCCCAAATATCATGGTTACCGATACAACTGTAAAGTTCATAATTCAGTTTCGAACGGTAATATTCGTGCCATGCATCCCACTGCGCTGCAGTATCTTCCTTGCTTCGTTTCAGCGATTCCATGATGTTATCGCCTGAATTAATAACAAAATCGGGCTTTTCATCCAAGGCATGAATCTCTTCAAGCAGATTACGGATGCCTCTTTCGGGAACCGGTCCGGGGTGAATATGCATATCGGTCAGGTGCACAAACCGAAGCGAACGGGTACTTGTTTTCTTTTCATTTGCCTGAAGGTTCAATGTGCTTGCACCCATGATTCCAACTAATGATGTAGTGAGAAAATTTCGTCGTTTCATCGCTGTGATAATTAGTTTATTGAATTCTCCGTTTCAGAATAGCCCGGAATGAAAAATACTTCTTATCGAATTTGTTGCCTGAATTTTGCAAATCCATACGCTTGTCAAACTTAAATAAGTGCATTAAATGTAAGGTTAGGACTGTGTTACCAATAACCGGAGTTAAGGTTATTAAACGACTAAACAATGATTACAATGAATTGCAGTTT
>Ga0007792_10000805_pt1 | contig 11383 bp, 10 predicted proteins | sample CryBogmetaGMA6M_FD_60371 | JGI IMG/M metagenome (GOLD analysis project Ga0007792, IMG submission 60371) | Freshwater microbial communities from Crystal Bog, Wisconsin, USA - MA6M | ecosystem: Environmental > Aquatic > Freshwater > Lake | place: Crystal Bog, Wisconsin, USA | collected 2009-07-06
GGAAGTGACCAAAGGAGGCGCTGACCAGTTTGATCCTTGAGGTCTCTGCGACCAATAAGCAAACCTTTTGTCCCTGTTTGATCGATAACGAGCCCACCAGCACTTACTTCATCAACCCTTTTTGCGTAAGGCTGCTTATTTTTCACAGTCGGTTTCTTTGGGGCAGGCTGAACTGAACCTGATTGCGCTTGAGTTGTATTAGAAGGTGTAAGTGGGTTCGACGGATTTCGCCTACGGCGACGTTTTTTCCGCTTCGCTTCGCCACCCGCACCAGGTGCCGGGGTCATAGAGGAAGGGTACTGCTCTAACCTTGGGTCTTGTGAGTACCCCGCGTGAAATAGCAAGAGAACTTGCGACCAGCACCCTTCTTGAGAAGGTGCCTATCGCGAGCTCCCTCGCCTCCTTATTCTCTAACGCTGGATTCACCCTGGCGCTGGTCGGCGGTCCGGTGCGCGATGCAATTCTCGGACGTCTTGGAAACGACTTAGATTTCACTACAAACGCTCGACCAAACGAGACAAAGAAAATCTTAAAAGCCTGGGCTGATTCAATCTGGGAAACCGGAGCAGTTTTTGGAACTATTGCAGGAAAAAAAGGCGATGTAACTGTCGAAGTAACAACATACCGAAGTGAAAATTATGATCCACAGTCTCGCAAACCCGAAGTAAATTTTGGAGAATCAATTGAAGGCGATCTCTCGCGAAGAGATTTCACCATCAATTGCCTTGCACTTGAATTAACAACTACCCCACCAAAATTCATTGACCTCTTTGACGGCGTGGATGATTTAGCAAAGAAATTATTGAGAGCACCAGGAGATCCTGATGTTCTATTCGGAGATGACCCACTTCGAATGATGCGTGCGGCAAGATTTGCATCGCAATTGGATTTTGCAGTCGATCCAACAATTATTGAATCCATGAAACGAATGGCAGAGAGAATTACAATAGTTTCGGCGGAGCGAGTTCACGATGAACTTATTAAACTTCTCATGTCTAAGAGCCCTCGAGTCGGGCTAACTTTGATGGTTGAAACTGGTCTAGCCGCATTCGTTTTGCCTGAATTGCCAAAGTTAAAATTGGAAGTTGATGAACACCATCACCACAAAGATGTCTACGAACACACACTTACTGTCTTAGAACAAGCAATAGCTTTAGAAGATCGACTCGGCGGGCCAAACCTTGTGATCAGATTAGCTGCCTTGTTGCACGATATTGGGAAACCTAAAACCCGAGAACTTATTCCCGGCGGTGGCGTTTCTTTCCACCATCACGAAGTAGTTGGATCACGAATGGCGAAAGAGCGTCTTCGTGCACTGAGATTCGACAATCAAACCATTAGCGATGTAGCTCAATTAGTTTTTCTTCACCTTCGCTTCCACGGATATGCCGGAGGAGAATGGACTGACTCTGCAGTACGGCGTTATGTGCGTGATGCCGACGGATTATTGGAACATCTCCATGTGCTTACTCGAGCAGATTGCACAACTCGAAACCAGCGAAAAGCTTCGGCGCTCGCAGCAACTTATGATTCCCTTGAAACACGAATTGAGTTATTAATGCAGGAGGAGGAGCTCAATTCAATTCGTCCTGATCTTGATGGAAATGCAATCATGGCTATTTTGGATATTCCAGCATCACAAATTGTAGGTAAGGCATATAACTACTTGCTGGAACTTCGTTTGGAAAACGGCCCACTTGGTGAGGAAAGAGCAAAGGAAGCGTTGCTTAAGTGGTGGGATGAGAATGGGAAGAAAAAGTAGTTTTTCGCAAAAGTAGGAAAGTTGTAAGGAGGTAGCCGCAAACGATTACGAGCGGCACTGCAAGAGATTTACCGCTATTTGGAAGAAGTGCTGCGGCAATACCTGCCCCTAGAACAATCGCTGCATTCACAGCCATGTCATAAAATGCGAAGACTCGACCGCGGAACTCATCATGGATTCTGCTTTGAACAAGGGCGTCATTTGTAACCTTCACTGCTTGTCCTGTGCACGCCAAGAAGAATGCGGCTATTCCAAGAGTGAATACATTAGGCAGAGCGATATAAAGCAGTAACGTTGGGGTTGCAATCACCATTGCTATGCGAATCCAAAGGTGCCGCCCAATTTTGCGAACAATCGCAGGGCTAATAAAAGCACCGAGTGCGATTCCAAATCCGGCAATTGTGAGCATTGCAGCGAATCCAGATAAACCTGCATCAGGATTCTTTGGATCGTGATACGTATTGCGCTCCAACAACAAGACCATCATTGTTAACGATGTTAACCCACCACGTTGAATAGCTGTCGCAATAATTCCACGGAGTGAATCTTTGTGAGAGCGAAGAATGAGGAAACCTTCGATCATCTCCTTCCAGCCTGGATCCTGGGTAGTTTGTTCTAAATCTTTCGGTCCGATTTCAAAACGACGAAGGCGCTTTACCAATAAACCACTAAGCAAATATCCAGAGGAAGCAGTAAGAACAATAAGCCCCGCAGAATGATCGCTACTTAGATGGGCGTCAAATAATTTTTTAAATCCAATTCCTAAACCCCCACCGATAACAACACCGATTGTTCCTCCAGTAACTGCAAATGCGTTAGCAACTACAAGTTTTTCCTTAAGCACAACCAAAGGAAGGCCCGCAGAAAGTCCTGCAAGTATTAAACGGTTAATACCAAAAGCTATTAAGACGAATAGAGTCAGGAGAGCTCCTGTACTACTTCGAGCAACAAGAAAAGCAACAGCAACAAGATTAAGTGCACGAATGTAATTTGAATATTGGACTATTCGTTGTCTAGAAAAACGATCAAGAAGAGTTCCTACATATGGACCGACAATGGAGTACGGAAGCAGAACTACAGAAAAAGCAAAGGCCGCCGCAACTGGATCGGCTTGTCGCTCCGGAGAGAACAGCACGAAGGAGGCAAGTGCGGATTGAAAGATCCCATCGGTTACCTGTCCAAGCCAGCGGACCGCAAGGAGCTTTGATAAACCACTTCTTGCAAAACTCATGGCGTCAGCCTAGTTATTCAAATAGGTTTATTCTTAATCCCATGTGGTCTAGGCGGGATTCAATTGATTATTCATTGAAACGTCGCGCAACATTGGTTGGATATTTCAAAGGCACAACCCCCGGGAACGATGTATGTGACGCTGACCCATATCTTCGCTTGGCGGCGAAATATCACGGCGAGAAAGTGGTCAGGCCGTGCCCAATATGCAGAAAAGAGAAGATGGTTGTTTTGCATTACGCATTTGGGGATCAACTCGGCCAATACTCAGGTCGCATTAAGTCCACAAACGAACTCAACGAAATGCAGAGCGAATATGGCGAATTTAGAGTTTATGTTGTTGAAGTCTGCATGGGATGTCACTGGCATCATCTGATTCAAAGCTTCAAATTGGGCGATGGGCGCTTTCGTAAACCTCCTCGCCGAGTCCGCACGCTCGAAGATGACGATTTCATCCAGCGCTAGCCTCTAGCCGGTAACCTTTAACCGTGGCGCTCAAAGACTCAATTCTCGGATTTCTCCGACATCACCGAGACAACATTATTAAATATGGATTGCGTGGATCCATATTTCTCTTTGGGCTAATTTTTGTTGCCGCTTCATTTATTTTCACATACGCATATTTCACCGTAGGGATTCCTGATCCCAAAGCTTTTGTTAATTCACAATCAACAATCATTCAATATTCAGATGGAAGTGAATTGGGCCGTATAGGTTCGGAAAATCGAACGATTGTCCCCCTTGCAAAAATTCCACTCAATCTGCGACATGCTGTTCTAGCGGCGGAAGACCGCAATTTTTATTCAGAGCACGCATTTAGCCCACAAGGCCTTGCGCGAGCAATTTGGGACAACATAAAGAGTCTCGGAAATGGCGGTGGCGGTTCAACCATCACGCAACAATATGCAAAGACTGCTTTCTTAACACCAGAGCGAAGTATTCAAAGAAAAATTAAAGAAATTGTTATTGCAATTAAATTGGAACAACAACAATCCAAAGATCAAATTCTCGAAAATTATCTAAATACAATTTGGTTTGGACGAGGTAGTTATGGCGTACAAACAGCTGCACAAACTTATTTTGGCCGAAATGTAAATCAATTGAGCATTTCTCAGGATGCCATGCTCGCATCAATACTTCGATCTCCAAATTACTACGGCCCTTCTTACGCGGACGGCCTTAACCGCTTGAAAGCGCGATGGCAGTATGTTGTAGATGGAATGGTAAAAGTTGGTTGGCTAGATACCTCAACTGCAAAACGAATGAAGTTTCCAACGATTGCTCCTAAGGTCACATCTGGAGCTTTAGCTGGGCCTAAAGGTTATTTAATGGCATATGTTTCTGCAGAACTTCTCAAACTTGGATTTACCGATAGCCAACTGCAAGTCGGTGGACTTGTTGTGAAAACAACACTTGATCCAAAAGCTCAAATAGCCGCACAAGATGCAGTCGCAAAGAGAATTCCCGCAAAAGCTCCTACAGATCTTCGTGTTGCACTAGTTTCCATACGCCCAGGCACTGGAGAAATCGTTGCAATGTACGGAGGGCGTGATTATTTACAATCGCAACTTAATAATGCGACTCAATCAACGGCCCAGGCTGGTTCTTCATTCAAACCATTTGCACTCATTGCAGCGCTTGAAAATGGAATTTCACTTCAGTCAACCTGGCTAGGTTCTTCACCCGCCGTTTATGACGATCCAAACGCAAACACTATTTATTCCGTGTACAACTACAGCAACGAACAATTTGGAAAGATTAACTTGTTAGACGCGACCGCCCATTCGGTAAATACCGTATTCGTTCCACTTGGAATGAAGGCAGGACTTCAAAATGTTATAGATGTCGCGCGCAAAGCAGGAATTCCAGAGAGTGTTCAAATGTGGGCGACACCGTCTGTCTCACTAGGTGTAGCAAGCCCACACGTCATTGACGTTGCAAGCGCATACGCAACATTTGCTGCGCAGGGAATTTACGCCAAACCATTCATGGTGAAAGAAGTTTTAGGCGCTAACCAAGGGGTTCTTTATGAATCTCGAATTCAGGCACAGCAAGTATTTAGTGCTGATGTAATGGCAGACTTAACGACTGCTCTTCAGGGCGTTACGCGATATGGAACAGGTGGCGCCGCGATTTCTGGATTGAAATGGCCAGCAGCAGGAAAGACCGGCACAACAACCGACAATGCATCAGCGTGGTTCAATGGTTACACCTCACAACTTGCAACTTCAGTGGCGTTATTTCGAAATGACGCTACACAATCTTTGAATGGAATCGGTGGCCTTGGTGCGGTGACCGGCGGCACATATCCAGCAATGATTTGGAATTCATATACAAAGGTCGCAATGAAAGGCTTGCCCGTTATTGCATTCCCCGCACCTTCAAATATCGGCGGAACAGAACCAACAGATTTCACTACAGCCGTCCCAACTCTCGACCCAACTCTCGCCGTAAAACCCACTTCAGGAATCAAAAAAACACCTACTCCAAAAGTCACAAAGACTAAGTAAATGAAGTTGAAGTTCACGACTAAAGCAGTAATTTTATTAGCTGTTGTAGCTTCACTTCTATCCTTTGCAAAATTTGATCATTGCTACAAGACAAATTGGGCTTCTCCAGATGTATATGTGCACGCTTGTTATTCTGATTTGCCAGCGCTTTTCGGAGCGAGAGATTTAATCCACCACACATGGCCATATTCATCCTCGTTGAATGCTGTTGAGTATCCACCTCTCACGGGTGTGGTCATGTGGGCCACTTCTTTAGTTACCCCTGGAGGCAACAATTCTTACCGGTATTACTTTCTTATAAATTTAATATTGCTTGGATTTCTTTTAATTGGGACATCCTTAATAATGGCAAAACTAAAACCTGATTTTCGATACTTACTCCCGCTATCACCTGCCGTCATTCTTTCGCTATACATCAACTGGGATATGTGGGCGGTTATCACCGCAGTTGCTGCAATTTATTGGTTTGAACGAAAGTTTTTTACAAAAAGCGCGATTGCTCTGGGAATCAGTGTTGCAACTAAATTTTTCCCAATTGTCTTACTTGTACCAGTAGCCTTGATTTTCATAAGACGCAATCAATTAAAACGGGCGCTCCAATATTCCGCCTTTACGCTTTTAACTTGGTTGATTATTAATTTGCCATTTATTCTCTTTAACCAATCTGGTTGGTGGAGATTCTTTAAACTTAACGGTGAGCGAAGCGCAGACTTTGGATCCCTCTGGTATTCACTACAACTGCTAGGAATATTTAGTGCAAATGGAAATCTCAATACAATTTCATTATTAACATTTCTTGTTGGTATTGCAGCTTTTGCGGTTTATTTTTTTGGACTCGCTCGAACCCCAACTTTGGCAAGCTGCGCGTTTACAATCGTTGCAATTTTCACAATTGCAAGCAAGGTGTACTCACCACAATATGTTTTATGGTTAACACCACTGGCAATTTTGGCAATGCGAGGTGCGCAGGATCGAAAGGCGTTCTGGATTTGGCAAGGCTCTGAAGTTTTGTATCACGTGGCAGTTTGGGAATACCTGGCTAAGTTTTCAGGGACCCATTTTGGTTTGGAGCCAAAGGCATACGCGATCATCGCCCTCATCCGGATTGCTGCCACGATCTACTTCGTAACGGCCGTTTCCACACGGTCGCGGGCTCCACAGATGGCAGAATTTCTCACTTCTTCGGTAGTCGGATAGCCTTACCCTCCCTTCCGAAACGGATTGCTTCCAATGAAGCAAAAACGACGGTAGGTCGCATAACCCTCCTGCCGCGGAAATGCCGTGGCCGCTTTAGTCCAGAGGAGGTGGGGTTAACACATGCGTCATTATGAAATCATGGTCATCCTCGACCCTGAGTTAGAAGAACGTACAGTTCAGCCAAGCCTTGAGACCTATCTCAAGATCATCAAAGATTCTGGTGGTCGCGTCGACAAGCTCGACATTTGGGGTAAGCGTCGCATGACCTTCGAAATCAATAAGAAGGCAGAAGGCATTTACGCTGTTGCAGATCTGCACTGTGGTCCAGATGCAATCAAAGAGTTGGATCGTCAACTTAATTTGAATGAATCTGTTCTACGCACAAAAGTTGTACGTCCAGAATAATTCCTCACACAAAGTAGCCGAAAAGAAAAGTAGAGAGAAAAGGAAAAGATATGGCAGCCGGAGATACAAACATCACGATTATTGGCAACCTTGTTAATGATCCAGAACTTCGATTCACACCTAGCGGTGCTGCAGTCGCAAAGTTCACCGTGGCTTCAACACCACGTTATCTCGATAAGGCAACAAACGAGTGGAAAGATGGCGATAGCCTATTTCTACAGTGCCAGATTTGGCGTCAAGCAGCTGAAAACGTTGCAGAGTCACTAACTCGCGGAATGCGTGTTCTTGTTTCTGGTCGTCTTAAGCAACGCTCTTATGAAACAAAAGAAGGCGAGAAGCGCACAGTATTTGAGGTTGAAGTTGACGAAGTAGGTCCATCACTTCGTAACGCAACAGCAAAGGTCACTAAGACAACACGTCAAGGTGGATCAACTGGCGGATTCTCAACACCAACCACTGTTTCATCGGATGCATCAGATGATCCTTGGTCAGCCGCACCAGTAGGTGGCGGTTGGGCAACAACAGGATCAGACGATCAACCACCCTTCTAAAACCTAGAAATTAACTAACCAACCATTCTCGAATGTCTTACTAGATATTCGAGGCATCCCAAAAGGAGCACCAAAGTGGGCGCAAGAAGTAATAAGACGCTGAAGCCAAAGAAAGTTGCACCAAAACTTTCTGCTGCAGCGCTGAAGAAGTTCAAGAAGAAGCCATGTTCTTTCTGTCGCGAAAAGGTCACTTATATCGACTACAAAGACATCGCAACTCTTCGCAAGTTCATCTCCGATCGCGGCAAAATCCGCGCTCGCCGAGTTACAGGAGCTTGCACACAACACCAACGTCAGATTGCCGCAGCTGTAAAGAACAGCCGCGAAATGGCACTTCTGCCTTACACCTCAACAGCGCGCTAAAGGGGGCTGAATAATTATGAAGCTCATTCTTACTCGCGAAGTCACTGGCCTAGGCCAAGCAGGCGATGTTGTTACCGTGAAGGACGGATACGCACGCAATTTCCTTTTGCCACGTAGCCACGCAATCCTTTGGTCACTAGGCGGAGAGAAGCAGATCGAAGCAATTCGTCGCGCTCGTACCGCTCGTGAAATCCGCGACCGCGAACACGCAGTCGAAATCAAGAACTCACTTGAAAAGTCACCAATTGCTGTCAAGGCAAAGGTTGGTTCAACAGGTTCTTTGTTCGGTTCTGTCACTGATAAGCAGATTGTTCTTGCTATCAAGGGTGCAACTGGCGTTGATATCGATCGTCACAAGCTCAAGGTTGGACACATCAAGAAGCTTGGTAAGTACACCGTCAAGGTTGCCCTCACCAGCCAGGTTTCAGCAAGCATCGCCATCGAGGTTGTTGCTGCTTAAATCAATTATGAAGTGAGGCCCGCTGAGAATTCAGCGGGCCTTTTTCACATACTGAGACAGGTCGAAAAACTTTTATCCACACGCAATGAAGGAAATCTGAGCCTAAAAGCCAGCCACCACTCGACCTTATGCACTCGTTATCCACACCTTTTCCACCGCACTACACAGCTTCCCCACAGGCGCATACACAAGAAGGGAGTTGGGTAATAGGGAATGTCAGTGCTCCCAACGAGAATACGGTCATGAGTATCGCGGAGTTTCCATCACGTTCAAACAACAGCAACCCTGTTGAATTTGAACGTACTCCACCGCAAGATCTTGTTGCAGAACAATCTGTACTTGGCGGAATGCTTCTTTCCAAAGATGCGATTGCTGATGTTGTTGAAATTATTAAAGAACGCGATTTCTATCGCCCCGCCCATGAACTTATCTACGATGCAATTCTTGATTTGTATGGAAAAGGCGATCCTGCCGATCCAGTAACAGTTGTTGCTGAACTTACAAAACGTGGTGACATTGCTCGCGCAGGTGGAGCTCCATATCTTCATACTTTAATTTCATCAGTTCCAACTGCAGCGAATGCTGGCTATTACGCAAAGATTGTCCGCGATTGCGCAATCATGAGACGTCTAGTTGAAGCCGGAACAAAAATTGTTCAGCTTGGTTATTCAGCTGAAGGCGATGTCGATGACGTTGTCGATCAAGCACAAGCTGAAGTTTATGAAGTTACAGAACGGCGCGCCTCTGAAGATTACATTCAACTCTCAGAACTACTTCCTGATGCCCTCGATGAGATCGAAGCAATTGCAACCGGTATTAAAGACGAGGGTGTTAAGTCTGGATTCAAAGATCTCGATGCGCTCACAAATGGATTCCATGCAGGAAATATGATCGTACTTGCGGCTCGTCCAGCGGTTGGTAAATCAACGCTTGGTCTTGATATAGCCAGGCATGCAGCGATTCACAATGGAGACGCTGCTGTTATTTTCTCTCTTGAAATGTCCCGCTCTGAAATCACTATGCGTATGCTTTCAGCAGAAGCACGCGTTGGACTTAATAACATCCGTTCAGGCTCACTCTCTGATGATGAGTGGGGCCGTCTTGCAAAGCGCATGGGAGAAATTTCAGATGCGCCACTGTTTATTGATGATTCACCAAATCTATCTCTCATGGAAATTCGCGCAAAAGCCCGTCGCTTAAAGCAGAGACATAATTTGAAGTTAATTGTTATCGATTACTTGCAGTTGATGTCTTCAGGTAAGCGCGTTGAAAGCCGCCAACAAGAAGTTTCAGAATTCTCACGTAATCTTAAGTTGCTGGCAAAAGAACTCGGAGTACCTGTTATTGCTATTTCACAGCTCAACCGTTCACCTGAACAGAGAGCTGATAAGAAGCCGATGCTCTCCGACCTTCGTGAATCTGGTTCGATTGAACAAGATGCGGATATGGTTATTTTGTTGCACCGAGATGATCTCTACGAGGGATCTTCGCGTTCTGGTGAAGCAGATCTAATCGTTGCAAAGCACCGTAACGGACCAACTCGTACGATTACTGTGGCTGCTCAACTTCACTTTGCAAGATTTGCAGATATTGCTCCGTCCTTCCAATCACCTACGGAAAGCTTTATTAAAGACAATTAGTTAATCGGGTTAATGCGCCCAGTTTTAACATCATAGATTGCGCCCATTACTTGTATGCCGTTGGGCAAAAGCGGATATGACTCGATGCGTTGAATATCTTGAAATAACGCTTTGTTTTGATCTCGCACAGTTCGAATTTCAATACCGCGAGTATCTACACCACTTGCTTCCTTAATTTGCTGATGAATTTCAGACTCATCGGCAGATGCCATACGGCAATCAGTGTGTGGCATAACGAGCACACGCTTTACGCCAAGTAGATGGGTAGCTAAAACAAGTGTACGAAGGACATCCTCTGTGACACGAGCCCCAGCATTTCGAAGAATCTTTGCATCACCTGCATGCATGCCGACAATCCGGAGTGGATCAATTCGTGAATCCATACATGTGACAATAGCTAAACCCTTTTGCGCGAATCCAGTCAACTCTTCTTTTGTGAAATGCGCGGCATACTCTTCGTTAGATTTAAGAAGGTCTGCAAAATTCTCCATGTCCAAATTCTAGTATTACTTTAAAGCTGCTTTGTCCGCTAAATAAATACCCACAAGTACGATAGCCCCACCTATCAGTTGAACGAGATTAAATGTCTCTTTCAGCAAGATCCACGCAAATCCGCCTGCGAAGATTGGTTCCACCATCCCGATTATGGAGGCAGTACTGGCGTTTATGTTCTTAATTGCAGAAGTAACCAAAAGGTATGGAACAAGAGTTCCCATGACTACAACCCAAATAACCAAGATCCAGCCAGGGATAACATGGCCAGCAAATCGCCCTGTCAGCGGAACTGCATCCGTAAAGATATGAAATGGATAACTCCACCATGGTTGAATAATTGCAAAGAAAATTGCGCTTACACCCATCCCATAGAGAATCAGTGTTTCACCGCTTACATACTTTCGTAATTTAGATGCTTGATAAAAATAGAAGGCAAGTGCAAGTGCATCAAGAATTGATGAAATTAAGCCGATGCCATTAAAGGTCAACCCTTGCCAGACTTGACCGACGAGAATCAATCCAGCAAAACCAAAAAGCAGCCCTAGCCACATGGATCGAGCGACCGTCTCCTTTTTTACAAAACGAATATACAGAGTGATCCAAATGGGAGCAGTAAACTCAATAATTAGCGCAATCGAAACTGGCAATTTTGAAATCGAGAAAAAATAAAATCCTTGAACAGCAGCAACCCCAACAATGCCGAAGATGATCAGACGTTTTACAAGGATTCGCTCAACCCTAATATCTTGGGGCTTTCGAATAAGAAGATA
>Ga0007792_10000809_pt1 | contig 11357 bp, 9 predicted proteins | sample CryBogmetaGMA6M_FD_60371 | JGI IMG/M metagenome (GOLD analysis project Ga0007792, IMG submission 60371) | Freshwater microbial communities from Crystal Bog, Wisconsin, USA - MA6M | ecosystem: Environmental > Aquatic > Freshwater > Lake | place: Crystal Bog, Wisconsin, USA | collected 2009-07-06
GAACCTGTGGTATGCCAAATATAGCCCCCGCTTTCAGTGGTGCTCCAGTTTTTTGCTTGATAAGCACTGTTTATTTTCCATAAAATGCGCTCGGTCGCAGCAATTTGGTAGGGGCGCATGACTAACAAGGTATCGCTAACGTCAAACACCGAATAATGTATCAGCACATTCAACAAGGTGTTTTTTTGAAAAAACGTGGCGGTAAAATCTTTTAAGTCTTTAATCAACGCGTTATCTGACTTCGCCCAATTCATGGTGAAATCAAAACTGTTTTTATCGCGCTTGGTGGTATTGGCAAAATAACGGCAATCGGTCCCGTTTGAAATCACGAAAAGCTGCAAATATTTAAACAGTGAATGGTCTGCATTAAAACTTTCTTTGCTATAACGGTGTACTTGGTTAAAAGCTTCGCGAATGGCCACACCGCGTTTTTTCAACTCAATTTGCACCAAGGGCAAACCGTTCACCAAAACAGTGACATCGTAACGATTGGCCTGCGTGCCTTTTTGTTCAAACTGTTTAATCACCTGCACTTTATTGCGGGCAATAGTTTTCTTATCCAATAAGTAAATGTTTTGGATATGCCCATCATCAAACACAAAATCATGGATATAGTCGTCATGGATTTTACGGGTTTTATCGATGCTGTTATCACTGGGTTTATCCAAATAGCCCTCAACAAAGCGCCGCCATTCACCCTCTAAAAACTGCACATTATTCAGGGCTTGTAACTGCACGCGCACATTCGCCAGCATTTTCTCAAAGGTGTTTACCTCACGCAAATACTCGTAGCCTTGGTTTTCCAAGTCAGTGATAAATTCACGCTCTAAATCGTATTCACTTTGATAGGCTTCATTGACTTGCGAACACTGGGTGTATTTATCCAGCACGATAAAATTATTCGATTCTGCGATTGTTTTATATTCATTCATTGTTTATTTTCCTCTCACTGGGATCGCGTCAACTTATATTACTGTTGATGTAATTCACGTTTCTTTGTTACTCTTTCTGCAAAATCCGTGGGTGGTTTCTTTGCAGAAACAGTCAATACTTTGTTTTAATTATATTTTTCTATAATTTCTTTCTGCAATCATTCTGCAAGTCGCCATAAAGGTTGACTCCGAGTGCCCGTATTAAGAATGTGTTTGTTGCGCCTCAACTTGGTGAGTAAATTCCCAATTTTGTCTTCTTTTTGCTCTTCACTCAGTGCATCACTCAATTTATCCATCAACAACCTATTGATTTCTGCTCGATCTGCCTGGCCAAACCGGTCAAGGTAGTCTGTTAACAGCTTGGCATAAAACGCATCATCTTGCGCTCGGGTGCGAATGTAGTCAACCTTACTGGCCGTAGCATCCGCAACAAGGGCAGACACATGAAAGTTGGGTTTACGCCCCTCGATCAACCCGGCTTTACGCAAACGGCCAGCGGCTTCATCTGGTATTGGGAGTTTTTTCTGCACACGGTCGAGTGCCAATATATCTACTAATGGCAAATCTGTTTTTTGAATTAACAACCGGCTGTAGGCCGGGTCAACGACACCGCCATACAAGGTCATCTTTACCGCACCGGGTTGACTGAGGTCATAATCCGGTAAGGGGAAATAACGCTGTACCTGACCTCGGTAAATTAAATGAATGCCATATCCCATAGTATCAATCATGTTCAGCTCGGCCATTGCCTGAGTCAAGAAGGGATTGCGATAGCGGCGCGGGGTTTTGTCTCCCTGAATGTATTCATCGGGTTGTCCTTCAAAAAAGCCACCCTCATTTTCAAAGATCAGACGATCAGGTTGTTCCGTTACCACTACCCGACCATTGCGTGCATAATCTTGATGCGCAATGCAATTATGTAGGGCTTCCAATACTATTTTCTGGTTGTACTTAGAAACCTCGATAGGGATCAATTCATCTTGCGGCAAAATACGAAGCTGAATATTGCGAATACGCTGGTAAAGCAGCGTAGTGCCAAGCAAAAATGGGGGGCCAAAGTGTTCGTAAGCACGTTCCTGACCTTCCAATTTCCACGTCAGCTGGGCTGGGTGCGGCAATAGAAAATAAGCTGACTCTGCTCTGCCTAAGAGCAAAAGTGCCGTGCGGGTTATTTGTCCGTTTTGGGTAAGACGTGCTCGATCCAAAAACGTCGTTAACGGCCAATTCATCACTTCATCAGCAGCGAAACGGTTAGCATATTTTTGTGCGAATGATTCGCGTGCTTTGCGGATCGCCACCTCATCCAAGTCGCTTAGCGTTGCGCCAGTGATAATTTGTGCCGTCCAATCCTGTTGTAATGTTTGTTGGCGAATTTCGTCGAGCTTATCCAAACCCAACGAGGTACGGCTTTCACCCGCGCGGGCGTAGTAATGACCTTTCCAGGCAATGGGGATGCCACGCGGTGCAGGGGGGATTTCAAATAAAACCACGCGCCCTTGTGGGTGATTCAACACATGAATTTCGCGCAAGGTAATGCTCGGTTCAGTCGCTTGGGCGATTTGATTTTTTAAACTTTGTAAGCGCTCCGATTGCATTCGGTAATCACTACCCACTACTGCACTGGTTTTGTTATGAATACCAAACACCAACCAAGCGTGCTCAGCGCTACGTAGATTCGCTTCATTGCTTAGTGCGGAGAAATACTCACCAATTTTGTCAGTGTTGTAATCATTGTCTGCTTGCTTAAACTCCACTACTTCGTTTTCCCAAGTAGCGATTAATTGTTCAAGCAAGCTGTTTAATTCTGCTGGTGTCATGCCTCAATCCTCAAATGCACTGATTATCCGAAACCATCTCCATCACCTTAAAGCTCAACAGCAAATCGCGATAATACGCATATTGCTGTTGGCGCAATTCAATTTCACGCGGCAAGCCTTCGGTGATGGAGTTTGTGAGGGCATCGAATTTATCTAATATGGTAACGGTGAGCAAAAAAGCGTTGCCCACCCGTGGCTATATAAAGTTTCGCTTGAATTTTTCGTGATTTTTAATGTTGCTTTGGAGGTCTTCTGCATCCCAGATTTGCAGTTCCCAGGGGAAGTAGAAGTTATTCTTGTTTTTGAAGTCAATATGCAAGCCGCGATAACCCTCTTTATCGCGTAAATACCAGTTTTTTAGACCCAATTCTTCTTGCCAGTCATCGAGCAAATCCATAACGGATTTTATTTCATCAGCGGTCAGAATAATGCGGACACCAAAAATATCATTGAGCCAGTTGTTGACCGGATATTGATCTTCACGGATTGAGAAACGCTCAATCTTGTCATCAATACTTTCACGGGTTTTGACACGGTAAAAATATTTGATGTCGATAGCCGCCGTCATCAGGTAATCATTAACGCTTTCGTGCAAGGTCAGACGATACGTGTAGATAGGGGGCGCAGGCACATGCTTGATGGTTCTGGAGAGGTTGATTTTGTCGATTTTCCCGGTCTCAAAATAATCATTTGAGAACTCAAGGTGCAAGCGATTGATTTCGCTGACGAGCTGTTTTATTTGGCTGATTTTATCCATGTTTTTTCTCCACAGATTCAAGAGGCGCTTCTGGTGCTGACTTAGGAAAGCTCAACAGCAAATCACGATAATATTCATATTGCTGTTGGCGCAAGGCAATTTCACGCGGCAAGCCTTCGGTGATGGAGCTTGTAAGGGCATCGAATTTATCCAGGATGGCAACGATGCGAGCTTGTTCGGTGAGGGGTGGAATGGGGATTTCTATTTTATTTAAAATAGCCTGCGTCAAACTTGGTCTACCTGCGCCGGTGTCTAACTCCAATAAGTTAATTGTTTTCATATAATAATAAAAAAACTTAGGAATAATTTTAGTATCATCAATTTCGGTATAGTAAATTGTGTCAACATTCCAAAATGGCTGTTCAATATAGAAAATATTTGTAATTGAACCTTTGCGGGGAATTAATACTGTTGGCTTATCATATGAATAAGTATCAACATACGTCATAATTCCACCCGAGCCATAAACCGGCACATTGCCAGAGCCTAATTTTTTCCAATCTTTACCATGTTTTATTTTCGCGACTTCCACTAAGCTTTTCCACTCAACTTCACCTTCTTCAAAGGTTAATAATTGATCGCGATAGTAGTTGTATTGCTTTTTCCGTGCTGTAAGCTCGGCTGTAAGCTCGGCTGTATGCGTGGTGAATGCGTCTAATATGCGGACTATTTCAGCTTGGATAGCTAGTGGTGGGATGGGGATTTGAAACTTATCAGTATCAGGCGTTGCAATTTGCGGCATCTGCATTTTGCTACCGAGATTTTGAAAATAAAGTTCATTCATTTTCAAGAAGTAATATACAAATTTTATATTGATATTTGCATTTTTACAGTGGTATGACCACATTTCATTTTTATGTGAAAACGGTTTGTCATAATACTCAAATTCAATAACACCACGCGATTTTACGATAATAGATGGCTCATTATTTATATCTTTTTCAGGTATATCTTCAAAATCAACAAACGCAAAAGTCTTACCACCAGCAAAAATTTTTAATGGCGCACAGTCTTTGTGCAATACTTTCATCTGGCCAGCAGTAATCTTTGTTCCTTTGGTACGAAAAAGCACCTTTCCCAAAGGTTTCCACTCCACATCAACACCATTAAGCAGTTTTTCCATAATGTTACTCATCTTCACCCCCATCATTGTCTTGTAATTCCCGTTCAATGTCTTCGATGCTAGGCAAATTAGTCTTGAAAGTTTCGGGGAGGGATTCAGTCAGTTTGTATTCGGCAATGCCCATGGGCTGGGTTTTGTCGCCTAGCGCATATTCCGCCACCACTTTGTCTTTGCTTTTGCACAATAGTAAGCCAACCGTGGCGGCATCTGCTTCGTTCTTCATCTGTCGATCTACCGCCGTCATATAAAAGCCTAGCTGTCCCAGATGTTCAGGTTTGAATTTGTCGGCTTTGAGTTCAATCACCACATAGCAACGCAGTTTTAAATGATAAAAAAGCAGGTCAATAAAGAACTCTTCTTCGCCCACTTGCAGCAATACTTGACGACCAACAAAGGCGAATCCTGCGCCGAGTTCTAACAAGAATTGCGTCACATGCTGAACGAGTGCGTTTTCAATTTCCCGTTCCTGAGCTTCGTCAGTCAGCCCCAAAAAATCGAAGCGGTAGGGGTCTTTAATGGATTCACGGGCAAGATCAGAGTCAGGTTTGGGTAAGCGTTGATCAAAATTAGTGACGGCTTGCCCCTGTCGCTCAAGTAGGCGGGTTTCTATCTGCATCACCAGTATATTACGCGACCAGTTGTGTTCTATGACTTTGGCGGCGTACCAGCGACGGGTTTCCTGATTAGTTAGCTTATCCAGTAGTACCAAATTATGCCCCCACGGTAATTGTGCAACAGTCTGTTGCACAAACTCGGCATCTGACCATGCTTCGGCAAAGGCACGCATATACTTTAGGTTTCGCGGCGAAAAACCTTTCATCTGTGGAAAGGCGGTGCGTAAATCGTGAGCAAGTCGTTCGATGACTTTTGCGCCCCAGCCTTGTTCTGCTTGTCGGATCAAGATGTCTTGCCCTATTTGCCAATACAATAACACCAGCTCCTTATTCACCTGCAATGTTGCCCGTTGCTGGGCGGCGTGAATGCGCTGTTTTAAATCTTTGAGCCATTCAGTATATTGCTGTGGCATTTGCTCTAACGCTGCGTGTTGTTTGTTCATCGCTATAGCTCCTCAATTTTAAATTCACTATAACCTTCATAGTAATAACTCACATCAATCCCTTTCATAAACAGCGCACGGTCATCAATTTCATGGGTGAGTGCTCGCTTGAGCAGGGCTTTAATTTCAATGTCTTTCACCACGCTGCGTTGCATCGCCGATAGGTAATCATCTTTGTCTACCAAATTCCAATCGACCACCTGTTTGATTTCTGTTTTGAGTATGAGGTCAAGCCATATACGAGTAGCACGACCGTTCCCCTCTCGAAACGGGTGGGCAATATTCATCTCCACATATTTTTCGATGATTTCATCAAAACTGCTTTGCGGCATGTTGTCGATATGCGCTAACGACTGAGGTAAATACATCAACCGCGCAAAAACGGTTGTACCTTTAGCGATATTCACGTCACGGATTTTGCCCGCAACATCATAAATATCTTCAAATAAATAGGCATGGATGAAAGAAAGCCCTGCGAATGTACCGATTTCCACCGTGGTAATATCGCCAGAATCAAAAAGCTGCTTGGCTTTTTGTTTGCTGATTTTTTCTTCGGCTTTTGCCAGCTCAACCTGATGGGTAATGTTTAACTTGTTTTCTAAAATCATTTTGTGTCGCCTTGTTGTTCGATGGCTTTGATTGCCTTATCAAAATCTGATTCATACAGGCGATCCTGCACAATGCGGTATTTTTCAAATTCACTTATTGCGTGTGCTTTGGCGATTTCGGCGCTGACTTTACCTGCGTCTTGCAAAATATCCCTATCGGTGGCTGCAATAAAACGATTTAGGCGCTCTTCCCAATCGGCCATCGTCATGGGTATCTGTCTTTCTGCCATATCTTCGGCGATATCCAGATAGGCGCTGACCAGCCTTTGTAATTGAGCAATTTCATTGTTGCTTGGATAATTTTTTGCAACACTGACATCAAATTTTTGAATTTTGCCTTCTGGCGCATCTTTCCATGACGTTAAGCCCATGTGGGTTTTTTCGGCATCCGCGCGGGTGTAAACGACTTCGGCGGCGGTTTGCCCATGAATTGCCCAGTGCAATTTGTTTTGTACGGTCGCAAAGAACCGTTTAGTAGCAATGGCCGTTACATCGTAGTCAATAGACGATGCGTAAATATCGGTAATCTTTTGATAAAACTTGCGTTCGCTAAGTCGTATTTCACGAATACGCTCAAGCTGCTCTTCAAAATATTTTTTTCCAAGGATAGAGCCATCATTTTTAATCCGCTCATCGTCCATGACATAGGCTTTGATGGTGTATTCCTTGATAATGCCCGTTGCCCATTTGCGGAACTGTACGGCACGCTCGGAATTGACTTTGTAACCGACTGCAATGATGGCAGATAGGTTGTAGTGGTTGGTGTTGTAATTCTTGCCGTCTTTGGCAGTTATTCGAAAATTTCGAATAACTGAATCCTCCTCCAGTTCACTATCTGTGAATATTTTTTTTAAATGATAGTTAATGGTATGGGTTTCTACATCATACAAAACGCCCAGCATTTTCTGGCTGAGCCATACGTCTTCATCTAAATAGACAGCCTCAACACCGCCCTCACCGCTGGCTGCGACAAAGGTAAGGTATTCTGCCGCCGACGAGCGAATAGTGGGCGCTTTGGATTTCTTTTTGCTCATTCCTTTAATCTCCCTCAATCTGGGCAATAATGGCATCAATTTCGGCGCGTAACTGATCAATCTTGGCTACTGTGGTTTTAAGCTCGGCATTCAGCTTGGTAATATTAATCACTTCCCGGGTGTCTTTGGTTTCCACATAAGAGCTTACCGATAGATTGTAGTCGTTGGCGGCTATCGCGTCGTATTCCACCGATTTTGCAAAGTGTTCAATATCATTTTTACTATCAAACGCTGCCATAATTTGCGTGATGTGTTCATCGGTGAGCGTGTTGTTATTGGTTGCTTTTTTAAACAAAGCGCTGGCATCGATAAACTGGGTAAGGTTATCGGTTTTGTGTTTGGAAAGCACCAAGATATTGACGGCAATGGAGGTGCCAAAAAATAAGTTGGGCGCTAAAGAAATAATGGTTTCGACAAAGTTGTTATCTACCAAATATTGGCGGATTTTCTGCTCGGCACCGCCACGGTAAAAAATACCGGGGAAGCAGACAATCGCCGCACGGCCTTTGCTGGATAAATAACTCAGCGCATGGAGTACAAAAGCAAAATCGGCTTTGGATTTGGGCGCTAACACACCGGCGGGGGCAAAGCGTTCATCATTGATCAGGGTTGGGTCGTCGCTGCCTATCCAGTTTATCGAATAGGGCGGGTTAGAGACAATGGCATCAAAAGGTTTGTCATCACCAAAATGCGGTTCTAACAGCGTGTTGCCCAGCGCTATATTAAACTTGTCGTAGTTAATGTTGTGCAGAAACATATTCATACGCGCAAGATTGTAAGTAGTATGGTTTATTTCTTGACCAAAAAAACCGTCTTCAATGATATGGGCATCAAAGTGTTTTTTGGCTTGCAATAATAACGAGCCTGAACCTACTGCCAGGTCGTAAATTTTATTGACTGTGGCCTGCTTGTGCATGGCCAACTGTGCAATCAGCTTGGACACGTTTTGCGGAGTGAAAAATTCGCCACCGGATTTACCGGCATTGGCGGCATAGTTAGAAATTAAAAACTCGTAGGCATCACCAAACAGGTCGATTTGGCTTTCCTCAAAATTGCCGAAGCTCAGTTTTTCTACGCCTTTAAGTACGGCGGCTAAGCGGGTGTTTTTGTCGGCAACAGTGTTGCCCAGGCGGTTACTGGTGGTATCAAAATCAGCAAACAAGCCTTTAATATCCATTTCAGATGGGTAGCCATTGGCCGAGTTTTCAATGGCGGAAAATAAGGTGGCTAAATCGGTGTTGAGGTTGTCATTATTGTTGGCGTTGGCGGCAATGTTTGTAAACAATTGGCTGGGGTAAATGAAATAGCCTTTGGTTTTAATGGCATCGTCTTTGATTTCTGCGGTGATGACATCATCTTTGAGCGTAGCATATTTCACGCTTTCATCACCGCCTTCAATGTAACTGGCAAAGTTTTCGCTAATAAACCGATAGAACAACGTGCCCAGTACATACTGCTTAAAATCCCAGCCATCGACCGAGCCACGTACCTCATTCGCAATTTGCCAAATTTGGCGTTGTAGTTCGGCGCGTTGTTGGGTACTTGTCATTGTAGAATTCCTTTTTAAATACGTTTTGAATGTAATTATTCAGTCCCCCTCTTTGAAAAAGAGGGGTTAGGGGAGATTTTATTAGATAAATCCTCCTCTGCCCCCTTTTTCAAAGGGAGAGGTGAATACATGCCTTATAACAACTGTTTTATTTCCGGATAATCATTAATGAGTTGTTGCCGAAATGCTTCAATCGCTTTTTCATCATTTCGCTCAGCTCTTGGAACAGGCACAGTAATTTCACTAATAACCGTCATAGGCGCAGCTGACAAAAAGATAAGTCGATCAGCCAGTGCAATTGCTTCGCGCAGATCATGGGTAACAAACAATACCGTATGCGGGCGCTCTTGCCACAGTTTTAGCAGCAATTCCCTAACCTGCCTTGCTGTGGGTGCATCCAGCGATACAAAGGGCTCATCCATTAGCAATATCTCGGGGTCAACAGCAAAAGCACGGATAATTGAAACCCGCCGACTCATGCCTAATGACAAGCGCTCAGGGTAAACGTGTTGCGACTGGGTCAATTGCATCACTTCCAGCAAGGGATCAATGACATCTGGCGATTGGTCGGAGCCTAACACTAATTCTATATTTTCTCGCACTGTTCGCCAGGGCAGCAATCGTGGATTCTGAAAAATATAGCCTATTTTTGGATGTGACTGGTGCTGTCCAACCCGAATTTCGCCTTCATAATCCTTATCCAGATTGGCAATAATATTTAATAATGTGGTTTTACCACAACCGGAAGGCCCCACCAGACAAATAAATTCACCGGATTTGAGTGATAGCTTAAGATCTGCAATCGCTGCGTGATGTCCCGCCTGCCCTATCGCCGGATAAGTTTTACTGTGGATGTTGATTTGAATATCGCTCATCGACGCCACCGTAGGGATTTTTTATCCAGTGGTTTTAAAATCAGCAACTCTATCATTTGAATAACCGCCACAAAAGCTATTGTGTAAGCCAAAATACTGGAGACATCAAACAACTGAAAGAACAAATGCAATTGATAACCCATGCCATTGCTGCGGCCCAACAACTCAACCACCAGAATAATCTTCCAGATTAAGGCCAAACCGGATCGCGTCGCGCCCATCACAAAGGGATGTAATTGCGGCCATATCACATGAACCAGGGTTTTACGCCGACTAAAATTAAAGCAACGCGCCATATCCAGTAAATCCTGATCCAGCGTGCGCGTGCCTTCTCTGATAGTGACGATAACATTGGGTAATTTGTTGATTACAACCGCCAATATCGCAGCAGATTCGATCAGACCAAACCAGACATAGCACAAGATAATGGTCACCAGCGCCGGCACATTTAAAAAAATAACCAGCCAGTTATCAAAGAAAGCATCCAGTTTTTTATTGCGCCCCAGCACAATCCCTATTGCACAACCCAATAGCATGGCGATAGAAAAACTAACCACCAGCCTGAGCAAAGTAACACCCAAATGAAAAGGAAGCTGCCCTGTCACACAAGCTTGCCAAAAAACCTTGGCGACCGTTTCCGGTGCGGGTAACGTGTTATTGTTTAAATAAACCGCCAGACCTTGCCAAACAGCTAAAAAAACCAGCAATGACAAGGCGGGCAAAAATTTCCGGGAAAGCCTCAAATTAGTCTACAGTCCAAAAAGTACCGGGTTGCAACTTTTCTGATTGCCCCGTTAACCGGTTATTACTTAACGTGCGCAGCATGGTATAAATACGCCCTGCCGCCTGCTGCTCCTTTTCACCCCATTGCTCAATACCGCCTTCACAATAACGCTGGCGCATTAAAGTTTGGGTGGGGACATCCTCTGTATGGAGTAATGGAATGGTTTTTTTCCAGACAGTATCAGAAGTACATAACTGGTTTTTAGCCTGCTTGCCGGCTTTAAAAAAGTTGTTGATGGCCTGCTTATGACTTTCTGCCCAGCTTTGCTTAAACACATAACCGATGCTGGGCACATTTTCAGTGATGCCCAAGCCTTTTAAAATACCCCTGCCATCTATAATTTGTCGGTAACCCTGCGCTTCAAGTCGGGCTGCAAAGTGCCAGTAGGTCAGTACCGCATCCACACGATTTTGTTTGATTTGTTCATTAATTAAAGGCGGTGCTCCAAAGGTTTTTTCAACCGAACCATTTAAATCCAACGACTCTTTTTGTGCCAAGGCCTGCAACAATAACCAGTTTTTATCCAGTTCGCCACCGGCAATACCCAAACGCTTCCCTTTAAGATCAGCGATGGAATGGATGGGGCTTTTATCTGCCACCACCAACGCGCCCGAGGTATTTGAATAGGGGTAAAAAGTAAAATCAGCACCCGTCGCACGCAGACTGGAAACCCAAATCCAGTCAGAAACAATCATATCGACAGATCCCGACTGTAGAGCAATTTTGCCTGCTTCTGCATTGGCGACCGACTGAATTTGCAACTCAAAATCCGCTGATTTTACTTGAGGATTATCCTGTAAAGCCTGCAACTCCCACTCAAG
>Ga0007792_10000814_pt1 | contig 11334 bp, 13 predicted proteins | sample CryBogmetaGMA6M_FD_60371 | JGI IMG/M metagenome (GOLD analysis project Ga0007792, IMG submission 60371) | Freshwater microbial communities from Crystal Bog, Wisconsin, USA - MA6M | ecosystem: Environmental > Aquatic > Freshwater > Lake | place: Crystal Bog, Wisconsin, USA | collected 2009-07-06
ACTTTTGCAAGGGCATGCTCAGAAATTCCGATTTCACTGTCGCGTAATTTTGACATCTTTTGGAGAGTAAAATCACCGTATGAAGCACGAACATCATTTTTTTCTAAAAATGTTTTTGCCGGAATGACTAAATCACACGCAAGTGACGTTTCATTTTCATACAGACCAAAATAGATTTTAAATCCCGCATTTGCAAACTCTTTACGAACTTTAGTAGAGTTAGGCATTTGGGCAAGCGGATTTCCTCCTTGCACAAAGACCGTCTCAAACGTTGAAAAATCTACTGTTGGCTTAGCAACGGTGTTGTGTAGTGAAATAAAAGGCAAATCTATTCCTATCAAAGAAGAACCTAAATAACTCACACCGCTTCCTCTCTTTCCAAACAATCCAAGTATCACACCAAACGCATCTATAGCTCGAACAATATCCGCACCATTTTGATATTTTTGTACCCCTGCTCCGACTAAAATAACCGTTTTTTTACCGCGAATAAGCTCTAAAACAGCACCTATCTCTCCAAGTGATATATCAATTGCATCCAGTGTTGCTTTGATTCGAACCGTTTGTGTCAGTTCATAAAAATCTTCATATTCGCTTCCAAAGTTTTCCAAAAAACGTTCATCCTCTAGTCCTTCAATAAGGGCGAAACGTGAGAGTAAAAGTGCTAAATGCAAATCACAATGCGGTTTAATTTGTAAATGTAAGTCTGCGCTTTGTGTCAAATTGGTTTTAAGAGGATCAATAACAATAATTTTTTTGCCTTTTAAAAAAGGTAATAAGTGCGAATGGGTTGTATGAATATTCTTTCCCCAGACAACAATAACTTCTGACTCATTAATCATTTCAGCTGAAAGAGGATAGTTCACACCTCTTCCAAGGACTACACCGGCTTCTCCAGCTCCATCACAAAGCGATCCTCGCGTTCCTACTGCTCCCATGTGAGTAAAAAAATGGTCCATTGATCGCTGCATTAATCCAAGATTACCGCTTCCTCGATAAAAAAGAGTTTTTGCTGGAGAAGTTATCTCTAAAATACCTAATAATTTGCTATAAGCTTCTTCCATCGTAATCGTTTTTCCATGATATCGTGGTGTATTAATCCGTTCATTTTCATCAAAATGATTTAAATGAGGACATAAATATCCCTTCGTTACAGGGTGAGATTTATCCCCTTTAATTGTCCCTTTATCATCCAATATAATACGGCAGGCATCATAACAATCGAGTGGACAAGCGGTGGTATTACTCATAAAATGTCCTCTTTTACTATTATCAAGGCTGATGTGTTATTTTACAGTCCCATGGCTTTAATTTTTAGTAAAAAAAAGCTTCAGTTTAGATATGATTAACACCAATAAAACTCTCGAGGTTAATAATGTCTCTTTTAGAACACGTAGATGGTGCCACAAATCTAGCAAAAAATAATGAAGTACAACTTCTAATCTTTAAAGTAGATGCTGCGGAAACATCTGCATATTACGCCATTAATGTTTTTAAAACACGAGAAGTTGTAGAAGCTAAACATCATCAGCTCACTCTCATCCCCTCCTCTCATCCTTTGTTAGAGGGGACAATCGTTTTACGCGGTCTTCAAATTCCCATTCTCAATCTCCCAAAATGGCTAGGTTCAGAGTTGAGCAATGAGAAGAGAAAACTTTCCAATCTTTTGATTTGTGATTTTAATGGAATTATTATCGGCATACGAATTATGTTTGCGTATCGTGTTATCAAAAAGAATTGGAATGAAATGCATGCACCTGATAGCTATCGATTAGGAGAAGATGGGCTCGTAATTAATGATACGAGACTCGATGATGGAAGCTTGTGTTTGGTATTGGACTATGAAAAACTTTTAGCGGATGTTATCCCGCAAGCAATGGTCAATGTTTTGGAATCTCCTAGCAATTTGGCAAATATTGTAATTCCTGAAAAACTTAAAAATGGAACTGTTCTGATTGCCGAAGATTCCAAAACAGCACAACGACATTTGCGTCAGGTTTTTGCAAATGCTCATCTTTCCTATCAAATTTTTAACAATGGGAAAGAATTGATGGATTTTGTTAATGCTCATCCAAATCCTTCATCCATCCCTGCCATTATTACAGACATTGAAATGCCTGAGATGTCAGGCTTTACTGTCGTTCGTCAACTAAAAGCCAATCCGCTTACCAAATTAATCCCTATTATCGTGAACAGCTCTATGACGGGTGAAAATAATAAACGAGAAGCAGCAGGATTAGGAGCAGATGGGTTTATTGATAAAACAAAAAGTCATAATATTATTCCGCTAATTGTCAGTAAGATGGAAGTTGCACAGCAAGCGCTGCTGGCTTAACTCGTCACATACCCCCAAGGGAATGACGAGAATGCAAGTTTAGTCTACGATTGCGAGAACTTGACCCGCTTCAACTTTATCATTGACTTGTACCATTACAGCACTTAAAACACCTGAACGCGGTGCTAAAACATCAATTTCCATTTTCATTGCTTCAAGAATCATGATCTTATCACCCGCATTAATTGGAGCACCCACTTGTGCCAACAATTTAAAGACAGAACCTGGAAGTTCTGAACGAATAGCATTTTCATTTGCAATTGGTGCTGCAACTACTGGAGCTGCTACCGCTACTGGTGCTACTGGAGCTGCTACTGCTGATACAGATTGAACGTTTGCATTGCCGTCTACGATTTGTACGTTGTATTGTTGTCCGTCTACGATTACCGTGTAAGTGCCATTTGCCATTGTGAAATTCTCCTGTTTTAGTGTTGATTGAATTGATTGAGCGACATCAGCCGTTTTTGGGCTGTTTTTTCGAACGTTTACGGTTGCTTCCCCTTTGAGGAATGCAATCCCTTTGACATCACACGAAGCCGCGATGAAAATATTTTCATCACTGGCTTCAAGTCCTTCATTCGCCAACTGGGTAGTCCAATAGGCAATTGATTTTTTTTCATCACGATCTGCAATATCGATGGCATGATCGGTTGTTGGTTCAAGCTTGAGCTGTTCGTGCGCAATACGGATTACTTCTGCATCAGGAGTCGTTGGTGTTTTACCAAAATAGCCTAATACCATTTTGCCATATCCCGGTGCAATTTTCTTCCATGGACCCATAAGGGCATTGTTAAGTGCTTGTTGGAAATAAAACTGAGACACTGGAGTCACCGACGTACCGTATCCCCCTTTTTCCACCACTTCACGCATTGCACGAATGACTTCAGGATACCGATCCAACATATTGTTATCACGCATCATCTGAGTATTTGCCGTCAATGCACCCCCCGGCATTGGAGAAAATGGAATCAAAGGTGAAACTTGCGTTGCTTCTGGCGGGATGAAATAGTCTTTCAAACAATCGCCCAAGACATCTTCGTATTGTAAGATTTTTTCAAGCTCTAAACCACCCAAATCAAAGTTCTTACCCTTGACCGCATGCAACATCGTCAAAATATCCGGCTGAGACGTACCACCACTCACAGGAGAAGCAGCCATATCGATACCATCTATCCCTGCATCAAGTGCCGCAAGATAACACGCAACACTTACCCCCGCTGTTTCATGAGTATGAAGACGCAAGTGTGTCCCCTCAGGAACAAGTTTACGTGCCATTTGAATGGTCTCATACACTTTTTGAGGGCTTGATGTTCCGCTGGCATCTTTGAAACAAATTGAACTGTAAGGGATACCTGAGTCCAAAATCTCTCGAAGCGTTTTTTCGTAAAATGCAACATCATGCGCACCCACACACCCCGGAGGAAGATCCATCATAGTGACAACCACTTCGTGCTTCAAACCATGATGAACGATACGCTCACCTGAGTATTTCAAATTTTCAACATCATTAAGTGCATCGAAATTTCGAATCGTTGTTGTCCCATGCTTTTTAAACATCTTCGCATGCAAATCCACCATCTCACGACTACCTGTGTCAAGCATTACTGTATTAACACCCCGAGCAAGCGTTTGAAGGTTGGCATCCGGACCTACGATAGCACGAAACTGATCCATCATATCAAATGCATTTTCATTTAGATAGAAGAAAAGACTTTGAAAGCGTGCTCCGCCTCCAAATTCAAAATGGGTAATCCCTGCATGAGCAGCTGCTTCGACCGCAGGGAAAAAATCATTCATTAGAACCCGTCCGCCAAATACGGATTGAAATCCGTCACGGAACGTTGTATCCATTATGTCGATATATTTTTTTGCCATAATCCCTACTTCTTTTTATTATGATGATGGATTGCTGCAACAAGGGAAGCGAGTCCAGCTAAACCATTATTTTGACCTGAATTCTCAAGTTCATGATGATGAAGCGCTACAGCAATAGCAGCAACTCTTGCCCGAACATCATCGTTCTCTAATGAATGATGATGCAATGCAGCAGCAATTGCAGCTACTTTCGCACCTTGATGATTAAAAGACGACTCGTTCGCACATACTTGTAACTCTAAGAGGTTTTTAGGCTGCGACTTCGTAAAATATTTCATTACTTTATCTAGTAATTCCACGTCTATATTCCTCTACTGATATTTGACAACGCAACACGTTGGCGTGATTTTAGTATAAAGTTCATTAAAATTAATTTACTAAAGCCGTTTCAATATAGCTCAAAGATAATTTTGTTACAATCCGCACCAATAAAATAATAACAAAGAGGTACGCAAATGGATCTTAGTAAAATCGGATATGGCGAAAACCCAGATAAAGTAAAAGCAATTATCGAGATTGCATGTGGATCAAACATTAAGTATGAAGTGGAAAAAGAAAGCGGTGCTTTAGTACTTGACCGTGTCATGCACTCAGCAATGTACTATCCTGCAAACTATGGTTTTGTAAACAAAACACTTTCCCAAGACGGCGATCCTGCTGACATCTTGATCTTGACTGAATATCCTATGGTTGAAGGGTGTGTTACAAACTGCCGTTTAGTCGGTGTTTTAATCATGGAAGACGAAAGCGGGATTGATGAAAAACTGCTTGCTGTCCCAACCTCAAAAATTGATCCTACCTTTGATGCAATTCAAGATCTTGGAGATATTCCAAAACATACATTGGCAAAAATCAAGAATTTCTTTGAAACCTATAAAATGCTAGAGCCGAATAAATGGGTAAAAGTAAAAGGATTTGAAGACAAAGCATCCGCAACTAAAATCTTAGAAGATGCAATTGCTGCATACAAAGAATAAGTTTAGCAATGATTGATTTCTCTTCACCTGAATTTTTTTCTTATGCCATCTTCGGCGTAATCCTGAATTTTATTTTTTCAATGGCATTTGGGGTATATTTGAGCAATAATATCGGGATTGAAGAGATGGTTCTCTCAAAAGGGGAAAAAGAGCAACAATGGTGGCTCTCACTTTCTTTGGCTATTCCCTTTGCTAAAATGCTCATTACTCTTTATAGGGTTGCAATTTTGCAATTTTATTTTCTTGATCAAGGAAAGTCTCACAAAGAATTCTGGGTTTATCTCACAACTGAAGAATAATTAACCTCTTCAAATTCCTTATTTTTAGCTTAAAAATAGCTTAATTTTCATTCTAACCTTAAACGAGAACAAAATTTATAACTATTTGTAACAATTTACACTCATAATATAAACTAATCTTAATATCAGCTTCCCCTATACATAGGGTCAAACAGCCGATTTTCATTACTTTTTCTTAACTAAACCATCTAAAATGATTATAGCAGTGTTCAAAGCTTACGAATACCTTAAAATTTCATCACCAAAATAAGGAGGTATAAAAAATGAAAATTCTTTCATTCCTAGTTCTCTTTGTATGTGCATCATTAGCCGATAATACAAGTAATCAAATGAGCCCAAAACAACTTAATGTTTTGCAAACGGTTCGAGACGTCGCCAAAAGCATTCCTGATAAACATGGCAAAACGTATGAAAATACACTCAGTGCCATCTGCATTACAGAAAGCAGTGCCGGTAAAAATACGATAGGTGATTTTCACAATAAAAAATCATTTACGAAAGCCTCCCTTGGGCCTATGCAAGTTCGTGTATCAACGGCTAGACACATTTCGCAATGCGTTAAAGATCTAAGCTGGCTCAATAAACTCAATGATACTCAGCTTGCTGCACGACTTTTGGGTGACACTCGTCTCTCTGCAAAAGTTGCAGCCCATTATGTTGTATTGCTTCATAACCAACGTGGAAATGCTTTTAACGCCGTCAGTGGATACAATGGCGGAATGGTAAATCATAAATATTACGATAAAGTGATAAAAAATGAAATCGTTGTAGCTCAACTGGTTGCTCACGGAAAACTCTCTTAAAATATTCGCTATAATATTCCCATATTTGAATGGGAGTTTGTAGATGGATGATGATAAACTCAAACTGATCCTTGCAGGACTTGGAGGATTGGTTTTTAGTCTGATTTTTATATTGCTTGCTTTTGTTCTCCCTCTTAAAGATAACAGCATCAACGAAGAACTACAAGCAAAACGTACTCTCGAAAAAATCTCAAAAGGGATTAAAGAGGGTCAACTTCGTCCTCCACCAAAAGATCAAAGCAATCACTGATGAATACGTCTATTGATAAGCATCTTTTGTATCGTACAAAAAACTTACATGTTTTATATGTGGAAGATTCTACTGTTATGCGCAATGCCACCAGCAAAATTTTAAACAACTATTTTTATACTGTCGACAGTGCTGCTGATGGGGTTGAGGGATATAATCTTTTTCTTGAATATCACCACAAGCATGATTCTTTTTATGACATACTCATTACCGACTTGGAAATGCCAAATATGGATGGACGCGAACTAACTCGTCGTGCTTTGGAAATAAATCCTCATCAAGAAGTTATTGTTATATCATCTCACAAAGAATCCTCCGATCTTATTGAACTCATTAATCTTGGTATCACCAAATTTTTAACCAAACCAATACAATCTGAACTTCTTGAGGAAATAATAGCAGATATTTCCAATCATCTGTATCGTGAAAAATTAAAAAAAGAAGAACATAGTGATTTAACCCAATACAATGAACTTCTAAAAAAACGTGAAAATAAAAATCTCCTCCATCTTCAAAACAGCCTTAAAACCCTCGAAGAATTCAATAATGCACTTAACGAAAGTGGAATTGTTTCCAAGAGCAATCCAGAGGGGATAATCACGTATGTCAATGATTCTTTTTGTACTATTTCCGGATACGAACGTCATGAACTTATCGGTCAAAAGCACAGTATAATCAACAGTGGAGAGATGAGTTCTAGTTTTTTTACTAAATTGTGGAATACGATCAACAGCGGGAAAAGCTATAAAAATATTTTTAAAAATCGTTCTAAAAATGGTTCATTTTATTACGTTGAAACGTTTATAAAACCTATTGTGGATACCCAAGGAATTATTACAGAGTTCATTGCCATCGAACATGACATTACACGTATGATGGATTCTATTGATACTGCAAAAAAAGCCGAAAAAGCCAAAGATGATTTTTTTCGTAATATTTCCCACGAAATGCGAACACCTCTCAATGCTATTTTAGGACTAACTTCTTTACTGATGCGACAAGCTAATGATAACACCAAACTGACCAATGCACTTAGTGTGATGGATGAAAGTGCCTATCAGCTCAATGAAATGATTAAGTCTATTCTTGATGTACAAAACATACAAAACAATAGTTTTATCCTTAATGAAAAAGAGTTTGAACTTCTTGAATTACTCCAAACTTGTATTAAAACCTGTCAGATTAAAAGCCATGAAAAAGGAATTAATTTTTTTCACCAACTTAATCCTAATCTTCCAAATATACTTTTTGGTGATTCTACTAGAATACAACAAGTTTTTAAAGAAATTCTCGACAATGCTTTTAAGTTTACACCCAAAGAAGGTCAAGTAGATTTTCATGTCTCATTCGATGAGGAAGAAGGTGTACTGCTGGCTCAAATTACGGATACCGGTATCGGAATAACCAAAGAAAATCAAGAAAAAATCTATGAAATCACCCAAATAGACAGCTCCCTCGCCCGAAAATATGAAGGGTCAGGTTTGGGACTTACAATCGTCAATGCTATCATCAAAAAGATGAAAGGCTCTCTGACTATTCACTCCAAAATAGGACAAGGAACAACCTTTTTAATTGAGTTACCGCTCAAAAAATCTTAGCCATGATTTCTCCTTCCACTCACTCAAAACTCTCTCTTTTACTTCCAAATCAAAATAGAGTGCTTAACGAACTGATCAAAGATGCAACACCTCAGCAATTGCTCCATCTAAATGAAAAAAATGATCTCAAAACTTTTTTAGGATCACTTTTTCGTGATACGCTTACCCACAACAAATCGGATCCGATCCTTCTGGATATGCTCAAAAGCAATCCCTCGTTTAAGAATATGGGAAATTTTACTGACAATATTAAAACCCTGCTCACTTTACTTAAAGAAGAATCATCGCTCGCACCAAAACTCCTCAAACTTGAAAGCTTTTCGCACACAATTCAAACAGCAGATGCTCCAATGCTCAAAGAAAAAATGACCAACTCCGGTGTTTTTATGGAATCTAAAATCGCTTCTTTAGCAGAAGCCTCACCTCAAGAGGTAGAGGAGAACATGGGACTTGATGTTAAATCAAATCTCTTGACCCTTAAATCTTCCGTTAAAGAGCTGAATTTACCCAACAATGAAACACTTCAAACTCAGATTGATCAACTTATTATAAACATCGACTATCATCAACTTCTTTCACATTTAAGTTCTGGAAATTCATTTTACTTTCCCTTCAGTTGGGCTCAACTTCAAGAGGGAAGTGTGACGTTTAAAAAAGCCAAAGGCAAAAAGTTTTACTGTGAGATCAATCTGATGTTAAAAGAATACGGGGAAGTCGATCTGATGATGGGACTTTATGAGGAAAATCAACTTGAAATTCAAATCCATACCGAAAAAAGCACTTTAAAAAGATTGATTCAAGCAAATCTCGAACTCTTACGTACCGTGCTCATCGATGCTGGCATTACTTTACGTATTCTTCGTGTTCATGACGCCAAAGAGCTTATAACACCCTCTTCTTCCGCTTATTCATCTGAGATAAGTGATAACGGTTATGGATTTGAGGTAAAAGGATGAAAAAAGCGGTTGCTCTAAGCTACGATACACTAAAAGATAGAGCTCCGAAGGTTATTGCAAAAGGCAAAGGGGATACCGCTGAAAACATCATCAAAATTGCTAAAGAGCATAATCTTCCTATCACACAAGATGAAGACCTCGTAGAACTGCTTGGCAAAATAGAGATTGATCATGAAATCCCTGATAAGCTCTATGTGGCAGTTGCTGAAGTATTTAAATTTCTCTATACGATTACCCATAAAGAGCCTTAGAAAATTATGCTACACTTTCAACATGAAAAAATATGAAAATCTTTTTTGGGAAACCAAACAACTCCATGAACTCACTAATGAAGAGTGGGAAGCACTGTGTGATGGTTGCGGATTATGCTGCTTACACAAGCTCCAAGACGAAGAAATAGATGACGCACCTATTTTGATGACACGCGTGGTTTGCCGCTGCTATGATCTCCAATCAGCAGGATGTAGTGATTATCCAAACCGACAAAAGCTTGTTCCTGAGTGTACTGCCCTTACTGTCAAAAGAGCTTCCGAATTTGATTGGCTTCCCCCAACTTGTGCCTATCGTTTACGCCACCATAACCTACCTATTCCCTTATGGCATCCGCTTATCAGTGGAACACGTAACAGCGTTCGACCGTATAGCGTTCATGCTCTTAATCCTGTTCTTGAAACCGAAACGATTGATTTAGAAGATTATCTCATTCCTAATTAAAAATTCTTATAAAAAGCACTCTCTTAATCTTCATAATGGCATAATTATAAGATTTAAGTAGGAGTTGAAAATATGACAATTTTGTTGGTTGATGATAGTAAAATTGTACGAATGCTTTTGAGAAATGTTTTAACAAGAATCTTAGGATTAGAAACCATTTTTTTGGAAGCGGAAAATGGCGAAATAGCATTGGAGCAGATGAAGAGAGCGTCTGTCGATCTCATGATGTTGGATTGGAATATGCCCATCATGAATGGAGAACAAGTTGTTGATGCCGTTCGTTCCAATCCTGCCTATAAAAGTACCCGTATTATTATGGCAACGACCGAGGGCGGAAAAAATGAAGTACTCCGTATGATTAAAAAAGGGGTTAATGGCTACCTCGTCAAACCGTTTCAAGAACCTAATATTATTAAAGCAATCGAAGCGCTTCGAATGCGCTAAGCTTAGTGTACGACTGAGTGGATCAATCGAGAATCCGCTTTGTTATCGATCAAAATTCGTTTTACCCGATCTTGCCAAAGTTGTCCGAAGAGTGTTCGTTGTGAAGAATCAGCTTGACCGGATGCAATAAGAGGAAGTAACTCGCTCATATGAGGATCTCCGGAAACAAAAGAAGGATTATAGTTAAGCTCTACATGCATGCCAGTATCAGTACGTACTAACGCCATCTCACCTTCAATCTGGGCATCATAAAACAATAACCCTCGACGATCAAACTTTCCTGCAAGTCCATGAAATCCACTCACATCGGTTGCACCTGTAATCATCGAAGCAACATTTGCAATAACGCCCACAACACCCTCACCAAGTCTCCCTTTCATGAGAACTTTGATTTCTCCACGTACAGGGATTGCATCTTCATACAATGACGTAAGCCCCTCCTGTACCATCAAAAAAGCACCTGCCACCGTAGGACACGAGTGACCTGCTAGTTTTACCACATCCGTATAGGTATACTCAAGTAAACCATTACTTGCAGCTCCAAGTACCTCACAGAGAGGATCACGCACCACTATAGGTGCAACATCATTAAAAAAATCGGGTGTTGTCATGTTATCTCTCCATAAAAAAAGAGATTATAATGGTTTTGATTGCTTTAACCCTTGACACACATCAATGCTTTGAGACGATCTCACGAACAGCTTCTTCAAACGTTGGATACAAAAATTCAAAGCCACCTTGTAAAAGAGACTGCGGATAGACCTCTTTGGAATCCAGCATTACCGATGAACCCTCGCCAAAAGCCAACTTTACAAGCCATGAAGGAAGGGTAAAAAAAGTGGGACGGTGCAATACTTTTCCAATAATTTTGGTTTGAGCTTCATTGCTCAAGGGATGTGGAGCCGTAAAATTAATGATCCCGCTAAAAGTAGAATGATCGATTAAAAAGGCACACGCTCGAACAAGATCATCCAAATGAATCCATGAAACCATTTGTGTTCCATCCCCCATCTTACCGCCCAATCCCATTTTAAACGGAGGCAACATCTTTTGCATCGCGCCGCCGCCTCTACCGCAAACAAC
>Ga0007792_10000817_pt1 | contig 11323 bp, 4 predicted proteins | sample CryBogmetaGMA6M_FD_60371 | JGI IMG/M metagenome (GOLD analysis project Ga0007792, IMG submission 60371) | Freshwater microbial communities from Crystal Bog, Wisconsin, USA - MA6M | ecosystem: Environmental > Aquatic > Freshwater > Lake | place: Crystal Bog, Wisconsin, USA | collected 2009-07-06
GTATTCTGTAGATAGTGTGTTAACCATTGCAGAGCACAAATACCGCATCAGGCTCAGCAGATCCTGGTATTTGTTCTCAAAATCAGCATAGGCAAGAGCGTCAAGAGATTCGGGCAAAGTTTCTGAAAGCTTTGTGTAAAAATAGATTGAAACAACATGAACATAATTCGTTTCCGGCAGATTGGCTGTGCCGTGCAACAGAAGACGACAAACCCTTTCCAGGGCTGCCGCATTAAACGCGTTCTGGTTCACGTTAATGTATGGCCTGGATTCAAAGAGCGTCCAGTACTTTTCGTACCAGGCGCCCACGCTGTTTTCCTGAACAAGGTAACTCGGCGCATGGGTTTTCAGCAATAAGTGTTGCGGTTTGCCTCCCGGCAAATCAATGTTTTCAGCAACCAAAGGAAAATCATAGAGACACCTCACTCCCTCAGTCAAAGTCGCCAGCACCTCTTCGCGCAACGTATCATACAATGCCTCAAGATCCTGAAAACGAACTGATTCTTTACTTACATCGACGCTCTGAGTATCATCATAAGCTCCGGTACGCAAGGCAATAATCTCTACAGGAAGGCGATATTGCGTTTTGAGCGACAGCAGCGTTTTCAGCACGCGCTGGCAGTTTTTCCCCAAATGACCTTCAATACGCAGAAAATTATGAGGCTCAAGATCGTAACGCAGAGGATTGCTGACAAAATCAGGAACGACTGGTCTGAAATCGCTGCAACGATAGCTCAAATTCTGGTTGGCACGATTTCGTCGTGTTTTTTCGTTGTTCCAGAGCTTGTATAAAGGCGGCGTACCGTTATGCTGGTAATAATAGGGAATAGCTTTGCCCGAGAGAGGCTTGTCACCAAAAACAGTGGGGGTTACGCGGATTTGAGGATCAACATTCAAGGCAATAAATGACCTGCTGAAAAGTTGGGGCAACAACCCCGGCGCATGGGTAAAACAGCGAATCATCTCAACAAGACGCCTGAAGAGCTGCAACACCTCCTTTGAACGCTCGGAACAGGCGCCAATAGCTGGCGACGTCAGATAATTCTGCCGGTAATTCCCTGGATAAGCTGCTTTTTCCGGGTAGAGCAGGCCGAGCATCAAATGGCGTGGAAACAGAGCTGCAGAGGGGCTGCATGCACAGAGCAACTCAACACCTTTCCAGCGAAACTCATCATAAGCACGCAACAAATCATCAAAAAAGTCATAATAATACTGCAAGAAGGTCACTTGATCGGTTGCAGTCGGGCTCTGGTCAAGAAAAGAGAAGGTTTTTTTGAACTCTCCAAAGGGATCGCTTCCATAACTCTCCTGCAGGAGCGGCTTGAATGCCTGGTATGCGGCACTCAGTGCTTCAGCGGTGGAACGAGCCAGTTTACTGGCGTTAAAAAGATTCAGAAAAGCCGCAAAAATGTCGTTTGAGGTTGCGGGACTCGTGTTTACGACATTGAATCGAGGCAGAGATATATCGGGCAGTTTCAACTTTTGCAGTAACGCACCCTCAAGATCACTGGATGTCAGCCCGCTGTCAAGCGAGTTGGCTGCTTTAATGATCTTTTCAAGGTCTTCAATCTTGATCAGCAAAGGTTTAAGAGTGGCGGTCACTTCAGAACCCTTGTCGTCGCAATTTTTGGGACTGCAGTTCCGGAGCGATGTTTTTTTCAGTTCCAGAAAAAGCAGCACCGCCTTGTCATACAGAAAACCGGTATTGCTGTCGCTGCCCAACGCAACAGTTGCAGGCTCCCCTGCCGGAAATAGCTCCCATAAAGGATACTGTACCCCGGTGTCATGGTTTCTGAACTCCGGATAGTCCAATTCATCAGGAATCAGGTAATCGGCCTTGTAAGAGACAAGGGTCATCCCCTCTTCAGGCACAACAATCAGATAACCCTGTGAAGTAACTCCACAACCTCCCGACAGATAAATCGTCGTCTTGCCATCTGCGACAGCCAAGCTGATCTCCAGACCGCAGACAATACCTAGCCCGATAAGGTTTGCGCGCGTCAGACGCCCCTGTTCATCCAGATAGTTGAAAATTTCATTCAAGTGCCTGCTGGTAAGCACCTGATTGGCGACAAAAACCGGATAACTATTTTGAGTAGGTTCCATGGTACAGTAGTTTGACCGTTATCATTTACTATCGGATGATGAACTCAACGGATGGTCACCAAGAGCGGTGTTGTTTAAACGTACCGGGTTGATATCACTGCCTTCATCACAGTCATGCAGGGTTGCAACGGGATAGACGTTGTGCAGTTCGCCAAGTAGGTTCACGACATTCCAGAGCCGGAATGAAACTTTTTTATAGCTGTTGTATCGATCTTTCAGGAAGTGGTGAATGTCGTTATCTGTCCCTTCCCTGAATAACATTCCATTGCACAAACCAATGGCAGATGGATTGAAATCGGTATCAGGTAACTCTCCATTTTTGACGTTGCCTTCCATCCAGTGATAAAACTCCATCCCGCATTTTGCCAGAATCTCCGTAGCGCATTGACAGATATCTTCAATTTCAGCAACCGTCAGCAGATTCGCGGTAAGCATGGCCTTAAGCCGTTCATGCAGGCGCTCCTCTGTCCAGTCAAATCCGGAATTAACCGTGAGCCATTCATACCAGGCCTCTTCAAAAAGGTCGAACTGGCCGTCATCATTACCGACCCAACAGGTTTTACCAAGCAGGTGCGACGGCGTTTCCTCACGAATGGTACGTTCAGCAAACCCGCGCATCTCCAGATTGTCGGTATAGAGAGCCATCCAGCCGGGCATGACAAAAGTCAGTCTGAATGAGTAGGGGTCTTCATCGCAACAGGTCATCCCGTTTCCTTCACCGCAGGGTTTATACAGCGCATCGCCGGGAAACTTCGGTCGGAGCAGCAGATGCTCGACAACAATCAGCCGTTCATTTGCACTCCATGCCTGCAACTCTTTCTGTACCTCTCCTGCTGCCGCCTGTGTAGTGAACAATGATGGATGCAACGCATGGACTTTGCTTGTTTTATCATTAAAGACAAGCTGGAAAAGACCCGTTTTTTGTTTATGAATAATGTCGTAGTATTGCGGTTGATGCATCCGGACAAGCAGTTCATGGAACGCTCTTGCTTCAGCCTCGCTGGCCGAAGAGACAGGAAGAGTGATTTTTCCTTTCAGCCATATTTTGTTGTTTCTGTCTTTTAATTCAAAAGGAACGGTATACCCTGGCCCGTATGCAGGATGAGTGCCGGTGAAGCATAATGTCAGATCAGGATAACCAAGAAGCAGAGTGATGCGCTTTTTAATGTATGGCTGGTTCTCCTGAAACAATGGTATCTGTGTGTAATCATAAGCCCTGGCCCGATTATGGCTGATCAGCGGATAGGCTTTCAGGAAGGCAATTTTGTCGTCAACTAAACGCCCAAGAGCAACCTGCTTGCCATAGACATTGTTCAGCAACAGGGCATAATCACTGAAAAGTTCACCGAAACGTGCGAGCAGATGATCAAGAAACCTGTTCCTGCGCTGCAAAAATTCGGAGCGGGTTTCTGTCATTTGTTCAAGAGCTTCACTTCCATAGGCGCCGTTTTTGATCTCATCAAATCCTTTAATCAGCTCTTCGCTGAACACCTTGACGAAATAGGTCTGCCTGATGTCAGGGTCGAGGGAAAAGAGATCTGCGGTATGGGCCAGTTGCGCCAGGGCATTACCGAGCATCTGTTCAAACACCATCAGATAGGCTTTCATCTGTTTCGCCTGAGCCTGACGGAGTTCGGTCGCTTGAGATGGAACTCCTTCCGGGCCGGTACCATAAACCAGAGGGAGGCTGTATTGAACGGGATAATACTCCTTGCAGTCTCTGAAAGTACCTGTTGGAATGTTCAACTCCATATCGACATTGTTCAGCTTCGGGCGTTCAGCCTCACCATGCAACTGATTCAGGGTATCTGACACCTCATCCATCCTCGGCAGAAATGGCAGTCCGTTTTTATAAAAGAGAAAACGAGACGCATTCCTGAAAAGCCGGGGCTGGTGCTGGTCGCTGATGAGCAAAAGCCACGACGCGCTGGTTTTGTTCGGATCAAGATCGGCTGTGCCTTTGATGGCGTTTCCTTCCGCATCATACCTGGTAAGAAGCATCTGGTTGACTGAAATGATGCCTTCAATCTCCATCAAGCGGTTGATGAGGTCCGAAACGCGCAACTCTGTCTTGAGTGAGGTCTTCTCCAGATCATCAGCCCGTATAAAGCCGCAGTTGAGTTCCGGGCCATTGAATATCTCTTCAACACACTCTCCGGCATCCTGTAATTCCCGGGATGTATAGAACCGAATCGGCGGATTGAAGTACTCTTCTATTTCAAACCAGATTTTTGCCTGTACCCATTCGATGTCGGCATCTGCCGCCACTTCCACATCAGCACAGACGGAAACCTCCTCTATCCCCACGACTGATACCGAACAATAGTCTTCATCCAGATTGCGATGCTGCAGCAATTCGGCTTTTGCGCTCAAGACAGCATCCCTGGCTGCTATGGCCTTTCTGCGATAACGCTGCATAAAACCTCCGGAACGTTTGTCCTCCAGCACCGATTTCAACGTTTCGACAGTTATCGCATTTTTTGCAGCAAGATCACTGAAAACACGAAGGGCGGCATTATTGATGCAGATGGTAGCGCTCTTTTGAGAACTGTCAGTGAACGTAATGGTAAAATCAAGATAAAACACTGTCCGCCAATGAGCGCGCAGATAGTTATTGCGTTCCTCATCATCAAGGGCAGAGTCGCTGAGCAGATCATAGGTTTTCGTTGCTCCCAGTCTTGAAAGCGTCACCGTAAACAAGTCGTTGTCAACAGTATTGGCAAAGGCCTCATCACTGTCGAGGAAAAGCCCCCACAATTGAGCGTCGGCAAGATTAATTTCAGGAAAGCGCAATTCCATAATGGTTGAATGCGCACCTTCATCATCATGAAAAATGGAGGTATACTCAATCTTGCGATCATTCAGGTCGCCCTCTCCGGGATCAGCTTCAAGCTCTACCCGCACATCATACAACCCCCGTGGAGCAACCTTTTTTACCGGCGACTGGGGCAAATCGCCGGGATTCTGGTAAGAGAGCTGCAGTTGACCGTTGTCACACCATGCGTAATAGCTTGACTGGCAAGCACATTCCTTGCAGAAAACCCAGGCATTACGGATTTTCGGAAGATCGATAAGCACACGGCGAAAATCGTCGGTCGTCACCGGGTTGATCGTCAAAATCTCCCTTGCCGTAAAAAACGGCTGATTCGGATAAGGGCGTGAAGAATCAGGAGAGACTGTTTCCGGAGAAAGAATATCCTTGATATCCCAGCCGATACGATATGCCAGATCGCTCAATGCGTAACAGAGCGCTTCAAGCGTGGTAATGCCTGGATCATGCGTATTATAATCTGTCCACAGCAAGCTTGCCATCTTTTCGATGAAACCGATACCATCCCGGCGCAATCTGTAGAAATCTTCCGCTGGCTTAAGGACGGACTGTTTCGCTATTGTTTTTTGACTCTGGCTCATGCTTCGCACTGACAAGTTTTACCGGATGCATTTTCCGGCGTAGAGGTAATGAGCGTTATTTCGTGTTTTATTGCCGGGGCTGAAACCAGGACAGAGACCGCCCTGGAGCCTTCCACTTCACTCAGGTGATCCGCACTCGGGGGTTCTCCATTGATATCCTGAAACAACTGAACATCAGTCACATAATCGACGTAAGGCTGCTCCTCAATAAAATTGATCAGCACTGATTTGTAGATTTTTCCACCAAAGGAGAGTCCACCACCTCCGGCAAATGCCCATGGCGACAGAAAACGGGTGATAGCCTGCTGCAGCAGGTTCACGTAAAAGGTTTCATCGAAACCGTCATACAGACGCAGTTTGAAACTGACACGCACCTCTTCAAACTGGGGATTTTTAACGTGCAGGACCGCAAAACAGCCGAGACGTTTTTTAACAAACAAATCAATCTCCTGCAGCAAACCAAGACTGGTATAGGGCCTGAGCGGATCTCGCAGATTATGGAACTGCAAGTTTGGAATGGTGATAATGGTGACATGACCCGGCGCCAATTCCCTGTATATGCCTGCGCCGCTTTCGCTTGGCTCATAGCAGGTATGGTTAAGGCACTTTACCTTATAAATCTGCGGAAAAGCCTCAAGGATCAAACGTTCGTAATCCCACAGTGTAACAGCGCGATCCTTGTGGCGGAGGCGTTCGCTGACTCGCGTATTGAATGCTTCAGGTTGCTCAACGCCACGCCCGCCAAACGAGGCAAATGGCTGGCTGACCGCCTTGATTTCCGCATCCGGTTGAGCAAGCTTGCTGATTGTCCCTTCCGGCAGCGGAGTCGCGGTAAAGGTCGAGGAATTCCCATGATCGACAAAACTTGCTTTCAGTGCCTGCGCTTCAAGCAACTGCAGCTTGCAGACCGCATCACTTTTTTCAGAGACTGCAGCACGAATCCAGAAAAGCCCTGCCGGCAAAATGGTATTACTCGAGGTTGCCTCCTGAGGAATCGCCATGGTCATAATTCCGGAGTTCAGGAGTTCATCGGTGCCATCCTGCACCTCGTTTTCCACAAATCCGATCCATTCGTTATTGCTGAGATAACTCCACTCAATATGAGGCGTTGGCTTCAAGGCAAGGGGATTGGCGGTTCCATCTTCAACCTGAAACAACAGGGAGAGATTTTGGGGGGCCTGTAATCCGCTGAGGCCAATATAAAATTCAGCCTCGCTTTGCACGATGGTATTATCTCGCAGAAAACTGAATTGAGGCAACAGTGTAGTTGTTTTCGATGACCGTAAAAACGGATGTTGTTCGGCCTGCCCGAATGGAGCAAGATGGAAAAAGCGCCCGGCCCGGTTCTGATAAGACGCCTGGGAGGCAGAATTGAGTTGCAGTATTGTACTGGCGCTATAGTCAAGCGTCAAGGAAACGATCGTTGGAGCAACAGGAAGGCTGGCCGGTTTATCGGTCTCTACCTTACTGATCAGATATTTGATCAGGTCAGCCTGATATTCGGCATATCCAAACCCGTCAGTCAGCTTTAACCTGAAAAATCCCCTGCGAGAACTTGTTGAAAAATATTCATTGGCGGTATAGTCAGGCAGATCAAGCAATGAAGAGTCGACATTTTCGGTTAAATCAATAACAGGTTCCTGCTGGTAGAGGGCTGAACTGTAGCCTGACAACGCCCACGTTCCCTCGCCCAGGAATTCAACGGCAATGGAAGGTGTCTTTTTATAAGGAACTGGTTTTATCTGCCAGCTTATATCTGCGCTTACAGCGTCAAGCTCTTTTTGAAACAACTCTTTCGAGCCGACAATCAGCGCATTTCCTTTGAGCGGAGAAGCCCCGAACGGCTGGAATGGCTTGCTGGCATCCACCGGACCGAAATCGTTGGAAAGAGCGATGGATTTGAGCCCTTTGACATCCACGTTCAGTTCAATTGACTGAAGAACAGCCTCTTGGAGGAGAGGATAAATGTAACTGGAAGTATCCCTATGGCGCAGCTTCACCACTAAAACCGGCAGCTCCGTTTCAAAAACATATCCATGAACCTTGACTGAATAGGGAGTAATGGCAGCTTCATTGCCGCTCAGTACTATCTGCAATTGTAGTTGGAGGTCGCTGATGGTTCTGAAAGTAACCTCTTCTGTTGTCAGCCACCCTTTTTTTGTGGTCAGCGAACAAACCACGTCGTTACCATGTTCTTTGCTGAATCCTGATAAAGGAGCGGCCAGCGTGAACTCCACCGTGATGGTCCGGCTTCCCTCTTCCAGCAGCAGATAATGTGAAGCAATGGCAAATCCGGTCTCAGCTTCAGGCATGTTGATGTTTTGCAGTATCCCCTCAGTATAGATCTTGTTGAAAAAGGGATGCCAGGATGCGGCGGAAGAATTTGCCACAGGTGACGCATACATCCGGCCCCTCAGGGTATTGTGCAACAACATGCGCCTGGAAGCAAGAAACCTTCCTTTATAGACACTGTTCGGGATTATTGTACCAATCCTCTCATCACCATGCCGGTAGAGAGTTTTCAGGGCAACAACCTTGGCCTGGTTGAGAACAACATCCTGATCATTGGCAAAAAAGGCATCCCGGCCCAAATCATCTTTTCCAGCTTTGAACTCTTCCCCGGCCTTACATTCATGGGATGGTGCATGCTTGGCCAGCTCTACCAGCAGATGCACATGACCCGGTTGGGCAGGTTTTTCTCTGAGGCGAAGCACCTCCCGGTAATAAAAATCCAGATGACGACCGGTCAGCGTATTCGCCTCGCTCCGCACATATTCAAACAGGCGCAAAAATGCAAGAAAAAGGGCATAATGGGGTTCATGTTTATCCCATTTTGTCAACGTATCATTGAGTGCTCGATCAGCCTCGCTGATAATACGGGCAAAGACCTTCAGAAACTGGTCAAAAACAGATTTGAAGAGATTGTGCGTCGTGCAATGATTGATTTGAAGAAAGACTTTCTCCCCCGGATTATCGGGTTTGTCGCCATACACCGAGTCATCTTCCGGAATCAGGGCAATGTAGTCGCTCCAGACAAGCTCTTCACTCCAGTCAGTGGATAAGCCCGAGGAAAGAAGAGATGCAAAGGAAATAACCGGACTTCGCAGGATCAGCAAGGTTGGTGATGGAGTGATATCGTGAATCAAATGAAGCGCTTTTGCTGCCTTGTAATAGGTAATCAGGCGCCTGAAGGCAGGCGACAACTGGCTTTTGACAAGGTTTTGCAGAGTGCCTTTCAAGCCGATTTCAACTGGCAGATTCTTTTTAAACTCATCAAGCTGGATGGCCAGGGTTCCCAGTGTGCTGAAAAGAAAACCAAAGGTATTTTTCAGGCGATCATGATCATGCTGATGATCCCGCATGTTCAGATAATCAAACCAGGATTTAATGGCCGCCTTGTAAGCATTGATATCTTCAATGGCCACAAGGGCCAGTTGCGCTGAAACATCGCCGCTGAAAAACGGCTGCCAATCTCCTGCCGCCATATTGGCCGCATCGAAATAATTCAGCATGGCGGCATAGTTTTGGGCAAACACCATCCCGTATGCCGGACCATGCTCATTAACGGGAACAGAAGCCGCATTCAGGGCCGCAGATGCCCTTTGATCCTGGCTTGTGCCCTCTCTGACGTTTTTGTTCGGATCCGTATTGCTCCGGCATTCTTTATCTGTGGACATACGTCAACTGTTATCGGGTAATAAATTAACGGTCGCAGCAAGATTAACATCAGTAGCTTCAAGCTTGTAATAAGGAAAGACAAGATTAAAGCGGGAATTGGTCGTTTTGACCCGGTAAACAATATTGATCAGCACAACCCCCTCAAGCTCGGCACTTTCATCGAGCACAACATTTTCCAGCTCGATCCGCGGTTCATGATAAAGAATGGCTGACTCCACTTTATCAGCCATCAGGGTTTTCATACGCATGTCAAGGCTTTCAAAGAGCAACTCATCCAGATTGCAACCGTATTGAGGCAGCATAACCCGCTCACCCTGTGCGGTACTGAGCAGCACCTGGAGGCTTGAAACAATATCAGCCTCACCCTCAAGCATCTCAACTCCAGAGGCCGTCCGGTTGAATGTGGGTGGAAAAGACCACCCGCGACCGAGAAATGGAAGATCCATCTGTTCCTTATAAGCGTTTTAGTTGTTCCAGAAAAATAACACAGCCCTGCTGTTACCCACCTATAAGTACTGTCGGGGCTCCTGGAGGCAATACAGAACCTCCCGCAGCAGTCAGGTCACCGATTCTTGCCGCAGGCATTCCTCCAATCAAGACCGTTGCAGAACCTTTCAGGATGGCATCAGCGCCACACGAATCGCCCATGCGTGCGGCGGGGAGGCCTCCAAGAAGCACAGTCGGTGCTCCCGGTGGAATAATGGGCACCGGCGCACCCTGCGTTGCTGAACTGACAATCATATCTCCTACCCTTGCCGCTGGAGGCATTTTTATACCATTTTATCAGTTAATCTGAACGAGGCCACCACTGATGGTCGTTGTGGCGCTTCCTTTTAGCGTTGTGCTTGCTCCTGAAACTTCAGCGCTTCCGGCTCCGGATGCCTTGAAACCTGTCTGCGCTTTTAACTCTATGTTCATGCCTTCGGCGCTCATATCCTTTGAGGCTTTCATGACAAGATCCCCGGCACTTTCAATTTTGACTCCGCTATCATCAAGGGTGATTTTATTGCCGTTCTGGTCTTCAATGACAATTCCTTTGTCTTCCTCTGAAAGCGTCAGTTTGTTGCCGCCGGGAGTTTCGAGAACAATGATTTTCTTTTCATCATCAAAGGTGAATTGCATTTTTTCACGGCTGACATACCCTTTCCGGTGGTTGCTGTCTTTGGCAGGCTCAGGAGCAGGTTTGGCGCTGCTGTGGCACATGCCCAGTATTATCGGATAACAGGGATCATCACTGAGAAAACCTACTACCACTTCGTCACCGATTTCAGGGCGAAAAAAAGTGCCTCGATTGTTACCGGCATCCAAAGTAGCAACACGCGCCCAGACACCATCCTCCGTAGCGCTCACCAGGGGCAGTCGCACCTTGATGCGTTCTTCGCCATCCGGATCATTTCCCAGTACGGTGACAATTCCTATCTGTAGTCCGCTGACGGCAGGCAGCAAACCTGATGCAGGTAAAGGACGAAGGTTGTAGGTCTCAGAAAAAAGTGCCGGATTGAGTCCAAACTGCACATCTGTTTCCCAGTTGCCATTCTCAACAGCATGACGCACGCCGGAGACATACATCTTTCCCTCAAAACGTTCTCCAATACCAGTAACCTCTATGATGTTTCCGGGTAAGACACCCGAAAAGCCCTGAAACCGTACCCGTCCACGAACTTTCGCAAAACGTTCTTTCACCAGGCGGCCATTGGCCCATGCCTGAAGTGCAGACTCCGTGAGTTTACCGCCATGGCGGATGACATGGGCATCTCCGCCAATGATTTGCGCAAGATTTGCCGCAGTCAGATTCCCGCAGTTTGTTATGGAAGGCTCGCTGGCCTCCGCTTCAATCACATTCTGGTCAGTTGCATTCCAGCTATTCGCCTTAATGCCTTTGCTTTGCGAGCGGGCATCTATTTCAGCATCAAGTTCGAGAATGGTTGAGCCGTAGTTTACCTTCACCACAGCACTTTTACTGCTGTCAGGTGAGGCAATTGTGATCTTGTCGTCTCCGGCAAAGAGCACTTGTCCATTGGCTTCGGCACGACACAGAAGAAAATCCCAATCTGTAGCTTCATACTGAACAACTTCTTTCAGTTTGGGCCTGGTCACCTCGACATCCTTGTTGAAGCCGTATAAACCG
>Ga0007792_10000820_pt1 | contig 11301 bp, 9 predicted proteins | sample CryBogmetaGMA6M_FD_60371 | JGI IMG/M metagenome (GOLD analysis project Ga0007792, IMG submission 60371) | Freshwater microbial communities from Crystal Bog, Wisconsin, USA - MA6M | ecosystem: Environmental > Aquatic > Freshwater > Lake | place: Crystal Bog, Wisconsin, USA | collected 2009-07-06
TCAAGGCCCAGGCCATCATCAAGGTCCTGTTCGGCATGGGCGTCATGGCCACCATCAACCAGGCGCTGGACATGGACACCGCCACCCTGCTCGCCAGCGAGTTCGGGCACGAGGTGGAGAACGTCTCCTTTGACGAGCAGGAATTCCTGACCGCAGCCGCCCCCGACACCGCCGAGGAACTGAAGCCCCGTCCGCCGGTGGTGACCATCATGGGCCACGTGGACCACGGCAAGACCTCGCTGCTCGACGCCATCCGCATGACCAGCATCGCCTCGGGCGAGGCCGGAGGCATCACCCAGCACATCGGCGCCTACCATGTGGCCACCACCCGCGGCGAGGTCGTGTTCCTCGACACCCCGGGCCACGAGGCCTTCACCGCTATGCGCGCCCGCGGCGCCCAGGTGACGGACATCGTGGTGCTCGTGGTCGCGGCCGACGACGGCGTCATGGACCAGACCCGCGAGGCGGTCAATCACGCCAAGGCGGCCAAGGTGCCCATCGTGGTCGCGGTGAACAAGATCGACAAGGAAGGCGCCAACCCCGACCGCGTGAAGCGCGAGCTGGCCGAGTTCGACCTCGTGCCGGAAGAATGGGGCGGCACCACCATCTTCGCCAATGTGTCCGCCAAGCAGCGCATCGGCCTGGACGAGCTGCTCGAAATGATCCTGCTCCAGGCCGAGGTACTGGAACTCAAGGCCAACCCGGCCAAGCCCGCGCGCGGCCACATCGTGGAGGCCAAGCTGGACAAGGGCCGCGGGCCGCTGGGCACCGTGCTCATCCAGGACGGCACGCTCAAAAACGGCGACGCCTTTGTCTGCGGCACCGTGCACGGCAAGGTGCGCGCCATGTTCAACGACCAGGGCAAGAAGATCAAGCAGGCCGGACCGGCCATCCCCGTGGAGATCCAGGGCTTCGACGTCGTGCCCGAGGCCGGCGACGAGTTCGTGGTCGTGGCCGACGACAAGGTGGCCCGCCGCATCGCCGAGACCAGAGCCGGCAAGCAGCGCGAGAAGGACATGGTCGGCAAGAGCAAGCTGACGCTGGAGTCCTTCCTGCAGTCCAGGCCTGCCAACGAGACCAAGACGCTGAACCTGGTGCTCAAGGCCGACGTGCAGGGCTCGCTTGAGGCCATCACCGAGGCCGTGAACAAGCTCTCCACCGAAGAGGTCAAGATCCAGGTGGTGCACGGCGCCACAGGCGGCCTCACCGAATCCGACATCCTGCTGGCCACGGCCTCCCAGGCCATCATCATCGGCTTCAACGTGCGGCCCACGGCCAAGGTCAAGGACATGGCCGACAGCGAGCACGTGGAGATCCGCTTCTACGACATCATCTACAAGCTCGTGGGCGAGATCAAGGACGCCATGAGCGGCATGCTCAGCCCCGACATCCTGGAAGTGTACCTGGGCCAGGCCGAGGTGCGCGAGACCTTCAGCGTGCCCAAGGTCGGCATGGTGGCCGGCTGCGGCGTGGTGGACGGCAAGCTCACCCGCGCGGCCAAGGTGCGCCTGCTCAGAGACGGCGTGGTCATCTACACCGGGGCGCTCTCCTCGCTCAAGCGCTTCAAGGACGACGCCAAGGAAGTCCTCAAGGGCTACGAGTGCGGCGTGGGCCTGGAGAACTTCAACGACATCAAGATCGGCGACGTCATCGAGGCCTTCGAGACCAAGGAAGTCGCCCGGACGCTGGCCTAGGGCCGGCGTCTGGACGGTATTGCCACAGGCGGGCAACAGGGTTACATGATCATTGGAGTGCTGACGCTACGCTTCCGCCTGCACGGCAACGACTCGCTGAAGGGCAAGCGCCAGGTGGCCCAGAGCCTGAAGCAGAAGCTGCGCAACACCTTCAACGTGGCCGTGGCCGAGGTCGAGGCCCACGATGTCCTCCAGAAGCTGGTGCTGGCCGTGGTCACCGTGGCCGGGGACACGGCCAGGGTGGAGAGCAGCCTGGCCAAGGCCCTGGCCCTGGTGGAGGCCATCTCCGCGGCGGAACTTGTGCACTGCGACACCGAGGTGTTCGGCAGCAGCGGGGATATGCAATGAAGAGCGCAGGCAGCAGAAGGTCCATCCGCCTGGCCGACCTCATCCTGCGGGAGCTGGCCACCATGCTCGTGGAAGAGGTCGCCGACCCGCGCCTTGAACTTGTGGGCATCACCGGGGTCAAGCTGAACGCCGACATCAGCATCGCGCTGGTCTCCTTCACCGTGGGCGGCGGCGAGGCGCGCCGCAAAGAGGCCCTGGACGGCCTGAACAAGGCCAAGGGCTTCCTGCGCTCCGGCCTGGCCAAGCGGCTCAACATGCGCTCCCTGCCGGACCTGCGCTTCATGCACGACGATTTTCTCGAGGACATGGTCTATGGAAAGCCCGGTCACCAGGATAGCTGATCTCATCCGCAGGACGGACAGCTTCCTGGTGTCCTCCCATGCCAACCCGGACGGGGACGCCATCGGCTCCACTGCGGCGCTGGGCCACATCCTGGCGGCCATGGGCAAGGACTTCAGCCTGTACAACCGCTCCGGGCTGCCCGCGCAGTTCGACTGGCTCACCCTGCCCGGCCCCATCAACTCCAGCCTGTCCGGCATCGAGGCCAACTGGATCTTCGTGCTCGACTGCGGCACGCAGCACCGCGTGGGCGAGGAACTGTACCGGGTCATGGGCACGCGGCCCATCGCCAATGTGGACCACCACCTGGGCAACCCGATGTTCGGCCAGTTCAACTGGGTGGACGAGGGCTATCCGGCCGTGGGCGCCATGATCGCCGACCTGGCCGACGAGCTCGAAATCCCGCTCACCGGGGCCCTGGCCGAGGCCGTGTACCTCGGCGTGGTCACGGACACCGGGTTCTTCACCTTTGACAACACCTCCCCGGAAGTGCTGGAGCTGGCCGCCCGGCTCATCCGCCTGGGCCTGAATCCGGGGACGGTCAACGCCAAGATCCGCAACCAGTGGAGCGTGAACCGCTTCCGCCTCTGGGGCGAGAGCTTCCCCAGCATCGAGATGTTCTTCGGCGGGCAGGTGGCCGTGGCCCATGTCACCCGGGCCATGATGGAGCGCACCGGCACCACGGCCGCGGACTGCGAGGAGATCGTCAATTTTCTGCGCCGGCTGCGCGGCTCGCGCGCCGCGGTGATCCTGCGCGAGGAGCCGGACGGGGCCTACAAGTTCAGCCTGCGCTCCTCAGGCCCGGACAACGTGCAGGTTGTGGCCGCCCTGTTCGACGGCGGCGGCCACCGCAACGCTGCGGGCGGCACCATCCGCGCCGACATCGGGCTGGCCAGGAAGCGCCTGGTGGAAGCCCTTGGCGAAAGCCTGGGTCTGGTGTAGGGACTGTGGGCAGACGGCCGAAGAGAAGCGCGGCCCAGCTGGACGGCCTGCTGGTTTTGAACAAGCCCGGAGGCCCGACGTCCGCAGGGTGCCTGAACAGCATCAAGCACGGCCTGGGCCAGGGCAAGATCGGCCACGCCGGGACGCTGGACCCGCTGGCCGAGGGTGTGCTCCTGGTGCTGCTTGGCCGCGGCACCAAGCTGGCCGGGTACCTGACCAGCGGCAACAAAGTCTATTCCGGCTGCCTGCGCCTGGGCGTCACCACCGACACCTACGACATGCAGGGCAAGGTGCTGGCCGAGGCCGGGCTGGAAAATATTTCGCAAGAGGATGTGCGGGCTGCGATCCTGTCCTGGAAAGACCTCACGGAACAGGAAGTGCCCGCCTACTCCGCGGCCAAGCATGAGGGAGTGCCCCTCTACGAACTCGCCCGCAAGGGTGAGAGCGTGCCGGTCAAGGAGAAGACGATAGAGATACACGAGGTCGAACCGCTGGAAATTGAGCTTCCCACAGCACGGTTCAGGGTGCGTTGCCAGGCAGGCACGTACATTCGATCCCTGGTCCACAGCTTGGGGATACGGCTAGGCTGCGGCGCAGCTCTGGCCCAGCTCACGCGGGAGGCCTGCGAGCCCTACTGGCTTGCGGCCGCCCACAGCCTGGATGCGGTTCTTGGCGAGCCGGAGCTCTTGCCTGAGCGGGTCATTCCGCTGGCAAAGATGCTCCCGCACTGGCGCACCATCGCGCTTTCCCCCACCCTGGCCGGACTCGTGAAGAACGGGGCCTGGCTGCCGGTGGGCGGGGCTGGCGGACCGGAACTCCTGGGGCAACCCGGAGAGCAGGTCATGCTGGTCGAGGAAAGCGGCGAACCGGTGGCGCTGGCGCAGGCCCAGTCCAAGGACGGCGTTGAGCGCTGGATGATATTGCGTGGGCTCTGGGCAGACGCTGCCGCGGCGACCTGAACGGGAAGCTCCCCGGCACAACCCGGACACGGCTTAAGCCTGGTCCGGCAAAGGAGGACACTGCTGTGGTCATGACGCCTGAAGGAAAGACCAAGGTCATCGAGGACTACAAGGTCCACGAGGGCGACACCGGCTCCCCAGAGGTGCAGGTTGCGCTTTTGACCGAACGCATCACGTACCTGACCGAGCACTTCAAGGTGCACAAGAAGGACTTCCACTCCAAGACCGGCCTGCTCAAGATGGTCGGCCAGCGCCGGAAGCTGCTCAACTACCTGAAGAAGAAGGACGTCCAGCGCTACCGCGAGCTCATCGAGCGCCTGGGCATCCGCAAGTAGGAAAGCCAGAACAACGACCCGTGCGGGCAGGGGCTCCCCCCTGCCCGCACGGACCAACCCCCACGGGCGCGACAGTCGCGTCCGCACGAACCTCGCCCATGACGCAGAACTCGCTTGAGATCCCCTTTAGTTGGCTGCGGAAAGCGTTTTTGCGCGCGCCTGGTTACAGGCCCATACCTGCGCGCAAGAGCCCTTCCCCAAGCCGGCTAACCGGGCAGGGAGAGAGCGTCTGGGCGGCAACTTCAAGGAGCAGAAATGCTAGTCCCCTTTGAGATGACACGCCTTGTCACCAAGGCCGGAGAGCTCGAGATCAGCATCGAGACCGGCAAAATGGCCAAGCAGGCCAGCGGAAGCGTCCGCGTCCAGTGCGGCGGCACCGTGGTCCACGTCACGGCCGTGAACCAGCACCTGGAGATCGACCGCGGCTTTTTCCCGCTCACCGTGAACTACCAGGAGATGTCCTACGCCGCGGGCCGCATCCCGGGCAGCTACTTCCGCCGCGAGATCGGCCGCCCCAGCGAGCGCGAGACCCTCGTCTCCCGCTTGATCGACCGGCCCATCCGCCCGATGTTCAAGAAGGGCTTCCGCGACGAGGTCCAGATCATCGCCACGGTGCTCTCGGCCGACGACACCATCAACCCCGACGTGCTGGCCATCACCGGCGCCTCGGCGGCCCTGCACATCTCGCACATGCCCTTTGAGGGCCCCATCGCGGGCGCCCGCGTGGGCTACGTGAACGGCCAGTTCGTGCTCTTCCCGACCTACAAGCAGATCACCAACGAGAGCAGCCTGAACCTGGTCTTCGCCGCCACCCGCAACGCCATCGTCATGGTCGAGGGCAGCGGACAGTTCGTGTCCGAGGAGCTGGTGGTCGATGCGCTCGAGTTCGGCCACAAGCAGCTCCAGCCCATGTTCGACATCCAGGACGAGCTGCGCAAGCTGGTGGGCAAGGACAAGATCGAGGTCGTGGCGCCCAAGGCCGACGCGGGCATCGTTTCCTGCGTCGAGGAGATCGCCACCGAATCCCTCAAGGCCGCCTTTGCCCTGACCGACAAGGCCCCGCGCCGCGCGGCCAAGGAGGTCGCCAAGACCGCCGCGCTCGCCGCCGTGGCCGAGAAGTTCCCGGACATCGCTGACGCCCAGAAGCAGGCCGCAGGCGTTGTCGGCGACCTGGAGAAGAAGATCGTGCGCGAGCGCGTGCGCTCCCAGAAGATCCGCATCGACGGCCGCGACCTGACCACGGTCAGGCCCCTGTCCATCGAGGCGGGCACCCTGCCCATGACCCACGGCTCGGCCCTGTTCCGCCGCGGCGAGACCGCGGCCCTGGCCGTGGTGACGCTCGGCTCCTCGCGCGACGAGCAGCGCATCGAGACGCTCGTGGGCGAAGACACCAAGCGCTTCATGCTGCACTACAACTTCCCGCCCTACTGCGTGGGCGAGGTGCGCATCCTGCGCGGCCCCAGCCGCCGCGACATCGGCCACGGCGCCCTGGCCGAGCGCTCCATCACGCCCGTGCTGCCGAACTCCGACGACTTCCCCTTCACCCTGCGCGTGGTCTCTGAGGTCATGGACTCCAACGGGTCCTCCTCCATGGCCACCATCTGCGGCGCGTCGCTTGCGCTCATGGACGCTGGCGTGCCCATCACCGAGGCCGTGGCCGGCATCGCCATGGGGCTCATGAAGGAAGGCGACGAGTACATCGTGCTGACCGACATCCTGGGCGACGAGGACGCGCTGGGCGACATGGACTTCAAGGTCGCAGGAAGCGCCCGCGGCATCACCGGCATCCAGATGGACATCAAGATCATGAGCGGCATCCCCTACGACGTGCTGCGCCGCGCCCTGGCCCAGAGCCGCGACGCCCGCCAGCACCTGCTGGAGCACATGGCCATGTGCCTGGCCGCGCCCAGGCCCGAGCTCTCCGAGCTGGCCCCGCAGATGGAGGTGGTGTTCATCAATCCCGAGAAGATCCGCAGCGTCATCGGACCCGGCGGCAAGAACATCAAGGCCATCACCGCCGAGACCGGGGCGTCCATCGACATCGAGGACTCCGGCAAGGTGGCCATCTTCGCGCCCACCAGCGAGAGCCTGAAGAAGGCCAAGGCCATGGTGCAATACTACGACCAGACCCCGGAGCCGGGCCGCAACTACCTGGGCACCGTGCGCAAGATCCTGGAGGTCGGCGCCCTGGTGGAGATCCTGCCCGGAGCCGAAGGCATGCTGCACGTGTCCCAGTTGGACATTGAGCGCATCGAGAACGTCACCGACATCCTGCAGCTGGGCCAGGAAGTCTGGGTCAAGGTCATCGAGCTGGAGGCCAACGGCCGCATCCGCCTCTCGCGCAAGGCCTGGCAAATGGAGCAGAATGGCGAGACGATCAACATCGACGACTTCCGCCGCCCGCCTGCGCGCGAAGGCGACCGTGACCGCGGCCGTGGCGGCGACCGTGACCGCGGCCGTGGCCCGCGCCGCTAGAGAGCACTAACGCAAACGGGGCTGCCCCTGGCGTTTCGGCTTCATGCCGGACGCTGGAGGCAGCCCCTTTTTTTTGTGGTGCTGTGCAAAATCTCGGCTGAGGTCAGGGCTCCTTGACCACCGGCACCGCGGCCTCGACAAAGCCCGTGACGTCCCAGGGCAGGTGCTCCCGGGCGCGCCGGAGCGCGAAGTCCTCCACCTCGCGGTGCCAGGCTCCAAAGTCGCGCACCAGCTCCGCGGCCAGCGGGGTCAGCTCGTAGCCCTTGCGGCCGCTGGCCTTGACCAGGAGCGGCTGGCCCAGGGCCTGCTCGGTGCGCTTGATGCGGCCCCAGGCCGCGCGGTAGCTCATGCCCAGGACCTTGGCGGCCTGGTTGAGCGAGCCCAGCAGGGCCACCATCTCCAGCATCTGCGCCCGGCCCAGGCCGAAGAGCATCCCGTCGCCGGACTCCAGCCAGAGGTGGACGCGCAGGACAGGCTTGCCGGGCTGCGCCAGGGCATCTTTGCGTGCGCTCGTGCGTCTCATCTTTCCTCCGGCCCTTGCGGGCGGCAGTGGCGGTTGGTTGTGCTAGAACAAGCATAGCAGCATTTTTCGGCGAAGAAAATCCCGGCGCGCCCCTTGGCAGGCCGGAATTCGTGCCTACCATAGCCTCTCGCGTCCTGCGCGCCGCCATACCCAGAACCCCGGACATCCATGCAGATCGAACCCGGCCAGAACACCACCCGCCTCATCTGGAGCCTGTCCTGGCCGCAGCTCCTGATGATGTTCTCCAACTTCCTTATCGGCTTCGTCGATGTCTGGGTGGCCGGGCGCATCGACGTCCGGGTGCAGGCGGCGCTCGGCATCATCACCCAGTCCCTGTTCGTCTTCCTGATCATTGCCATGGCCGTGGCCAGCGGCGGCATGGCCGCCATCAGCCAGTCGCTGGGCGCTGGCAAGCGGCTTCGCGCCGCGCGCTACACCGGCCTGTGCCTGCTTGCAGCCGTGGCCTTCGGCCTAGTCTTCCTGGCGCTGGGCCTGCCCGCCAAGGGCCTCTTGCTGCGGCTGCTCCATGTGCCCCAGGACATCGAGCCCATCACGGACTACGTGCTGGAGATCTTCCTGTACACCCTGCCGCCCTACTACATGCTCATCGTGCAGAACGCCATCTTCCGCGCGCGCAAGCAGGTCCTGGTGCCGCTGTACGCCATGATCCTGGTCACCCTGGTGTGCACCCTGGGCGACCTGGGCTTCGGCCTGGGCTACTTCGGCCTGCCGCGGCTCGGGGTCAAGGGCGTGGTCTGGAGCACCTTTTCGTCCATCTGCCTGGGCGCGGCCTTCAGCATGTTCATGCTCTACCGCGACGGCACCCTGAGCCGCCGGATGCTCCCGCCCTGGCGCTGGGTGCGCTGCGGCCTGCCCTACCTGCTCCGGGTCGCCTGGCCCGCCGGGCTCATGCAGGTGGTCTGGCATTTCGGCTACCTGGCGCTCTTCGCCATCGTCGCCAGCCTGCCCGTGGGCAGCGTGGAGGCGCTGGCCGGCATGGCCGCGGGACTGCGCGTGGAAGCGATCTTGTACCTGCCCGCCTTTGCCCTGAACCTCACGGCCAGCATCCTGGTGGGGCACTTCCTGGGCGCGGGCAGACCCGACGAGGCCCGGCGCGTGGCCCTGCGCATCCTGTACATCGGCATGGCCGGCATCGGCCTGATCACGCTGCTGCTCTGGACCGTGCTTGGGCCTCTGACCGGGTTCATCGCGCCCAATCCCGAGGTCAAGGCCCAGGCGCTCAACTACCTGACCTGGAACATGCTGGCCATCCCCTTCACCCTGACCACCATGATCCTGGCCGGGGCCCTTGGCGGCGCCGGGGCAACGCTGTACAACCTGCTGGGCATGGGCGTGGGCACCTGGCTGGTGCGCCTGCCCCTGGCCTTTATTCTGGGGCACCTGATCTTCGGCCGGTCCACGGGCGTGTGGATCTCCATGCTGGCCTCCCAGGCCTGCCAGGCGGCCATCCTGTACTACATCTTCACCCGCTGGAACTGGCAGCGCTTCGCCATGTCCGCCAAACGCAACGGAACGAACCGATGAGCGAAACCGCATCCACCCTGCCTGTCACCGTCGGGCCCGCCCACTTCGAATCCATTGGGCTGGACCGCCAGGCCGAGTACAAGGCCGCCCTGGCCAGCTGCCAGCAGGTCACCTCAGACTACGCCTTTGCCAACCTCTACGGCTGGGCCGGGCACTACGGCCTCACCTGGCGCTTCGCCCACGGCCTGGCCTGGCTCAAGCAGACCCGCCCCTGCGAGATCAACTGGGCGCCCGTGGGCGACTGGACCAAGGTGGACTGGGCGCAGCTCTCCTGCCTGGCCGGGCCGCAGCGCTTCACCCGCATACCCGAGGCCCTGCTCGGCCTCTGGGACAAGGCCTTTGCCGGGCGCATCCGTTTTGCAGAGGCCAGAGACCACTTCGACTACATCTATGACGCCAGCGAGCTGGTGGAACTCAAGGGCAACAAATTCCACAAGAAAAAGAACCTGCTGAACCAGTTCGAGAAGTCCAACATGTTCGAATACACGCCCATGCAGGCCGACTGCGTGGAAGAGGTGCTGGACATGCAGGCCGAGTGGCACGGCTGGCAGGAGCACGCCTCCGAGGCCCTGGTGGCCGAGAACAACGCCATCTCCCTCGTGCTCAAGGACTTCGACCGGCTGCAAAGCCTGCTCGGCGGCACCATCCGCATCGCGGGCAAGGTGGTGGCCTACACCGTGGGCGAACTCCTGAGCCCGGACACCCTGGTCATCCACTTCGAAAAGGGCGACACGCGCTTCAAGGGCATCTACCAGGCCATCAACAAGCACTTCCTGGCCTCCCAGGAGGACCGCTTCACCTTCGTCAACCGCGAACAGGACCTGGGCGACGAGGGCCTGCGCAAGGCCAAGCTGTCGTACAACCCCATCGGGTTTATGAAAAAATATGATGTCGAGCTGCTGTAGCTGGGAGAATATGCCTCCGGCGGCCAAGGGGCCTCGGCCCCTTGGAACCCCGCTATGGGGGAAGAGCCCTCCGAGCGCCCAAAGGCTTGGCTTGGGTCAGGCTCGCCTGACCCAAGCCAAGCCTTTGGGCGCTCGGTATCGGGGGTCCGGGGGACAACGTCCCCCGGCCGCCGGAGGCTCTTTCTCTTACTCCAACTTTAGGCCATGACCACGCGCCCGCGCCTGGTGGTCCTGGGCCTGGACGGCCTGCCGCTTGCGCTCGCCCGCGCGCTTGCCCCGCATTTGCCGAACCTGGCGCGGCTCGTGGCCCAGGCCGGGAGCATCGAGGCCGAGCTGCCGGAACTCTCGCCCGTGAACTGGACGAGCTTCTTCACCGCCAGCGGTCCGGGCGAGCACGGGGTGTACGGGTTCACGGTGCTGGACCCGGTGAGCTATGCCCTGCGCATCGCCAATTTTGGCGACGTGCGGCTCCCGACGATCTTTGAGCGCCTGGGCCAGCGCGGGCTGGTGTCGCGGGTGCTGAACTTGCCGAACATGGCCCCGGCCGCGCCTTTGCGCGGCATGCTCGTGGCCGGGTTCGTGGCCGACAGTTTGGAGTCCGCGGTGTACCCGCCGTTCCTGCTCGGCCCGCTCAAGGCGGCCGGATACCGCGTGGAGCCGGACACCACGCGCGGGGCAGCCGAGCCTGAATACCTGCTGGGCCAGCTGCGGCTGTCGCTTCAGGCGCGCCGGGCCGCGCTCGATCTGCTCTGGCCGGACCTGGCCTGGGATCTCTTTGTCTGCGTGCTCACCGAGACCGACCGCTTGTTCCATTTCCTGTTCCCGGCGGTGGAGCGGCCAGAGCATCCGCTGCATGCGGCCTGCCTGGCCTTCCTGGCCGAGTGGGACGTACTGGTGGGCGAAATTCTGGAGCGCTATGACGCCCTGCCCGAGCCCAAGCGGCTCATTGCCCTGGCCGACCACGGCTTCTGTAGCCTCACGCAGGAGGTGGACGTGAACCGGGTGCTGAAGGAGGCCGGATTCCTGCGCCTGTCGCGCCCGGCCAAGGACGAATGGGACGCGGGCGTCATCAGTTCCGACAGCCGCGCCTTTGTCCTGGACCCGGGCCGGATTTATTTACATAGACGGGAGGGCTCCGCGCTGCACCGGCGCAACCGCTTCGCGCGCGGCTGTGTGGCCGAGGCCGAGGCCCCGGCGCTCCTGCGCGACCTGCGGGAGCTGCTCCTGGGGTTGACC
>Ga0007792_10000821_pt1 | contig 11300 bp, 20 predicted proteins | sample CryBogmetaGMA6M_FD_60371 | JGI IMG/M metagenome (GOLD analysis project Ga0007792, IMG submission 60371) | Freshwater microbial communities from Crystal Bog, Wisconsin, USA - MA6M | ecosystem: Environmental > Aquatic > Freshwater > Lake | place: Crystal Bog, Wisconsin, USA | collected 2009-07-06
ATTTTAATACTAATAAAGAAATTAATATTTCAATCATTATCAAAAAAGATAAAGTTTCAACGTTTAAATTATATTACGAAAAATCAACAGGTGAAATATTTATAAATTATTACTATATAAATAGTGAATCCCGCGATCCAAAAATATTATCTAGAGATTATTTATATATGTTATTAACTCATGAAATAACGCATGCAGTTCAACGATATAAAAAAACATCTGAAGAATATAAGATTGCATCGAATGAATTAATACAAGGAAAGGAGTTATCACATCCAGAGCATTATTACAACGAACCAATGGAATTAGAAGCACAACTAACAGGGATGATGTATAAAATTAAAAAAACCTTTGAAGCATCTAAAATTATAAATTTAAAACTATTTAGCAAAAATGCATGGGAGAATGATAGAGAACGTTTATTATTAGCACTTAAGTCATTTATAAAATCTCCATATTCAGAATATAAAAACGGAAGAAAACTTCCTAAATTTTTTGAACCATTTTCATCACTTTTAGATTCTTTATATACTGATAAAAATTTATGGAAAAAATTTAAATTAAAATTAATGAATTTGTATACAGAATTAGAAAAAGAATATCTTGATTAATAAAAATATTATATTAAATTAGATATATAACATTATGGCAGGAAAAGGATCAAAACCACGACCAACTAATTTACTAAAGTTTAGAGCAAATTTCGATTTAATCAAAGGCTTTGGTAATAATATAACTCAACCCGTTCAAGTAAAGAAATCTACGAAAACTCCTAAATTATAAAAAACTTAAATCCTTCTCGGTAATAATCATAAATTTTATATTACCTTTTTTAGCACACCATTCTTCTGCTGCTTTCCATTTTGCCATATTCTTTGCATAGGTCATTTGTTGTAATGCAGTAGATTTAGTTACTCTTTTAGATTTAGGCGGTACAGTTTGACTTGCAGGTTTTATTTCTATTAAATATTTTCTAGGTATTCCTGCATTATCTTTAATAATTACAGTATTATCTACAAAGTATCTTCTTACTTTTTTTAAGTGTAAGGATAAAGGATCAATGTATGGTATTATAACACATTCACTTCCCCAAGATACGACATTAACATTCATATCTAACCATCGCATAAATTTAAGTTCAAGAGAACTACGATAATATGGCAATCCATTAGTGTTGATAAATTTTTCCATATTAGTAGGTTTAAATACTCCTTGTTTAAACTTCGTATATGTTTTTTTCATATGATTATATATTATTTATTAAAAAATAGATAAATAGTTTAATATGTTTGATTTTAAAAAAACGGTGGAAGATTTATTACTAGAATTTAAATATAGCACCATGATTATCGAAGCTAGTGCATCTAATGTAGAAGAACCATTAAAATTATCCGAGTATATTAAGAAAATAAATAATGAATTAAATAAACCACCATTACCATTAGATGATACTTTGATACAAAAGTACGGAGATTCAGGAATAAATAGAGCAAAAGGTACTTCTTTTCGTAAAACTGCTGCACAAGCGAAATTAGAAGAACCATATTATCCTCTTATAGATTTATTTTATGCATTATATATATATACGGAAAACAACGCAAAAAAAAATAAAGATATAGATAAAGATAAACTTTCAGCATTAGATTATATGAATGATACTTTACCAGAAATGGCAAATCGAATATCTGATGGATCTAAGGGTAATTTTAATAAAAAGATAGAATTATTTAGCAAAAAACCATTTAATACATATACTGAAACTGATTATGTATACAAAAAATATTATTTAGATATAGAAAATTTATCTGAGTTAACCATAGAACAATATAGCAATGATACTATATATAATGGAGTATTAAAAATTGCCAAAATTAAAGCAGATTCTATCTACGAAAAATTTAAATCCGAAAATTATGCTAGTAAAGTATTATTATATCCACTAGATTTTTCAACAGGAAAAAAAATGCAAATGCCTGATAATGATTTATTAACATGTTCATCAATAATTTTAGGTTGGTATAAAGATACTATTACAACTTCTGGTGCTAATACTATACCTGATCCAAAAACAAATAATCCAATCACAATTGATATTACTAAGATAGGAACAAGTGCAGGAGCGAATACTGTATTTGGTATTGATTATAATGATTTTTTAAATGGAAAATCTAAATATATTTTAGATAAATCTGATCCTACTAAACTTCCATTTCCAGTTTTAATAACCAATATTGCAAGTTGTAAAGTTTCTGCACCGGAAATTTATAGAGCAATAACAAACTATTGCGTAAGTGTAAAACCTAAAAAAACAGGTGTTGATAAAATGGCATTGGCTAAAGATATAGTAGGCGATATAAGAGCGGTTGGAAGGAAAAATATATACGGATAAATAATATATATGAATACAAAATTTAATGAACTATTTGAAAGTTTTTATCCAACAACTATAAAACTTATAAAACGTACAATATATCCGAAAGAGATGAATTTTAGTGATGAATTTATTGATGCTCTTACAAAAGAATATACAAGGTTAAAGTTTATAGAAGAAAATGGAGAAATGCGTCCAGTTAAAAATTTAGAAGAGAAATTTGTTAAAGCAATAAATTTTAGAATTCAAGGATTATCCGAAGAAATATAAAATTTAAATATTCATCATTGCTTTCATGCCTTGTTGTGTATTTGCAACGATATATTTATAAGGAAATTCATCTAGTTGAAGTTTACAACAAACCTCATTGATATCTTTAAATTTTTTAAATTCTGTAGGCCAAATAAATACTCGTTTGCCACTTTTAATTATTTTTCTGATATGATCTTTAGTTTGTTTATTATTTTTATCATTATCAAATACATAAATAATTTCCATTCCCATACAACTATTAATAAAAGTTTCTTGAGAATCAGTTAATGTTATTCCTGCCATTGCAATCCCATTCTTCACAAACATAGCATCAATTGGCCCTTCAAATAAAAATATATATGGAATAGCATAATCTATATTATTCATTCCAAATAAACATTTATCACCACCTTTGCATAAATATTTTGGATAATCATCAATATTTAAAGTTCTACTTTGATAATATTCAATCTTATTATATTTGTCATAAAATGGTATAATCAATCGATTTTTATGTACATAATCATTAAATGAAACATGTAAAGAACTAGGTTTATTTATAGCAGTTAATAATCTACGTTCTTTACAATAATTTAATGCTTTCCGAATAAGAATATCTTCTTTTTTATTTTTATAAAAGTCGCATTCACTACTATTAAAAATATTTACAGAATCTGGTGGTAATATAGGGATTGTGGGTGGTTTACTCTGTTGATTTTTTTCAATATAGTCAACTTCTCCAGAAAATTCTTTTGCTTCTTTTATAATTTCAAAAAAATTCTTTTTAGTTACAATTTTAATCCAATCTATTTCAGACCAACTTTTTGTACAATTAAAGCAATAAAAGTTATGAGTTTTTGGATAGTAAAATAATCGACGAGTTTTTCCTCTTGATTTACCCTCATTACAAATACAACACTCAGCATTATATACGTTCTTAGTTTTTTTATATAAAGGTCTAAGACAATTTGTATATAGTTGTTGAATTACATAATTTGATGATAATAGTTCCATAGTAGAACTATACAATAAATTAGATATTATTCAAGAATTAAATTTGAATTATTTAACTGGAGGTTGTTCTGAATCTGGTAATATTTCAGGTTCAGTTCCAACATTGTCATCAGCATTTAAATTAACATATGCTTTTAACATTGTAGATACACCAGCAAGTGCATCCGCTGCTCTATTAATTTCAGACCACATTTCATCAGCAACACCTTCAAATGGGGTACCTACTTTATCCAAATCTTTTAATAGTTTTTGTAAAGACTCATCATTAGTTCCATTTAATTCATTTATAGTTGAATCTACGATGGTAACATAGGTCATTAACGATCTAGCACCTGAAGCCCCTGCTGCTGCGTTTGTTGCCCCTTCTACGCCAGTTGTTGCTCCTGCTACGATAGGTGCAGGTTTAACATCATAGTTGGATGGAATTGCACCGTCAGCTTCAAATATTCTTCTATATAGGTTGTCAAATTTCATAATGTGTATAATTATTTAAGTAATATGATAACTTTTTTATTAAATTCTTGCACAATAACCTCACTTTTATTCATTTGGTTCAATACTGATGCGTTTATTGAATACCTTTCATTATTTAAATTAGAATTTTTAGTTAAAAATTATACAAATAATCCTAATGGATTAACTTTTACACAATATTTATTTTTAAGTCGAAAGGACTATAAATCTAGAATCATAAAATTTCTATTAAAATTAATATGTTGTCCAGTGTGTTTAGGCTTTGTATTAAGTATTATAATAAATTTTAATTGTTATATATTTCCATGTTATATAACTACTTTATTATTATATTTTACTTTGCTCCGATTGAAAGATTAGCATAGTTATCAAACATTAATTTTGCTTCTTCTCTATAATCTTTCATAGGAAATACTTTATAGTTATCATTATTAATATTAAACCATACTGCATTATTACCTATGATTTTTAAAGTAGTATATTTTTCGATTATGGTTTGGTATAGAGACATTTGTAGAGCATATGCATCATTTTCACATACCTGCAAATGACTAAGGGGTGCATTAAATTTTTTATAATATTTACTTTTAAATTCAAATGCTTTATTAGTTTTAAAATCATAGATTTCATAACCATTTAATTTTGTATTATATACAAGCATATCTAACGTACCACATATTTTAGTATCATCTATATCGCCTAATACAAATTCGTTTTTTATTGGTAAAAGATGTTTATGGTCATTATAAAAATTATCAAATTGTTTTATCAACATAAACAATGCATTATTTAATTTTTTTCTTGTTTCTACATCAAAACTTGCATTGGCTTTTTGTAAATCTTCATATGGATATATTCTATTTCTAAAATAATTATCTACATAAAAGTGAAATATAGTTCCTTGTTGAGTGGAGAATAAGTTTTTATATTTCCATGCTTCTAATATTTCTTCTTTTGTAGTTCCCATTTTTTTAGCAGTTCTTTCCGCTAAAAAATCCGTTTCAAATTTTGGTTTATATAATTCTATCAATTTAGATACTGATAGTGGTGCTTGTTCATTACCAATTTTGTACAAATGTCCATTATCAAAGAATGTTATTTTGTCAAAGACTTGTAGACTTTTCAGATCATTTATCATAATATTTCGATACTTTTTTTAATTTACATTTACAGAATTTATAAAATCTACAATCATCACATACTCTACCACTATTTAAATATATATCTTGACTAATACATGCATCTTTTGTTAATTCTCCAATATGTTGTTCACTATTTAGATCATAAGGAGTAGTTTGATTGCCACAGAATGCTTTTGTATTCTGATCTCTTGGTGCGCTTAACATCTCTCTCACCATTTCTTTTTTTCTTTTACGTTCAATATCTGCTTTTGTTTTAAATTTCTTAACGTAGCATTTTAATATTTTAAATGGAATTTCTAAAGATATATCACAATTAAAACTTTTGCGAATTTCATCTACGGTTTTTCCTTCTGCTAATAATTTACGAGCTTCTTTACAAATATAGTATTGTTGATAATCATCAATACTATCAAATTTCAATCTTATCATTTGTTTTAAGAACGCAGGAAATGCGATTTTGAATGCCTTACTAGTTAATATGCATATTAAATTTCTTGGTAATTCTTTCTTAGGTTTTTTTGCCTTTTTTTTAGACTTAACGCTTATCGTTTTTATTTTCTTATCTAATATGTTACCATTTTCCATAGTATTTGTTATTTTAATCGCATAATTAAAAATGTCAATAAAAAACGGGTAGGATTAATAGTTCTACCCGTTTATTTTTAACTATTAAAGTTAATTAAACTTTAGCAAACCTTCCTTTTTTATCACGAATGTTATGATACCGAGCAATCAAAACTACAGAATTTGATCGATCAATAAATCCTACAAATTTATATTTTGTAGAATCAATATAGGATGATACAAGATAGTTCTTAATTTCTTTTGGTGCTTTGGTTACAATATCAGTTCCACAAATAGAATTGATATTCTTAATTACGATTGATTGATTTTTCATATTGAGATAACTATATATCTTTTTTTCCATATGTCAATTAATTTATCCACCAAATCCCATAACTTTATCTTTTTTTAATTCTGGACTATTTATATTTTCTTTTGCATCTAGATTATAAATATCTGCTAATGACATCGCCTTGGTTACTTTATAGTTTATTCCAATTTTATCAATTAAATTTTGTGCAGTTTCCTTTTTTAGATTATCAAATTTATACTCAACCTTCAATCTACCTTTTCTCATTAATGCTGCATCAATACAATCTCTTTTACTATTATATGTTGCAATAATTGATATTTTGAATATATCACCCATTATACCATCAGTAATATTTAAAATAGTAGAAACCATAGAAGAATTATTGTCATCTTCTCTATTTAATAACGCCTTCTCTGCATCTTCTATAATAATTATGCATCCTTTTTTGTTTAATAACGATGGCATAAAACCAGGATCTATTAAACTATCAATAAATGCAACAGGAACATAAATAACATCTCGATCCACTTTTGACGCTAAATATTTAATAAATGTGGTTTTACCAGTTCCATGAGGCCCATGAAATAAATATAATCCTGATTTCTTCTCTTTTAAATTTGATATAATATCATCATGAACTTTTTCAAATTCTGGTTCATAATTAGTTTTTATATCAAAGGTTTCAGGTACATCGACTTTAAATGGATGAAATTCGATACCATTATCAGTTTTTATAATAGTATTTATAAAACTACCTTCTTCAATAGGTGCGATATATCCATCAAATATTTTTAAATCAAAGACACTACCCGGCGCATGAAATATCATTATTTTAAAGATATGAACAGTTTCTTGATCTACTAGTTTTCTATCTGCTACTTTATCTATAAAAATTATAACATTATTTATTAAAAAGTATGCAAAATATCTTCTTCGTTCATCCTCAAACATTATATCATCTGCTGTTGTTTTTATCCTATTTGATTGTGGGGAATCATCTATAAAGGTTTCATCACAAATCAATTTACCGTATTTTCTTAGATAATGTAATAACTCTATTCTGTATAAAGTATTAGATTCTATTGTGGAGGGACACATTCCATATAATTCAGTGTACAACAATTTAGCAGTTGATTCACCAAAATTATAATTAGTATTAAAAAGTTTTAACCCCTTTGGTAATATAAAGGGATCACCAATTCCTGTCAGCAATGATTTTACTTTCATTATTAAATGATTTGAACCTTTTCAAATTCAAACATTCCATGTTTTGCACTTCCCAAATCTCTTATAATGCCAACATATTTTTTAGTTTCCCATGTCCATCCTACAATATCACCATTCTCGATATCTTTAATCTCTGGAATAGTATTTTCATATTCCTCCAGATCTGCATAGAAATCAGTTAACTTAGATGTATTGCTATCTTTACCGATGTATTTTGTTATATCTTTCATATATTTTAATTCACTAAATTTAGTATACTATAGTATTAAACTAAGTCAATATTTAATATTAATCTTTTTCAATACCTGAATCTATCAATGCACCGACACTTATCGACCGAATATGATCAATAAGTTCTTCATTTATTTCATTAGCATTATCACCAATTTCTATTATTTGTTTAAGTGCTTGTGATAATATTTTAACAATCTTATCTGAATCATTATGTTCTTGCGAAAATTCTATTTCTTCATTTATTACTTTATTGCGGTTTAAAACTTTTGTATCGTACAATTTGGATAAGGAATATAACATATTATTATTTAACTTAAATCTATATAATATTTTTTAAGAAATTAAACTACCATCCTCTTCCCCAAATGGTAGTCCGTTGTCTTTTAAATACATTCTAATTTGTGGTACTCGTAAGTCTGGTGGTCCATCCAATCGAATTACAGCAGGACAATTTTCTAATGGGAAGTATATACCTTTATTTTTTTCATAGGTTCCTACCATAGCATCTAAAATAAGATCTATTTCTTCTCTAAAAACGGGATCAATATCTCTTCCAGAACGTTTTACTAATGGTATTTCATTTCTTAATGGAATATAAAATATCAAATCAAACAAAGAAACTGTCTGATTTACTAAAAATCTAGAATCAATAATAAAACTATCACTAACCTTTCCTTTATTATTTAACCATAGTGAATATGCCATATTATCAATAATACAACGATCAAATACCATATGTTTTTGATCAGAGGCTACTGCATCTTGTATTTGATCGATAAGAGCATTTAAAATTATCTTTTGGCTCTTTTCATCTCCCTTTTGATTTAACTTTAATTTTTTTTCTTTTATAATATCTCTATAAGAGGTTTCCGGTTGTTTATACATCGGATACTTTTTGATAAATTCTTCTATAACAGTAGATTTTCCGTTACATTGTGTTCCAACAAATGCGATTTTCATAGTATTTTATTTATTATATTTTAAATATTAGTCAACATTAATGGGAGGGTTTTCTATTTTAATAAATTTTTTAAATCCCTTTTTAATATCTTCAGTAATAATATCCTCGTATTGTAATCCTGTATATAAATACACATTATCTAATGATACTTTATTACCCATACATCGTTTTATTTCTTTTGCTAAGGATACCATATCATTTAAATTAGTATCTTTCCAATCTGCACATATATCCACTGATGCAGAAAATAATAATGTTTCCAATAGTAGATTGCATTTATCTACTGACAATGTTAGACTAATTTCGGGTTCTTCTATATTCATAATTCTTATAATATAATAACATATTATAAGAATAAATCAATTTATTTTGTAGGATTTATAGGTAACAACACATTATTTTTTTGTAATAATGTGGCAATAGCAGCAGGATCTTTCATAGTTGCAATTTGAGTTACTAATGCGTGATTTGCAGTTGCTGATGTTGTTGTAGGAGGAGCAGTTGGAGTTGTAGAACCAGTAGAAGTTGGGGTTGTATTGGTTGGAGTAGGACTTGCAGGGGTTCCAGTATTAACAATATCTTCTTGCACACGATTTAGGAATCCTGAATATAGTTCATTAAATGATTTCATAATAATAATTATTTAACTAATTTTTTGATTGATGCTAATGTTTTTTCTGCTTCTTTCATTTCTTTTCGTTTTTTATCGTCATTTATTTTTAATTCTTCATTATATTCTTTATCAAAATCCGAAATATTCACACGTTTAGACATTTTCATTAATGTATTCAATTTATGTATGCTATCAAACTTTATAAATTTATTATATGTATTAACACCCTTTTCCATAATATTAATAGCAGAAATTTCTATATCTTTATCATGTTTGGTTGATACCTTACAATGTTGTCTTGGTAAATTCTTTAATACATTTGAAAAATTAAATTCTTTTATAAAGTGATTAATCACTTTATGTTTATTTCCGAAATATGGATAAAACACAAACATCTTAGGATATTTACTTTTACATAAATCGTAGGAATTTACTAATTTTATAATACAAAAATGTAAAAATAATTGTTTTGTTGTATCAGATCCTTTTCCTGAAGTATAACATCTTATATTATTATCATTACAAAAATTTACAGTTTCAGTAATTGCATCTAATATAATAGGATATGGATCTATCATACAAAATCTTGCGTTATGATATTCTTTAGATGTTAATTTCATAATAATTAACGTATTAATGCTTCAATAACTTCAAATGACATATTATCTCTTATTGCTTCATCTATTAAAGCATGAAATTCTTCGAAAATTGTATTCATACGTTCTTCATAATTTAAAACCTTTTCATATTTTTCAACTGAAATATCTAATAGTTTTTCATTTTCTACAATTGCTATACCATGCATAAGATCCATTTTACTACCCATGAATCGTTTTAATTGTATTAAAGTTTTATTAAATGGTGATATTGCAAATTTTTCATCTTCTGTAATAGGTTCTTTTAATTTATTACCTTTTTCATCTATAAGATTTAGTTTATAAGCAGAAAATTCAGTAAATGGACGGTTAAGTTCGTGTAAAAGTAATTGATTTAACATTGTATTTGTTAATTTTTCTTTCATAATAGAATTAAATGTAATTCCATGAATATGAATATCACCTGAAGGGTTTATACGACATCCTTTACCATAACTTGCAGATCCACAAAACGAACATTTTAAAGGATTATCAGGATGAAAATGTACTCCTTGAGGCGAATATCTACACCCCTTACCATAACTTGTCGAACTACAAAAAACACATCTTGAATTTGCCATATTTAATATTTAATGATTTTACCACAAAAAATATAAAATATCAAACTTTAATTTTATTAAGCCGAACTTGAATATATGAGTTATAATATTCGTTATCTTCAAGAACTTTTCTGTAAATTTGTTCCTTTAATTCTTCATATGCTAAAGAACTCTTACTATTACATATTCTTATAATAGAAAATGAAAAATTCTCTTTTCCATATTGAAGTATATCTGCATTTAATTCTTTACAACTTCCACAATAAGTAGGCCAATCTGAAATCTTAACTCCTAATCTAGCACGTTTTTTATTTTTTAATGGTTTTTTTCTAGTTTTAAAGAACATTTGTTTCTTTCCCACGTAATACTTTTTTTCATTTCCTATAGGATTTATTTTAGTTATTAGATATATAAATCCAAAACTATCATCTTTAAGTTCTATTCCTTCTGTAAGAGTCCAATGACCAGTATTCATATTATTTCTTTTTATGATGTCTTACTTTCTTTTTACTTTTTTTATGACGTTTTTTACCATTTGTAATCATTAATGGAGGGAATGTTCTTCTAGTTATTCCTCCTAAAACTTTAGCAATTCTATTATCTCCAGTATTATAAGTATCAGCAGAAATTTGAGTTCCAGTAGCACCCATACCAACACTAGCAGTAGAATTATCTTCCTCTAATATCTGTTCTACTAATTTTAAAAAGGTGTTCATATGATATTACTTATCTATTTTATTTTTTATTTAAATGAAAATATTTTTATTTAAAATTTGACTTTTGAAAATTTTGCTTATAAATATTGCACGTAGTGCAGGTGATATAAAAAATAAGTACGTACTTTGTACGAAAAAAATAAATTTTTATTTTATTGACTTTATTATTTTTTATGTTATAATTGTACGTACATATAAAAAATAAGTACGTACTTTGTACGAAA
>Ga0007792_10000824_pt1 | contig 11288 bp, 5 predicted proteins | sample CryBogmetaGMA6M_FD_60371 | JGI IMG/M metagenome (GOLD analysis project Ga0007792, IMG submission 60371) | Freshwater microbial communities from Crystal Bog, Wisconsin, USA - MA6M | ecosystem: Environmental > Aquatic > Freshwater > Lake | place: Crystal Bog, Wisconsin, USA | collected 2009-07-06
CTTCAACAACCTCAACTTCAGTAAACTTCACAGCCACAGGTGGCACAATCCCCACCGCAGGTACAGTGACCAATGTGGCTTTGCTGGAGAACACAGGTCGTAAAGTTCAAACCAATGCTGTGTTGCAAACATGGTCAGAAGGTTATGTTTATGCCAGCCTGCGTGAATACTACATCAAGCGACACAACAATGATGATGCCGCAATCTATCAACAAAAATATCAGGATGCCTGGAACATTGTGGAAGATCAAAACAATCTGGGCAAATGGTCTGGAGGTCACACAAGATTAACATCAGTTTGGCAACCCCGCCAGTATCGCCAATACAACATCAAATAAGGATACCACAATGGCAGGAAATACCACAAGCCTTTACAGCACCAGTTCCAGCAATGGCACAACAGGTAGCAACAATTTTACTACATTGTACCCATCACAACAAGGTGTCATAGTACCCACCACACCTTACGGCAATGCCAATGTTGTGGCCTTGCTCAATGTGGGCACAGATGGTTCAAACACAGTGGCCAATATCTCTGCTACTGGTAATATCACAGCCAACTATTTCATAGGCAATGGATCACAATTGACAGGTGTTGTTGCTGTCAGTGCCAACACAGCCAATACTGCTGTGACCGTGACTGGCAATGCACAACCCAATATCACCAGTGTAGGCACACTCACAAGTTTATCCAGCACAGGCAATGTCACCGGAGGCAATCTGCGGACCGCAGGTGCGGTCAGTGCCACTGGCAATGTCACAGCCAATTACTTCCTGGGCAATGGATCACAACTGACAGGCCTGCCAGCCACCTATTCAAATGCCAATGTGGCCACATTCTTGGCCAACTTTGGATCAAATACCATCAGCACTACAGGCAATGTCACAACAGGTAACTTAAAAACCAACGGTACCATTAGTGCCACTGGTAATATCAGCACTAATGGATATTTTATTGGTACCTTCCTGGGCAACATTGTGGGTAACCTGATTGTTCCTGGTGCCAATACCCAGGTGTTGTACAACAACAATGGCAATGCAGATGCGTCAGCAGGATTCACATTTGACTCAGCCAGCAATTTGGTGTCAGTGACAGGTAATATTGTTACTACCAATGTGAATACCAACACTGTGTATCACAACACCACAGGCATAGCCATACAAAGCAATGCCTGGGCACAGTTGCAATATTCAAATTCAGCAGCCGCTCCTGTGGATCAAACCAACATTGGCACAGGATCCTGGTTTTATGTAGATCCAGATGGTGGTGTATTCCAAAGCAACACCACAGGCACCTTGCACACAGTGACCCTGGGCAATGATGGCAGTGTGAGTGCCCAAGGCAATATCACAGGCAACTACTTTATTGGTAATGGTAGCCAACTGACAGGTATTGCCGCATCATATGGCAATGCCAATGTGGCCAACTTCTTGCCCACATATGGCGGAACAGTGCTGGCCAATCTGATCAATTTTACCAACAACAGTGGCATAATTGAACAAGGTGATCAGAGAATCACCATTACAGGCAATGCCCAGGGAGTCAATACAGGTGCTTATTTCAATGACACCGGTGAAGCCGCAATATTTGCCAATAGTTATGTGGCCATAGCCACCAACACCATCGGCAATATAAATCCAACCTGGACCTTTGACGCTGTAGGTAATCTATCAGCACCAGGTGCTATCAGTGCTGTGGGCAATGTCACAGCCAACTACTACTTTGGTAATGGATCACAACTTACTGGATTACCAGCCACATATTCAAATGCCAATGTGGCCACTTTCTTGGCCAACTTTGGTAGCAATACAATATCAACTACAGGCAATATCACAGCCAGTTATTTGATTGGTAATGGATCACTGTTAACAAGTATAACAGGTGCCAATGTTAGTGGCACAGTGGCCAATGCCACCTATGCTACCACAGCAGGCTCAGCAGGCACAGCCAACACAGCAGTCACAGTCACAGGTAATGCACAGGCCAATATCACCAGTCTAGGCATATTGACCAGCCTTTCAGTGAGTGGCAATACCACCAGCGGCAATGTGTTGACTTCAGTGGTGCAAGCCACAAATTCAGCAGGTTTGAGTCTAAAGAATGCATCCGGCACAACACAGGCCAGCATGGGTGCCGGAGGTGGTGACAACTTTGCCATCAATGTCAGCACCAACATGAATGGCAACAATGCTCAGATTGATATTTCGCCAACAGGCACTGGCCATGTGCATATCAAACCCACCGGCACCGGTGCTGTAGAAATTGCACCCACCAATACTGGTTCAATCAACAACATGATCATTGGCAATGTGACTCCGGCTGCTGTTTCAGCGACCACTGTGAGTGCGTCGGGCAATGTTACAGGCAATTACTTTATTGGTAACGGTAGCCAATTGACAGGATTACCGGCCTCATATTCAAACGCCAATGTGGCCTCATTCCTGGCCAATTTTGGCAGCAATAGCATAAGCACCACAGGCAATGTCACAGCCAGTTATTTCACAGGCAATGGATCATTACTCACAAGTATCACCGGTGCCAATGTCACAGGTACTGTGGCCAATGCCGCCTATGCCCTTAATGCCAATGCCGCAACCTATGCCAATGTTGTAACTGATGCCGCACAGCCCAACATAACCTCAGTTGGCACACTCACAAGTGTCAGCGTCAGTGGCAATGCTACTGTGGGCAATTTATTAACAGGTGGCATTGTAAGTGCCACAGGCAATATCACAGGCAACTACTTCGTTGGTAATGGATCACAACTTACAGGTATTGTTGCCACAAGCAACGCTGCCGGTGCCAATACTCAAATACAATACAACAATGGCAATGCCTTTGCTGGCAATGCCCTAATGACCTTTGACAATAGCACAGGCAATATCACACTGGCCAATGTCATAATTGGAACAACCGGTGGGGGCAATGCCACACTAGGCGGCAATGCTCAGAGAATCAACACATCAAATGCATTTTCAGGAATCTTGGCCAATGCCACAGGATTTCAGACCGGACAAATCATCATTGGCAATGGTTATTTTGGTAATTTAAACATAAATCAGATGAGTGCCGGTGGCGTACGAGGAGCAAAATTACTTGTATGGGACAGTGCCAATGTGTCAGACGGTTCTAATGTGGGCTTTAGATATGTCAACACAGGGGGGATGAGTCAACTGATTGTGGGCAATGTTCAGCCCAGCAACAACACTATCATACGGGGCGGCGCATTTAATCTTGCCTTAGGCGGCGGTACTGGAGCCAACGGCATAGCAATCACCACACAAGGGTTAGGAGTTATTGCTGGTCTATCTGGTGCGGCATATGTGGGACAGCCCAATGCCTCTATTGCTCTGGGCAATACCTCATTGGCTGCTATCACTGGCACCATTGGGCAAATTATTTCCTACGCAGGTTCAAGCATAGGCAATGCTCTAGGCCATCATGCGCAGATCAACAGTGCTGGTAATATAACCAATGGTACTGGCATTCAGATTCAGTTTACTGGTAATGGCAATGGTAATACTCCTACCAATGTGTATGGCTTACACATGTTGAGCAATGTCAGCACCGGAACTGGCTCATTTACCAACAGCAATTACATGCGCAAGGCCACCAATTATTATTTCCTTCGCAATGATGATGCAGTGGCTCAGACACAACTGGGCACATTAAGAAGTTACAACGAATACAACTTTATCAATGGCACCACCAGTGGGGCACTCACCATAGACAAAGCCGATGCGCAGGTGCAACAGGTAAATCTGACAGGCACTATCACCGGCATAACCTATAATAATTTTGTGACCAGTCTCAGTGACAGCGTGAACACCGATGAAGAAGTGGACACAGTCACAATCATATTCAATCAAGGCACCACAGGCGGCTACAGCGTTGTATTTCCTACCGGCAGCGCCTACAAATATGCAGGAGGTGTCACAGCATTACAAAGCACAGCGGCCAACAGCGTGACCTTGGTCAGTGTCACAGCCACTAGAATCAGCAATGTGACCACTTACTTGACAACTATATCACCAGGATTTGTCTAATGCCTTTAGGAATAGCAAGAACCACAGACATAGCCGGTTGGCAAAGCGGTGCCGGCCCCACAGTGTATACCAATCCTTACACTCAATGGACGCCTATAAATGACACTGTGACCAGCACAGCACAGGCCAAATTTGGCACTGCCAGCATGTTCATGCCCAGCGCCACCAATGCAGGCAATCAGGGTATCTCAGCCACACTGGGTTCAAGAACATTTTTAGACATGGGATCTGGTGATTTTACCATTGAATTGTTTTTGTATCTGCCCAGTCTCACAGCACCCAATAATTATTTTGATGTCTTGGCCAATCAGACCACTGGTGGACTTGGCCTGCGTTATGGTATACTGGGTAGCGGCGTGCCTGGCATGGAAATTTATGCTGTGGGCACTGCATTTAACGCCTTTGCCACTTTCAGTTGGCCTGGTGCCAATCAATGGTTGTACATGGCAGTGCAACGAAGCGGCACCACCATCAGCATGTGGTCAAACAGTGGCAGTTCGAGCGATCCCCACACAGTGACAGATAATGGTATTGGTAGTTATAATTTTGCCAACTGGGATGGTACCAGTGCCATCACCATTGGTCAAGCCGGCAACACAGCACAGGGTGTGCAAGGTTACATAGATGAAGTGTTGTTTACAAAAGGTCTGGCCAAATATGTCAACAACTCCTCATATGCACTGCCCACAACTGAATACACTCTGGGACCATTGACTTCGCAACTGTTGCACATGAATGGTGTGAACAATGGAACCAGTTTCCCCAACACTCAAAGCAGTGCAGCCAATCAGTTGCCTGCAGGTGCCTTGGCCTTGAGCACCTCAATCAACTATGCCTATCAACAATACAGCCAAAGTTCAGTTGCTTATGTGGGACCTGACTCATCAAATAGACCTGTGTTTTTCTTTGCCTATGCCAATAGTTCAAATCTCCTGCGAGCACAGTTGTGGCGCATCAATGATGATGGCACAATCACACAAGGCGCAGAACAATCAGCAGGTTCACAAAGTTGTTATCACTCAGTGCAGGCCATGAGTGAATATGAAGGTGCCAACAGTTTTGGCAACGGCACAGGCAATTATGTTTATTTGTCATATACAAATTTTCCAGTAACACTGTCAGTTTTTCAAGCAGCCAGCGTAAACCAAGATGCTTTGACCTGCACATTTGGCACAGCAGTGGTAGGCGCATTGGCCGCAGACTTTGATGGTGGTGTAGCGGCTTATGTGGGCGGCACCAGTGCTGTGTTTGGTTGTAGAACTGGCGGTGGTTTTTCAGTTCAACGATACACTAGATCTGGCACAACATTGACCGCAGCCGGAACAGCAAGTGCTGATCAAGGTTATAGAATTGATCCTGCACAGTTGGGATTTCAACCCAATGGAACCACACAATATAGATCCGCATATTTTGACACAGGCAATGGTGCGTCAGGCACAATTTATGGAGCCACTGAATTGGGTGCCACAAATTACACTGCCTATAACACATCAATTACCACCAGCAATCAGAACTTTGGTTGTAATTTAAATAGCACAGACCGGATGCTGGGCACATATGGAGTGTCAGGAACTGTAAGCGCCATTGCTGTGCCCATAACCTGGAATGCCGCCAGTGCACCAACATTTGCAGCCGGCACAGCAGTGACCGCATTGACAATTACACCAAGCATAGGTGGATCATGGTTTCCTGTAAGTGGTTTCGCTACCAACACAGCCTACATCATATACAATGACACAGCCACTACCATCAGTTATCTACCAGTCACAGTGAGTGGCACCACAGTGACCATAGGATCTAGTGTGCAGATGTTTGCAGGACTCAGCAATTTCTATTATCAAATGATGGCCACATCGGCTGTGATAGGAACCAAAACATACCTGGCTGGAGTGCAAGTGCGCTCATCAGGTGCACCATATATCTATGGTGTAAGATACAGTTAAGGAAACACCAGTGGCCAACATACAATCAAGTTATCAAGAAGCGCGAATCCCATTTGCCAAAATGACATTCACTCCGGATGTGCCTTCAACGGCACTGGGTCCAAACGAATACAATTCAGGACTCAATGTGGAGACTGATGTGCGCGGCATTCGTAGCCAGGCCGGCGATCAGAGCATTCTCAGCACAGTACCAGGCACACCAACCTATGTGAGTTCAGGATTCAGAATAAGTGAAACTGAATTCTGGTTCATAGTTGCCACCACAGAAGGTTTCTGGTGGGCCAGCGATGGCACAGATGACTACTGGCACAATATCAATCCAGATCCTGCTGTGCCTTTTTCTGGCTATACACAATCAACCAACATCACCGAAGCCTGGAATGGAACGGTGCCAATCTTCAATGACAGCCTACACCCTCCCATGTTCTTGCCAGATCGTGTGGATGCTCGACTTGTGCCTTACTCAAACACATTGCCTATTTCAATAAGCAATATTGCATATACAAGTGCCACAACACAAACCATTACTATCCCCACACAATTTTCAGCACCTTATGCTGGTGGTGACAATATCACCATTTCTGGTATCAACAGTTATTACAATGGCAATTTTGAAGTTGTGTCTAGTACTACAACCACAATCACTTATCGTGCCTCACCAGGTGCGGCATATCCAGGCGGTGGCACAGTGGCACCACGATACTCATGGAATGTAAACTCCAACTGGGCCAGTTATTATGCAAACTTTTTAAGATTGTACAACACACCCAATGTGGGATCAATCCTAGTGGCAGGTAATTTAACAGCCCAGGCATATGTGACTCCTGGACTGCCAACAACCACAACAGAAAACTTTGCAGTCACAGTGCAATGGTCACAAGCATTTGGTCTTAATCAAGCGCCTGGATCCTGGGCACCCTCAGTGACCAACATTGCCAACCAACTAGAAGTTCCGCTTCGTGGACCAGCCCTGGATGCTTTTCCATCAAATGGCAACTTCTTCCTATGTTCATATTGGGATACTGTTGTGTTCAGTCCCCTAAACTATTCCACAACATCAGCACCTATTATTGGTGTGCGCTTGTACAACCAAGGTCGTGGCCTGTTAAGTAGCAATTGCTGGGCCAACACTGACAAACTGGTGTATGGTGTGGATGCCCGTGATATCTGGGTGTTTGATGGCAATGACTTTACCGGTATTGGTAATCAGCGTGTGAAGAACTGGTTCTATGATCAATTGGATCCAGATTATGTTGCTCGTGTGTTCATGGAAGTGAACAGTCAACGAAGCCAAGTGGAAATATACTACACTACCAAACCAGCCTATGCGTCAGCATCAAATCCCATTGTGAATGGTGTGCCCAATCGTATGATCAGTTATAGATATGATCTAGACTGCTGGAATGCACCAAGAGAAGTGAGTTCAGCCACAATGGCCTGCGAGTCACCCATATGGACAGAAGTTGCAGATTCTAGCCTGCCCAACTGGACCAAGAATCTTGGATCACGCACAGTGGTGTATGCCCGTGGCGAAACCAACAAACAATTGATACAAAAAGATCAAGGCTACAAGTTTGTGACATCAAACGCCAATCCTTCAGGCAATATTGCCTCCTCATTCCGCAGAGACAACATCAAATTGATCAAAGATTATTCAGGCAAACTCATGGTGCATCGCATCCTGCCTGAAGTTGTGAACATGGGCGACAATGAACTGCCCGTGTATCCATCAACAGGTAATATTACTGTCACAATAGAAGGTTCAAATTCAGTAGGAAGCATACCAACTGCCAAGGCCAATGTCACAATACCCATTGATGCCAATGGCAATGTGAACACACGCAATCCCTGGGCACAAATTGATCAAAATGCATTCCGTGTGAACGCTATCCAATTGAACAACACATCAAATGCGGATATATGGATGTGTTCAGCCACTACATGGCAAATCACACAAGTGGAAGATGACCGCTAATGCAATTTCCAATCCAACCTGACAATGAAACTGCACAAACAGATGCTTTGAACTATCTGCTGTCAGGACCTGGCGGTCTTGGACAGGACTTTAATGGATTTGCCAGTTTTGAACCTTATTGGTTAACAGGCAACTACAGAACACCTTACTCACAGGCAGAATTTGATGCTGATGGCAATGCCAATCCTGTGGCAAAACTATATGTGGCTCCAATTGATCTAAGCAATGCTGAATTGTTAGATCCATACACCTTTAAATTTACTTTTCTTGCAACACAAACACCCATACCATTTACACTTGGTAATCCTATCACAATTAAAGATGTTGTTAGTAACCAAGAACAAGTGGCTGAATTTTCAGTTGCAGGCACCAAGGCTGTCAGCACACAAGAAGTGTATTATTACAATCTCACTCCTACTACATTGAGTGGCACAGGGTCTGGAGCACGACTCAACATATCATTATATGCTTCAGCAAGTGAACCATATGATGCTGTCTCTGCCAATTACAACATCAGCGTCAGTGTAGAAGCAGGTGGCACAGGATATGCGGCAGGCGATACTGTAAAAATATTAGGCACAAGTCTTGGTGGCACAACTCCAGCCAATGATCTAACACTGACAGTGGACTCAGTAACCAATAATTTCAATGGAACATATATTCCTATTGGTGTGGTTGAATGTACCGCAAATTATGTGATTTGTAAAACCAACACACCATATGCGACTCTTACATATGTCAGCGGTGGCAAGGCCACTTTCTACAACACAGCCAAATCAACAGACAACATTGACAACTATATTTTAAGCACAGATTGCAACAGCAAGATTGTGGTCACCGGTGGTAATGATCGAGTGTTTATCGGCAGTCAACTGACCAACAAGTTCTCATATTCAGCCACAGTCAGTACTGATCTAAACTACACGGTGGCTATTAATAGATACAAGGGTTTTCCCAACACAGATCCTGTGAACCCTGGCTTCTTCTTTTTGTTTGACAAATTGATTATGAAACGCACAAGAAACTATCCAGGACTCAATGGCACTGGCACACTTGAAGTAGAAAACATATTTGGTACTTTGCCCGATGCAGGTATACCACCAGGCTACTATTGGTATATTCAAGATGTCAGTTGGCAACGCACCAATGGTGGTGATCTTGAAGTAATTGATAGTACTCTCACTGTGAGAAGTATGACCACACAGGTTGTGAAACAGTAATAGTAATCACCGCATAAAACAAGGTACCAATAAATATCATTATGCCCATAACAGATAGTCGCAAAACCAAAATGAATCCCATGGATATTATCCGTACAGCCGCAGATGAAACTGGATCAAAATACACTCATGATCAAGTGGTTGCGGCTGCTCTAGCACAAATGCAAGCACCTCAATCAATTGCCATGCGTGAAGGTAACACCATATTCATCATACATTATTTGCCCAAACAAAAAGATCACAGCATGTTCCATGTGCTGAATGCTGACACAGCCTCCAATTATGTGAGCAATGTCAAACAATTTCTCAAAGCCGCGGGCCTAATGGGACAGCGTGTGATGGTGGTGCGTTTTGAAACACCAGAACCACTTACTTTGTTCAAGAAAATCATGCGTGATCCTCCGTTTGCCAACATGGGGTATACCATACAGAAATCATCAAAAGGTCAGTACACAGCCACCATCAACATGGGTGATACTGGCAAAGGAGCCAAATAATGGGTGGAGTAGTAAGCACAATTGTAGAAACAGTCAGCACAGTTGTTGAATCAGTTGGCAATGCAGTTAAAGATGTAGTCAGCACAGCCGAACACATTGTGACACAAGCCGCCAGCACAGTGACCAAAACGCTGGATGCTGCCATCAAAGATCCTCTAGGCACAGCAGCCAAAATTGCAGCCGTGGCCACAGGCAATATAGAACTCCTGCCGTTGATTTCGGCTGGTGATGTGATTGCACATGGTGGCAGTTTACAAGATGCTGTCAAAGCCGGTGCCATGGGTTATGTCACACAAGGCGTGGCACAATATGTCATGGGTGCTGGCGGTGATGCTTTTTCACAAGACGCTGACTTCATTGCAGCCGATGCTCGACAATTGGCTGCTCAAGGTCTTGGTCGCGATCAAATTGCTGATGTGCTGGGTGCATCAGGTGTAAACGCTGCCACAGCCGCGGCAGCAGCCACAGCCGCACAAGAGGGTCTGGGCGATGCTTATATCAAGACTGCCATCACTCAAAGTGGAGCCACAGGCAAGAGTTTGTTTGTGGATGCCGCAACACAAGCCGCACAAAGCACAGGTGGTATTACCAAGTTGGTGGACAATGGCTATACAAATCAAGCACAGTCTGCACTCATACGACAAGGTGTAAATTTCCAAGATCAAGTTGACCTGGCCAAACAAGGCATCACAGCACATGATGCACAAAATTTAGTGTATCAAGCACAAGGTTCTGGACAAAGCGTTGCTGAGGTCGCTCAACAAGTTCGTGACATTGCACAAGCCACAGGACGCGGGATTACTGAGTCTGTGCAACTGAACGGATCAGGTTTCAATCCTGATGCCATCAAGAGTTTGCAAAATGCAGGATTCTCACAAGCACAGATCAATCAAGCCATAGATTTAAATCTACCACCAGAAACATTGAAACAATATGTGAATCAAGGTCATTCTGTTAATGAAGTGTTGGAAGCGGCCAAAGATCACAACTTCAGTGAATTTGCTTCCGATACACCTGCAGGCCCTTCGCCTAGTGAATCACAACCATTTTTGAATCGTGGTTATAGCCAAGCACAAATTGATGCGGCTTACAAAGCAAGTCCTCAAGGTGGTTGGGGCGGCAAACTGTTACAGCAAACTCCTGGTGCGGCACCGGCAGTGACCGCTGTTGCACCTTCAGCAGGCATGGCAGCCGCTCAAGCAAGAACTAACTGGAGTGATTTGCAACCAAGAACATTTGCCAATGGCGAAACTGTTTACTACAGTCCCTCAGCCTATGGAGGTTCGGGAGGCACAGTGAGTTTTACAGCAGATGGCACACCACAAGTGCATGGATGGACAGGTGATCCTGTGGATTCTGGTGCGCAAGTGGGCACCCGGTATGTGGCACCACCCGCACCTACACCGCCTACACCTACACCACCTGTTCCTGAACCAATACCTACACCTACACCACCTACACCTACACCTGCTCCTGAGCCGACTCCTACACCCGCGCCACCACCTGCTCCAGTTGAACCAACACCTACACCTACACCTACACCTGTTGCACCACCACCTGTTCCTGAACCACCACCACCTGTTCCTGAACCAATACCTACACCTGT
>Ga0007792_10000826_pt1 | contig 11282 bp, 7 predicted proteins | sample CryBogmetaGMA6M_FD_60371 | JGI IMG/M metagenome (GOLD analysis project Ga0007792, IMG submission 60371) | Freshwater microbial communities from Crystal Bog, Wisconsin, USA - MA6M | ecosystem: Environmental > Aquatic > Freshwater > Lake | place: Crystal Bog, Wisconsin, USA | collected 2009-07-06
GGGGTGCTCTCATTTATGAAAACGGCCTCGCTTTCAATAATCGCCCCGGATGTCACGATGGGGCAGCGTGTGAAAATCTACGGATTCGCCAACCTTTATGGCTGTTCCATAGGGGATGACACGAAAATTGGGACTTTTGTGGAAATTCAAAAAGGGGCCAATATCGGTTGCCGCTGCAAGATATCCAGCCATACGTTTGTCTGCGAAGGGGTGACGATCGAGGATGATGTGTTTGTCGGGCAAAATGTGACGTTTATCAACGACCGTTTTCCCCGGGCCTCGGTGGAGGGGCGACTGGAGACTGAGAAGGATTGGATTTGTGAGCCGACCCTCGTCAGGAAGGGGGCCTCTATCGGTTCAAGTGCAACGATATTGTGCGGAGTCACCGTGGGAGAGAATGCCATTGTAGGGGCCGGTAGCGTGGTGACCCGGAATGTTCCCCCGAATACCATCGTGGCTGGGAATCCAGCGCGGGTGCTTCGAGCCCTGGAGAAGAAACCATGAATGTTCCGTTTCTTGACCTTAAGGCGCAGTATCGCGCACTGCAAGATGAGATCGGCGTGGCCGTGCGGAGCGTTTTTGAAAGCGCTGCATTTTCAGGGGGGCCTTACGTGGCGAAATTCGAGGAGGAATTTGCCGCGTTTTGTGGAACCCGGTATGCGCTGGGTGTTGGTAATGGAACCGACGCGCTTTGGCTGGCCTTGCTGGCGTACGGGATCGGACCCGGGGATGAGGTCATCACGGTGCCCAATACCTTTATTGCAACAGCAGAGGCGATCAGCTTTTGCGGCGCGACCCCGGTATTTGTGGATGTAAACGAACATACCTACACGATGGACCCGGACGCCTTGAGGAACGCGATTACCACTCGAACGAAGGCCGTGATTCCAGTTCATTTATTCGGCCAGACGGCGGATATGGACCCGATTGCCTTGATCGCGGGCGAGTACGGGTTGCTGGTGATCGAGGATGCGTGCCAGGCCCACGGGGCCGAGTACAAGGGAAGAATGGCCGGGTCCCTGGGTAGTGCCGGCTGCTTCAGTTTCTATCCTGGAAAGAATCTGGGTGCCTACGGCGAAGCCGGGGCTGTGGTGACCAATGACCCGGTCATCGCCGCCAAAATAAAAATGCTTCGTGAGCACGGCCAGCCGAAGAAATACTATCACTCGGTGATAGGCTGGAATGCCCGCATGGATGGGGTTCAGGGCGCCATCCTGAGCGTCAAACTGAAATATCTTGCGGCTGCCAATGAGGCCCGGCGTGCGCATGCGCGGCTCTATCATCACTTGTTATCCGGTGTGCGCGAGGTAGTCCTTCCCGTCGAGGCATCGTATGCAAAGCACGTTTATCACATATTTGCAATCCGGGCCGGGAAACGGGATGAGTTGATCAATCGCCTGGCGGGCAAGGATATTGCGTGCGGTGTGCACTATCCCGTTCCGCTTCACCTTCAGGAAGCCTATGCCCCACTGGGGCTTGCGAGCGGAGCATTCAAGGTGGCGGAGAAGGTTTCGCAGGAGTCCATTTCGCTGCCGATGTTCCCGGAATTGACCAACGAGCAGATCCTCTATGTTTGTGACGAGCTGAAATCGGGCCTGATAGCCCTTGGGTTGTGACGGGTCTATGTGTTGCTGCGTGCTTTCAACACGGCGGGTGGGGCGATCCCGGTGATCGTTGATTCTTGTGCACTACGAAATTCTCAACCCTCTCCATGAGCCTGGCTGGAATGACCGGCTTGGTTCCGAATCCGGTGAATCCGTTTTCAATTCGGCTGAGTGGGCCCGGGTGCTTCACGAAACCTATGGTTACCTGCCTTGCTTTGTGACATCGCGGGAGGGGGCGGGGAGTGCCCTGCTCATGCCCATGATGGAGGTCGACAGTTGGCTGACGGGCCGACGCGGAGTGTCGCTGCCTTTTTCAGACTTCTGTGTGCCTGTCGGTTTGGGGCAGCAGAATGTCAGCGCGGTCATGCAGGCTTTGGTGAAATTGGGGCTTCAGCGTAAATGGCGTTATTATGAAATCCGCAATGATCGGGCCGTGCCGCCCGACCTGCCGCGGTCAGCGAGCTATCTCACGCATACGCTAAACCTGAAGTCAAGTGAAGCGGAACGCTTCGGGCGCCTGGATGGAAGTGTGCGGACTGCGATTCGCAAGGCGGTCAAGTCCGGTGTCGAAGTGTCGTTCAGTGGAAGTCTGGAATCAGTCAGGACATTTTACGAGCTGAACTGCAGGACCCGGCGGCGGCACGGTCTGCCGCCCCAACCTTTCCGGTTTTTCAAGAATGTGCACCAGCACATCATCGATAAAGGATTGGGGAGTATCGTGACAGCCTGGCACAGTGGAAATCCGATCGCCGCCGCCATGTTTTTTCATTCTGCAAGGCAGGTTCTGTTCAAGTACGCGGCGTCCGATTTTAGGGAGCAGCATCTCAGGGGGGGGGACCTGCTGATGTGGAAGGCCATTCTGCATTTTGGCGCGTCGGGTTATGAGTCTCTCTCGATGGGGCGAACGGCGAAGACGCATTCCGGACTCAGGAGATTCAAGCTGGGATGGGGTACCCGTGAAAATGAGATGGGCTATATCAAGTATGATCTTCGCCACGGTGGCTTTGTGGCGGGGACCCCTTTGGTCGGGGAAGAGGGATACAGGATGCTGCGATGCCTGCCGCTATTTGTGTTGAGATGGGGGGGGACGGTCTTTTACCGGCATATGGCCTGAGTGCCCCGGCGTAATTATCGCCCGCCGATTTCATGAGCAGAATCGAGGTCTGATATGTCTGAGTCACATGATTCCGGGTTGACGGAACGAATCAGCATGGCCGATATCTATCACCTGCTATTCCGGCATAAATGCATCATTCTGGCTTTTTCCGGCCTGGGTCTGTCGGCATCGCTTGTCCTCTTTCTGCTTTCTCCCGGTGCTTACGAGTCGGAAGCCACGCTGCTTGTCCGGTATGTTTCAGACTCCACGGTTTTGGATCGAGTGTCCTCCGGCGAGCGCATCACGGCGATGGGCGGCGGGGTGGAGCACATCATCAACTCCGAGATTGCCATTCTGTCGAGCCGTGATCTTGTCGAGAAGGTCATGGAGGCCATGGGGATCCAGCGGTTTCAGAAATTTAAATCCAGGAACCTAGACCGGGCAGGGATAACCGAGAAAGTCATGTCTGCGATCAGGATCGAGGCGCCGAAAAACAGCAACATCATCAGGATATCCTTCGCGGGCCCGACCCCCGAGGTGGCTCGGGAATTCTTGAAGCGTCTCACGGAGGCCTATCTGCAGAAGCACATTGAGATTCATGGCGCGGCCGGGGCATATGAATTCCTATCGCAACAAACGGAACAACTGAAAACCCGGCTTTCTGACACCGAGGAGGAATTGCGAGAGTTGAAGTACTCGGAGGGGATCGTGTCGATCGAGGATGCCAAGAAGACTGTCGCTCAACGAATCGATGAACTGTCGAGGGGCCTTGACGAGCTTGAGACGACGCTGGCGGCGGCAAAGGCCAGGGGAGAGGTCTTGAGGCCCCTGGTGTCCACACCGGGGGTCGCCCGGACATCGACGGTATTTCTGGCGTCGGAGTCCAGCGAATCCTTGCCCGCGTTGCGGTCACGCCTCCAGCGCCTTCAGCAGCGGGAGATGGAATTGCTGTCGGTGTACACTCCCGACAGCATTCCCGTGAGGAGCATACGCGAGCAGATAGCGGAGGCACAAAGGGTCCTGAACGGGGAGAAGCCGACGATCACGACCAACACGGTGGTTGTCGGAGGACCCCCCAGCGAAATTATCCAGGGCTTTATGGAAGAGCAGGCAACGCTGGCATCGATTCAGGCGAGGATCAATATTCAGCGGGAAATCCTGAAGCGAGCCCTGTCGGAAATGAGGAAGATAGACTCGGTTGAATCGCGCATTGTCCAATTGCAACGAAGCAAGGAACTGCAGGAAGTGAATTACAAATACTTCTGTCAGAGCCTGGAACATGCGCGGATTGATGAGGCTCTCAACACAGGCAGGATATCAAACATCAGTATTGTGCAGCCAGCGACACTGCCGCTGAAAATCATGCTCGGCAAGCTGCCCCGTAATATGGCGCTGGTGCTGTTGCTCGGGGTGATGGGGGGGCTGGGGCTGGCCATTTTCCTGGAATATTTTGCGGATCAGTCGCTGAGGCGGCCGCAGGAGATGCTTGCCTCGTTCCGCGTCCCGTTGTTGATGACGGTGCCGGTGGTCAAGTCCGCGTGCAGGGCACGCCAGGCTGGCGGAAAGGGGGCGATGCTCATAAAGAAGGACGGACGGCAATCTGCCTCGAGTGCCGACTTGGACGACTATTATGAGTTGCTGCGTGACAGGCTGCTGGCCGCCATGGGGCCATCGCCAACATCACCGTTTGTCCTGGGAGTTGCCGGCTGTGTCCGGGGTTCGGGCGTGAGCACCCTGGCGGCTGGCCTGGCTCTGTCCCTGGCACGGGGAGGTGATCAGCGTGTGGTGCTGGTGAACACGGATACCGATACCTCGACCCCGCAGATTTTCGGGGTGAACTCCGTGACGGGACTTACGGAGCTGAAGGCCGACGCGACGGGGAATACGGCCGTGACGCAATTCAACCACTTTATGGTGCCATCCCGTGAATTTTTCCAGCCCAGCCCTCCCGCAGGTTGCGCGCCGCGTTATGACACACTGCTTCAGCATCTGCGGAACACCCAGACGGGGTATGTCATTGTCGATCTTCCTCCTGTCAGTGAGACAAGCCTGACCTTGAGGGTCGGTCGGTTACTGGACGGTGCGGTGCTGGTTGTAGCCGCCGAAAAGGTGAGCCGCGGTCTGGCCGAACGGGTGAAGAATCTCCTGGTGGAGTCTGATGTCCGGCTGCTTGGAACCGTTCTTAATAAGCAACGTCAATATGTTCCTGATTGGGTAATTTCAAAATACTGAGATGTGACTGCCATGAACTCCGCGCCGTCTTATAACTTATTGCGGTACCGTTATGCGGTGAAGTCGATGCTGCCCAGCTGGGCAGTCTTGCAGATTCGTCAGGCGATCGCCCGGCGTATGTTGCCTTCAGTTTCTGGTGTCTGGCCCATCCTTGAATCCGCGGGATCCCCCCCCCCGGAGTGGGCCGGCTGGCCTGATGGTAAACGCTTTTCCGTCATTATAAGCCATGATGTGGATACAAGGCGCGGTCTGGAACGCTGCAGGCTGATTGCCGATCTGGAGGAACGCATGGGGTTCAGGTCGGCCTTCTATTTTGTCCCTAAGGGGAGGTATGAAGTTCCTGAATCGCTTCGGAACGAGTTGGTGGCCCGTGGGTTTGAGGTGGGGGTGCATGGCCTGTATCATGATTGGCGCACCTTCACGAGCCGCGATGTCTTCGCGCGCCGCGCGCCGCGCATCAACTATTATCTCAGGAACTGGGGCGCGGAGGGATTCCGTGCCCCTTCCATGATCCGCAACCTGGACTGGATTGGTGAACTCAATATCGATTATGACGCCTCAACATTCGACACGGATCCCTTTGAGCCCCAACCCGGGGGGGTCGGGACGATATTCCCGATTTGGATGAAGGGGCGTCATTCCCGGCCGGGTTATGTTGAACTTCCCTACACGCTGCCGCAGGACTACACCCTGTTCGTGCTGTTGCAGGCCACGGGTATCGATGTCTGGAAGCGCAAGCTGGCTTGGATTGTGAAAAAGGGCGGGATGGCCTTTTGCGATGTGCATCCCTGTTATGCGGATCCATCCGCCACAGCATGCGCGGTTGACGCCTATCCCATGGAGTATTATGAGGCTTTCCTCAAACTGATAAAAACCGAGTATCGGGATCAATACTGGCATGTTCTTCCCAGGGAGCTTGCGACGTGGTGGCGTGCGAAGAACGCCCCCCGTGCGGTCTTACAGTCTGTAAAGACGAGTGCGCCGCGCGCGGTCACCCATCATCCGGAAAAAATCTGGATTGACCTCGATAATACCCCGCATGTTCCTTTTTTCAGGCCGATTATCCGTGAACTCAAGGACAGGGGGTTCGATGTTGTCGTCACGGCGCGCGATGCGTTTCAGGTGTGGGAACTGGCTGACCGAATGGGGGTCGACTGCACCAAGATCGGCCGGCACTACGGCAAGCATCAAATTCTCAAGGGAATCGGGCTCTGTTACCGCGCCTCCCAGCTGGCTCCCCTCATACGCCGCGAGAAACCCATTCTGGCCGTTTCACATGGATCCCGGTCCCAAGTGATCCTGTCGTCCCTGTTGCGAATCCCCAGTGTCATCATCAGCGATTATGAACACGCCCGAAGTATTCCGTTTTTCCACCCGACCTACCACATCATCCCCGATGTCATTCCCGATAATGCGATCGCGGGAGTGCGCGAGAGTATCTTTCACTATCCGGGCATCAAGGAGAACGTCTATGCACCGGACTTTGTGCCGGATTCGATTCTTCTGCATGAACTTGGGATTCGAGCTGATGAGACTGTGGTCGCGGTCCGGCCTCCCGCCACAGAGGCCCATTACCGGGCTCCATTAAGTGATATTCTTTTTGATGCGACCATGTCGTTTCTGCTGACCCTGCCGGCAATTCGCATCATTCTTGTTCCCCGGAACAAGAAGCAGGGAGATCTGCTCGGGGCAACCAGGCCGGCATGGTTCATGGGCAACAAGACCATTGTCCCCGGGTACGCGGTCGACGGACTTAATCTGTTGTGGCATTCCGACGTGGTGATCAGTGGAGGCGGGACCATGAACCGGGAAGCCGTGGCGCTGGGTGTTCCTGTCTACAGTATATTTGGCGGTGCGATTGGCGCCGTTGACCAATATCTTTCCGATATCGGCAAGCTTACCATTATTCGCAATCCCGATGAGCTGCCGGCGCAATTGAAAATCATGAAGCGTGACAAGACCCTCCAGGCGGTTGACTCGGGCCGAGAGACTCTGCGAACCATCGTGTCCCACATCGTGGGAATGGCCGAGATGAGTACAGCGCACCTGATTTAAGACGAGGAGGCAATCCTGTTTATGCTTCTGGTCGTATTTACTCTTGATTATGAAATCCACGGCAACGGGGAGGGCTGTCCCTACCAGCTGATGGTTGAACCCACCAGAAGGCTGCTTAATCTGTTTGACGAGTATGGCGCCAAGCTGACAATCATGGCGGATGCCGCTGAAATCAAACGGTTTTCTGATTACAAGGAACAAACCGGGCATGATGAATACCATGGCGACGTGATCGTGGCGCAGCTTCAGGACGCCGTCAAGCGGGAGCATGACGTGCAGCTTCATCTACACTCGTCCTATTTCAATGCGCGTGAGGGGGCTGGGCATTGGGCGCAGGACTGGTCGGAATACAATCTGGCGGGTTTGCCGGCAGAGCGTGTGATGGAATGCATCGGTCTCGGGAAAGACACACTTGAACAGGCGATCAAACGGGTTGCGCCGGAATACCGGTGTATCGCGTTTCGTGCCGCCAATTGGTCGATGACCCCGTCCCGCACCATGGTTCAGGCGTTGATCAAGAACGGCTTCAAAATCGACTCCTCGGTATTCAAGTATGGCCGCCGCTCCGGACTGGTGAACTTCGACTACCGGTTGGCTCCCAGTGCGCTTGTCCCATGGAAGGTTGATGAGAATGACATCTGTGCGCGGAGCGAGACCGGGCAACTTCTGGAGTTTCCAATCTACAGCGAGAACCGGTGGATCGGGGCTTTTATCACTCCTCAGCGAATTCACAGGCTTTTCCAGAGTCGGCGGTACCGGATATCCCGTACCCCGGCAGTTGCGGAAGTGGATCGTTCGGTGAGCAGGGAGTCGGGGGGGCGACGATGGAGGCTCCTGTCCATTCTGGGGAGCAGGCACGCCTGGAAGGCGGACTTCAATCAATGTGGCGGGCGGCAATTAATCCGTGCCCTTGAACGTGCAGAGCGCGCATCTGAATGCAGGGGTCGTGATGTGCCTTTTGTACTGATCGGCCACTCCAAACTCTTTACCCGTTACAATGAAGCACGCTTGCGGCCGTTGTTACGCTTTATTGCCTCTCAACCCGAACGTTTTGGCTTTTCGACGTTTACGGAACTCGATTCACGGCAATACGGAAGATCCGGATAACTATCATCCGGGTTATGACGGAAGGCACATATGCCGAATTCATCAGTTAAGGCCCTGGCAGCCGAGCCGGTCATGGTTTCGGTGGTCATTGTCAGCTGGAACGCCAAAAAGTATCTGGCGCAATGCCTCGGTTCACTCACCCGGGGTGTTAGCCCCTTATCAATGGAAATTCTAGTGGTGGACAATGCCTCCACGGATGGCTCTCCGGACTACGTTGAGGAGAATTACCCACAGGTGCGCCTGATCCGGAATCAATCCAATCTGGGTTTTGCCAAGGCTAATAATTTGGGGATCAGGATGTGTCGCGGAAAATACCTCTGCCTGATTAATTCCGATGTCGAGGTCCTTGATGATTGTGTCGCGACGCTTGTGGCCCATTGCGAAGCGAACCCGGATGTCGGCATGGTTGGTCCTCGTATCATCGGGGGCGACGGAATTTTCCAGCATTCATGCCGGGGGTTCCCCAGTCTTTGGAATATGTTCTGCCGTGCGCTTGCCCTTGATGTGTTTTTCCCCGGGGTGCGCCTCTTCGGGGGGTATTTATTACACTTCCGGGATCAGGATGCCGCGGGGCCTTCTCCCATACTGAGTGGGTGTTTCTGGCTGTTGAGGCGGAAGGCTCTGGCCAGGGTGGGGTTGCTTGACGAGGATTTTTTCATGTACGGCGAAGATATGGACTGGTGCAGGCGGTTCTGGAGCGGCGGCTGGCGCCTTGAGTTTGTCCCCCGTGCCTCCGCGATTCACTATGGCGGCGCCAGTTCAGCCAATGCCCCAGTGAGGTTTTTTATCGAAAAACAGAGGGCGGACCTTCATTACTGGAAGAAGCACCACGGTTGGTTGGCGCAACAGTGCTATTTCGCCATTGCGTGTTTGCACCATGGGCTGAGGGCGTCCAGGTACTTGGTTGCACCGGGGCGGCAAGATGACGGAGCCGCGGAGGCCGTCTTCAAGCGAAATCGCAGTGTCCAATGCCTGAAATGGATGTTGTCAAGGCCAACGCTTCTTTCCGTGATCAAGGGAACGGTGTGAGCGAGGGGCGGGATTATGGTCAATCGGTCATATGTTCTGGTCAGTGCCTGCAGAAATGAGGATGCCTATGTCGATGGGTTGATCGACTGTGTCGCATCACAGCGATTGCGTCCGACGCGCTGGATTATTGTGGATGATAGCTCTACGGATGCAACGTATACCCGCGCAGCGAGGCGTTGCCGGGAATTGCCGTTTCTGGAAGTAGCCAAGGCGCCCCGCTCACATCCCCGCAGTTTTTCGTCGCAAGTGTTTGCGGCCCAGTATGGGTGCGGACTTCTGAAAGGGTACCGTTTTGACTACATCGGATTTCTTGATGCCGATATCCGCCTGTCGCATGAATATTATGAAATGATTATTCATCATTTTGAGAATGATCCGGATCTGGGACTTGCTGGGGGAGCCGTTATCGACAAGTACCGCGACAGACGCGAAAACAGCCGGAAAGGGAGTGAGGACTATCATGTCGCAGGCGGGGTCCAGTTGTTCCGGCGGCGTTGCTTTGAGCAGATCGGGGGGTACATCCCTATTGATGGAGGAGGGCAGGACACCATCGCCGATGTCATGGTCATGATGAATGGGTGGCGGATACGGACATACCCGGAGGTCGAGGCCGAGCACTTGAGGCCGGATGGATATGCCGGCGACAGTATCCTCACTCATGGCATGAAGTGGGGAAGAAAGTTCAACCTGATCGGTTATCATCCGTTGTTCTATTTCGGTCAATGCATCCGGCGGTTGCCCCGTCGCCCGTTCCTGGTCGGAAGTGCCTGCCAGTTGCTGGGGTATATTCTTGCCGCCCTGCGGAGCGAACCCCGGCCTGTACCTCCCGAATTCGTCAGTTATTTGCGGAAGGTTCAGATGCAACGCGTGCGAAAGGCATTGTGGGATCCCGCGAGGGCCGCCGTATGGAAGATGAAGCCCTAGATTCAAGCAATGTGGTGCTTGCCGGAGGTCTGTTTCTTCTGGTCATGATCATCCTGTCGTGGTCGCTGCCCCGGCGGTTTGCTGTGATGCCTCTGTTGATTACGACCTGCTACATGCCCATGGAACAGATGCTCGTCCTGGGCGGCCTGCATTTTCAACTCTACCGGATTCTCATGATTGCAGGTTTGCTGCGGGTGTGGGCTCGCGGCGAACTCAAGGGTGTGGAGTTCGGGCGGCTGGACAAACTGTTTGGTTTCTGGGTTCTGGTTACCGTGGTCGTCGGGACAGCGACCCAACCCTCATTCGACCGGTTTCTGAACCGGTGCGGTGAAGTTTATAATGCGATGGGAACATTCTTCCTTGTCCGATGCTGGATACGGAGCCTGGATGATGTGATTGCTGTGGTGCGTTCGTCTGGCTACATGATCGCGCCATTGGCGCTGTCCATGCTCATTGAAAAATCTACGGGCCGGAACGTGTTTTCGGTCTTTGGAGGTGTTCCTGAGATCACGGAAGTGAGGGACGGGAAGTTGCGGTGTCAGGGGGCTTTCCGGCACCCCATTCTGGCGGGAACCTTTTTTGCGACCCTTTTTCCGCTATTCCTGGGATTGTGGTATCAGCCGGGGCGAAACAAGTGGCCGGCCATCGTAGGGGCCTGTAGCTCAATCCTGGCAACGATCGCCTCAGCGTCAAGTGGTGCCTTCCTGACGCTGATGGCGACAGTCATCGGATTTGCGCTGTGGCCGCTTCGGCATCGGATGAGATTGTTGAGGCGGTGTGCACTGGTCATGGTGATCCTGCTGGCCGTCTTCATGCAAGCGCCGGTGTGGTACCTCTTTACGAGGATCAGTGAAGTGGCGGGCGGATCAGGATGGTATCGGTCATACCTCATTGATCAGGCCGTTGAGCACTGGAATGAGTGGTGGCTTCTGGGTTCGACCTACACGGCCCACTGGGCGCCGGGAGGCGAGGTCATGACGGGGAATCCAGGCAACATGGACATCGTCAACCATTTCGTTTCGGAAGGCCTGGGTGGCGGGGTTTTGAAGCTCGGGTTATTTGTAGCGTTGATTGTGGCCGGCTACAGGATTGTCGGAAGGGTCACATCACGGAGGGAACCGGATCATATTTCCCGCAGGATATTTGTGTGGGCCATGGGGGTCTGCCTCGCAGCGCATTGCCTCTCGTTTATGTCTGTCACGTATTTTGATCAGATTATTGTGATGTGGTACCTG
>Ga0007792_10000829_pt1 | contig 11266 bp, 6 predicted proteins | sample CryBogmetaGMA6M_FD_60371 | JGI IMG/M metagenome (GOLD analysis project Ga0007792, IMG submission 60371) | Freshwater microbial communities from Crystal Bog, Wisconsin, USA - MA6M | ecosystem: Environmental > Aquatic > Freshwater > Lake | place: Crystal Bog, Wisconsin, USA | collected 2009-07-06
AATGCAGACAGCGCTACAGATATCGCTATGGTCAGCGCAAACGGCTGATAAAGACGTCCGGTAATACCGGGAATAAAAGCCGTCGGTATAAACACGGCCGCCAGAATAATGGCAATCGCGATAACCGGCCCTGACACTTCTTCCATGGCTTTAAACGCGGCATCTTTAGGCGACATGCCTTCCTCAATATGATGTTCTACCGCCTCTACCACCACAATGGCATCATCAATCACCAAACCTACCGCCAGCACCAGGCCGAACAGTGACAAGGTATTAATGGAGAAACCAAACAGGGGAAAAAATGCAAACGTACCGATTAAAGCCACCGGCACCGCCAGCAACGGAATCAGCGTAGCCCGCCAACTTTGCAAAAACAGATAGACGACAATAATAACCAGCACCAACGCTTCAAATAACGTTTGTACAATGTCATCAATCCCCGCAGTTACTGCCAGCGTGGTATCCAGTGCCACGGCATAATCCAGATCAGCCGGAAAACTTTTTTTTTGTTCGGCCATTAAGGCTTTGGCACCGTTGGCCGCATCCAGCGCGTTGGAACCAGGTAACTGATAAAGTGCAATCAGCGCAGTGGGTTGTCCATTCAAACGACTGGAGACCGAGTAATTTTGCGCCCCCAACTCAATTCGACCGACATCTTTAATACGCACCGTTGAGCCCGTTTTATCAACGCGCAAAATGATATTGCCAAAGTCTTCTTCTGATTGTAAGCGGCCTTGCGCCTGAATGGCATAGGTAAACTCCTGACCGTTAGGGATAGGTTCACCGCCAATTTGTCCAGAGGGGTTAACCGTATTTTGGGCTTGAATGGCATTGACAATTTCGGGGATAGTAATATCCATTGAGGCCAACTTGTCGGGTTTCACCCAAATACGCATGGCATACTGACCGGCACCAAACACCGAAACAGTGGAAATACCCTTAATGCGGGTTAGCTTGTCGTTAAGATTGATGTAGGCATAATTGGCCAGAAAAACATTATCGTAAGTCCCTTTGGGCGAATACAGGGCAAACATGATGAGTGGGGCGACGGTAGATTTCTGCACCGTTACGCCAAAATTGTTAACCGCCGCAGGAAGCTGTGAAGCCGCTTGCGTTTCACGCATTTGAGCAAGAATTTGGTCGGTGTTGGGGTCAGTAGTGACATCAAAATCGACGCGCACATTGGTATTGCCGCTATTGGTGTTAATGGAATACATGTAGGTCATGTTGTCAACGCCCGACATTTGCTGCTCAATCGGCGTTGCCACCGCTTGTTCCATCGTCAAGGCATCCGCACCGTTATAAGTAGTGCTGACCTGAATTTCAGGCGGTGCCAAATTGGGGAACTGGGCAATCGGCAAGCCCGCCATTGCCACCAAACCCATAATAACCATAAGAATAGCTATCACCATCGCCACGATAGGCCGATTAATAAAAAATTTGGCCATGGGATTATCTCGCTGAGTTGGTGGTAGTCGTTGGCTTTTCTTCCGGAAGGTAAGGCTCTATATTGACCTTCATACCCTCGCGAATCTTTTGCTGGCCTTCTACAACCACTTGCTCACCGGTTTTTACGCCGTCTTCAATCACAACTCGGGTGCCACTGGTTTCGCCTAACTTTACCGGACGAATACTGATGCTTTTATCCGTGTTAACTACCGCTAATTGCGTCGCGGTTTGCAAACGAATAACAGCTTGTTGGGGCACGACCAACGCATCATGCTTAACATCCGTAGTGGCGCGAATACGTGCATACATGCCGGGGCGCAGGATGTTATCCGGATTTGAAAACAGCACGGCAATCTTAATCGTGCCGGTATTGACATCGACTTGCCGGTCGGCAAAGTAAAAGGTGCCATTGTCAGGGTAAATAGAGTTATCGGACAAGGTTAACTGCAAAGGTATGGGCTTGGGTTGCCCCCCGTTCTCCAGTTCGTGTTTGGCTAAATGAAAGTATTGTTTCTCGTTCAAACCAATGTAGGCGCGGATAGGCTCGACCTGCGATACCTGAGTCAGCGTATTCGTAGCAGTGCCAGGCCCCACTAAATCACCCAGTTGCGCATTGGATATACCGGCTATACCGGTAATAGGTGAAGTGATTTTAGTAAAGCCCAGATTCAATTGCGCCGTTTCAACCGCTGCCTGCGCTGCCAACACCTGTGCTTGTGAACTCGCTACCGCACCCACCGCATTATCTCGGTCGAGAACACTGACCGCCTTTTCGGGCAACAGACGTATAACGCGATTCATGGCCAATTGATTGGTTGTCAGCACGGCCTGCTGTTGTGCCAGATTGGCTTTTGCTTGCGCAAGTGTGGCCTCAAAAGGGCGTGGATCAATTTGGTAGAGTTGCTGGTTCTTTTTAACCAAATCACCTTCCTTGTAATTTTGCTTAATCAAATAACCTGTCACCTGCGCATTAATTTTGGCATTGACCATGCCATCCAGTGTACCCACCCATTCCTGCTGAACGGGCACATCCTGCTGTAGCACCTCAGTGACTTTTACCGTTAGGAGATTCGTTGCGACAGGTTGTTTGGCTTTTTCGCAACCACTTATAAACATGACGGAAATAACACCCAATAACAGGAGCGAATCCTTAAAACAGGCGGATGTAGACTGATTTTGCGTTTTTTTCATAAAACCTTCTAACCATTTAAAGCAATTGAAGGGTGTTTTTGTCTGCATCATAAGACAAAACAAGTTTTATTGAGAGTGACCCATAACCAATAGACCCGGAAAACCTGGAAGGCTAATGACACTTATGTTGATTCTAAAATACTTTAGTATAGATGCCCAGATAAAATCTGTCAGGTAAGGATAATAGTTTAATTGGTAGGGGCAATCCCTTGCGGTTGTCCTGCTAACATCGTGCGAACAAATGGCGGGCGTGGAGGTCAGGCTTCGCCTGACAGTCATGCAGACCCTGACCTCCATAATCATCGTCAGTTAAAATTCAACTTTAATCGAGCCCATAAAAGTAATGGGCGCACCAGGACTTATTGCATAAATATTATTGGGTAAACTGGCTGCATAATAGTGGTGATTAAGCAGATTTTCTACATTAAATTGTAAGGTGGTTTTTGCTGTGGGTATTTTATATTTGACCAAAGCATCCATCCGACCATAACCGGGTAATTGATAGGTGTTGTCAATATCACCTTGTTTTTGTCCTTGAAGAAAGACGCCCGCGCCTAAGCTTAAACCCCGTAATATTTCTTGTTGCAGATCATATTTTGCCCATAGGCTACCGGCATTTTTGGGCACATTCCATAGCTGATTGCCCGCATTGATGCCGAGTATGTTACTTTGAAGAATAACAGTATCGGTATAAGTGTAAGTTGCAATCAGGTTTAAGTCTTCGGTTACTTTTCCTGCAATATCCATTTCAACGCCCTGACTGCGGGCTTTGCTAATGGTTTGTGAAAAGAAAGTGCCTGCTACCGGTATAACCATGTTCTGTTTGGTCAGGCTATAAAACGCGACGGTTGACGTTAGTCGATCTTCAAAAAATGCAGTTTTAAAGCCCGCCTCAACTTGTTCAGCTGTTTCAGGTTGCAGTATATTACCGGTAACACCCATATTGGTATTGGCTGCGCCCAGTGATTCCACGTAATTGCTGTAGAGCGATAGCCATTGCCAAGGCTGATAAAGCAGGCCGACTCTGGGGTTGAAGCGACCATTTTGAAGGCTGGTGCTATTTGCTGAGGCTAAGGCCAGTGACTTATTTGAGAAGCCTGCCGTTTCGGACATCCAATCATAGCGTCCGCCACCAAGAATGTGAAGTTGGTTAAACAAAGTGATTTGATCTTGAAAATAAGCACCATTCCACTGCAAATTGGTATCATGAAAATCGTTTGGTTTTAAAAGCGAGGTGTTGATAGGGTTATAGTGTGGATTAAATATATTGATAGGATTTGCAGGGTATATATAGTTTTGTTCCACCGACATAAGATTATAATTATCCCATCCTGCCAGCACATTATGCTTAATAGCGCCTGTTGTAAATCGACCGGTAATATCTACCGTACCAAAGTAGGAATCAAGATTGTTTATGCTATTGAGATAAAATCTTTGCAATAAGCCGGTTTTCGCATTGAAAGCTAAGGGAGAAGGAATCGGCGATGTTTGTGGGAAATCCAGATTTCTGTTTACATAATTAAATTTAGTCGATACTTTCCAGTCATCATTAAGCGCATGAGTTAATGTCGCCGCAGTATTGTAAAGTGTTGAATTACTTTTGTCGGTGGAAGGCTCACCTAAATACCGTGAAACAGGAATGTTGGCAGGACGATGTGTCTGGCTATTGGCAGGTACGCCATAATCGACCAAAGCCTTTTGATCAGAGTACATAAAGTCCAGATCAAGCTGGGTACGATCAGTTATTTTCCAGGTAAGTGACGGGGCAACAAAGACACGATTATTAAAACCATAATCACGAAAAGAATTTTTGTTCAAATATTCCAGATTTAATCGGTATAGTAATGCGCCATTTTTAGTAAGAGCGCCTGTCGCATCGGCCGTTGTGCGATAAAGATCATAAGAACCAAACTGTTGTTCCAACGCGTAATAAGGCGTTTTTTGTGGGCGTTTGGTGACGACATTAATCATGCCGCCCGGTTCGATACGTCCATAGAGATTGGCCGCTGCACCTTTTATAACTTCAATACGTTCTGCATTAGCGAGAGATAGTCCGCTGCCTTGTGGAAACCGGTAGCCATCATAATAGTTTATGTAACTCGTATTAAAGCCACGAATCATAAACTGATCGACAAAACCGCCTAAAGAAGTACCCTTAAAAACACCACTCACATTTTTGGTTACATCAGCCAGTTGAATGGCTTGTTGATCTTGCATGACGGCTTTGGGGATGACTTCTATGGATAGCGGTATATCCATAAGGGGGGTATCCGTTTTGGTGGAGGTGCTGGAATTGCCGACGGTATAGTCTTGGTTATAAGGATTATGGGCTTGCGGGGTTTTTGCAAGCACGGTCATTGCATTTAAGGTAATTTTATCGGGTGGTAACGGCGGTACATTTTTTAGCTTGGCTTTAGCGGCAACTTTCGACGGGGCATTGTCAAGTGATGGCGCCTGAATTTTATTGAGTTGGGTTGCGTCATCGGCAAATAAGGGTTCAGTTATTATAATGGCGCCGATCAGTATTGAAATAGTGGCTGATAAAAGTGAAGCCGTTCGCTGAGCGGAGTCGAAGCGATTTTGCTGGCTTCGGCTGCTCTCAGCTAACGCAGCCGCGCTCAGCCAACGGTTTATCTTGCTAATAGACGCTTGACTTAATGGCATCGCGTCATACCCCTATTTGTTTATACGCGATCAAAATAAGCTGGCATGCTTAAGATGATTTCGGCACCGCCTTGGGCGTTGTTGCCCAAGGTTAATTCAGCTTCGTGCAATTGCGCGATGCGTTGCACAATAACCAATCCCAAGCCGTTGCCATGTAATTGTTGCTCGGCAAGGTCAGGAAATGAGTGGCGTTTATGCATTTTCATTGGCAGACCGGGTCCTTGATCAGAGACGCATAAATCTATTTTATTGCCATTACTTCGGGTGCTAAGGGTAATTGCACCGCCGCCATGCTTGATGCCATTATCAATCAGATTATACAAAAGCCGCCGCAAGGCCAATGGTTTATAGCGCACCGGCAACAAATTGTTGTCCACTAGTAAAGTCAGATCAACATGGGCGCGTTGATATTTTTCTTTGATATCCAATAAAATTGATCTGATGTTGCCAATTTCCCAAGGTTCTGTTGATTCGATATTAAATCTCGCTACCTCAATAATGTCATGCAAGATGGTGTCTATTTCCTGAATATCTTCCTTCATACCCTCGCTTAGATCTCCACTTTCATCCACTATCATTTCGGTTGACAGACGAAGGCGGGTCAACGGCGTACGCAAGTCATGGGAAATACCCGCCAACAAAAATTCCTGCGCTTTAATCATTCGATCAAGATTAGCCTTCATCTCGTTTAAAGCTCGCCCCACGGCACGGACTTCTTCAGGTCCACGCGGATTAATATCCACACTATTTATATTCTTGCCTATGGATTTAGTCGCCTCAGCCAGTTCTTTTAAGGGACTAATAATGTGGCGTGCCGCCAGATAAGTCATAAACATCAACACGCTGGTAGTTAATAAAAATATCAACCCTATAATTTTTTGTATGATGCCGATACTTTTAAACGGAATATTTAATGAAAATAGGGGGGGCTTTGTATGCAACAGCCAGATAATACTTTCCGGTTCCTCCTGATATCTCAATATAAAGCTATTATTATTCTGTGTCAGGGTGTTTTGCCATTTTTTTAAAAAAGGGATATCGGGTATATCCTCCAAGTGTTCGACAATACCCCGCTGGATTATCATGTCAGTGCTTTGGCGCAGTTGTTCTGCTACCCGGCGATTAGTCTCGCTGTTACCCTGCGTCATGATTTCTTCAACCAAAACTGCGAGCGATTCACTAACATAACTGAAATGCTGTGCCGCCGGATTCGCTAAAAAAAACAGAAAGAGTAGCCGTATGATTACTGTATTAATTAAAGTAACCAGAAAAATTAGCAAGAACATGCGTCCCAACAGTGTTTTTGGAAAAAACTTCATTCTGAATCAGCGTTAAAGGCCAGCATATAACCCAGACTCCGAACCGTTTGCAGATAGCAGGGTTGCGTTGGATCACTTTGAAGTATGCGGCGTAATCGAGAGACTTGAATATCGATGGATCTATTGAGGGGACCATACGAACGACCGTCAATAAGATAGGCCAAGCGTTCCCGAGACAAGGGTGTTCCTGCGTAATCGGCCAGCACCTTTAGCAGGGAAAATTCACCATCGGTCAGGTTGATTTTATGATTTTCCTTATATAAACAGCGTTCCAAAAAATTAATTTGATAGGGGCCAAATTTCATCGGTGGTCTGTTGATTTCTGGAATGGCGGCGGGCAACACGTTAGGACGGCGGCGCAATACGGCATGGATGCGGGCAACCAATTCACGAGGATTAAACGGCTTGGCCATATAATCGTCAGCCCCTACTTCTAAACCGGAAATGCGTGATTCTTCGGTACCATTAGCTGTCAGCATGATGATGGGTGGACTGTTATCATCATTGTTTAAGCGCATACAAATCGATAGACCGTCTTCACCCGGCAACATCCAGTCCAGCACAATCAAATCGAAATGACTCTGCGCCAGTTTTTTGGTCATCTGCTTACCATCGCCCACAGTCTCTACCACAAATCCTTGGTCGCAAAGATAGCGTTTCAACAGCGATTGTATGCGAATATCATCATCTACAATGAGTATTTTGGGTGCCAGCATCAATAAATCTTCAATGGTATTAGTAAACATACCAGTGTACCGCAATTTCTATTTGAATTATATTTAAATGTTTGTTACAGTTTTATGGGATTTAAGTCGTTGAATTAACGATGCTTTAATAAGCATCATGGCCAAGCCTTTAATAAATAATATGATTTTTCATGGCTTGATCCATTTTCTCATTTGGATTTTGCGCGACCAATAAATGGCAACTTTGTTACATTTGGATACATTTTATCAATTGAACAACGTTGGTTTTTAGGTTAAGTATCTGTAAAAGAGCCTTACTATTGCAAGATTTAAATTGATAGGAAGGAGAGGTTAAAATTTATCAAAATAGTAACATGAAGGATCAAGTTACCAATAAAATTGAAGACATTATGAACCATTACAAAAAAACTTATAGATGGAATAATGAAGAAATTAAAGCATGTTATAAAAAAGGATTGGTAGTCATTCACTGAATTTTAGATAGATTTTAATGATAAAACGGCTTTAACTCAATATTCAAGGACGTGTAAAAGCGATAGCGTCATACACCCAATCATGCTTAAAGGTGTATGACGCACCATTTATAGGCCCTTGCTTGTTTCCATCGGGTAACTGACTTCCAGTTCTCCAGGTTTTGCCTGATGTCCGTGCAAAACAACGCCACGGTGATTGGCTGCCAAGTGACGTACAATTTTGTAAACGTTTTCAATTTGATCGCCAGCGTCTGCCTTTTCTGCCAGTGCTGCCAGTTTTAGCGGTTGGTCGCTGTCTTTTAAAACGGTCAGTATTTTACGTTGCAGGCTCAATAGGGTTTCAGCGGCTTTTTTTCCGGCTTCTACGCCGGGTTGGTTATAGGCATTGATATTGACCAGCGTGGCATAAAAGCCTACGGCACGCTCGAACAGGGCGATCAGTGCGCCAACAGTTTGGGGGTTAACGCGGGTAATGGTCAGGGTAATTGAATCCCGTTGATTCTCGTAGAGTGCTTGCCGGGTACCTTGCAAAAAACCGGATAAAAAATCACCGGCGGTGACCTCGGGTTCTACTTCGATTGAGGGGCCGAATCGATCTTCCAGTACTTCTATAAAAATAGCGAAGAAGTTGGCAACACCTTCCCGTAGTTGTTGTACAAAGGCATGTTGATCGGTGGAGCCTTTATTGCCATAGACAGCAATACCCTGATGTACCGTATTACCGGCCAGATCTTTTTCTTTACCCAGAGACTCCATTACCAATTGTTGCAAATAACGCGAAAACAGTAGCAGACTGTCTTTGTAAGGTAAAACCACCATGTCTTTTTCGCCTTTTCCCTTGCCTGCGCAATACCAGGATAGCGCCAATAAAGCGGCAGGATTTTGTCTTATTTCCGGTACACGGGTGGCGATGTCCATTGTTTTGGCACCGGCCAGCAAGGCGCGTACATCAATTCCCAGCAACGAGGCTGACAATAAGCCTACCGATGACATTTCAGAGGTGCGACCACCTATCCAATCAAACATGGGAAATTCGGCCAGCCAACCTTCAATGCGCTCCAGTGCGTCCATTTTACTGCCCAACATAGTCACTGCAACGGCATGAGCTGGAAAGTTTAAGCCTTGTTGCTCGTAGGCGTGCTTTACTTCCAGCATGCTGTTGCGTGTTTCCGGCGTGCCACCTGATTTACTGGCGATAATAACCAGCGTGCTGTTGAGTCGGTCTTTTAGACGGTTGAGGATGTGATCGATACCGGCAGGATCGGTGTTGTCGATAAAATGAATGGCCATCGGCGGAAAATCGGCTACCAAAGCTTCATCTACAAACTGTGGCCCCAGCGCCGAACCGCCAATCCCGACAGAAAGCACATCGGTAAATTTGGGAGCCAGCGGTGGATGGATAGTGCCACTGTGTACTTTTTTTACAAAGGCTTCGATCTGATCCAGGTTGTCTATAATTTCATTTTTAAGCGCTGCCGGTGCCAGTTCGGGGTTACGCAACCAGTAATGACCCACCATCCGGTTTTCGTCAGGATTGGCAATTGCACCTTGTTCCAAGGCTGCCATATCCTTAAATGCCTGGGCAAATTTTGGCTCCAGGGATTCCACCATAAGGTCATCAAAGCGCATCCGGCTGACATCCAGATATAATCCCAAATCTTCGTTAAAATAAAGCCAATCCTGATAGCGTTGCCAGAGTTTTTGAGTATTCATAATACCTGTATGCGTGACCTTGAAATGTTTAATAGAAATATAAGTGCATAATCCAGCACGGGTGCGGGTGGTTATTGTTTGATGTTACGCAAAAAGCGACAAAATTACCATGATAAATGTAAAGTTTTAGGTTTTTTTGGGTGCCGGGTCAATTAACAACAAGGTAATGCTTGAAAAATGCGGCCACCCAATCTTTATTTTTTAACTTGAATGAGGCAATCCCAGATAAATCAAGATGTTTTCGTTAGTCGCGACGTGGGCGTCGCTCCCACTGTGGGAGCGACGCCCACGTCGCGACTATAGATCGTCATTTGGTTAGCTGTCTGGTCTAGCTATGATTTGAGCTTGTTTTACTTAACGCTTGAATTTGGATAGGCCAGTATAATTTTTTGTATGGCTTCTCTGATATGTTGAGCATTGGTTTGGGGGTCACCCACGGTGCCTTTGCCAATACCCCGAAAAACGAGTTTTCGCGTCTTGGCATCTACAAAGTCAATAATAAGTGTGCCTTCGGTGTATTCTGATACGTTGGTGTAGCCACCTGGATAGCCGCCCCAAGCACCATAAGGGCCGTAGCCATAACCGTAGCCATAGCCAAAGTTGCTTGATTGATAAGTGGCCAGCTTTTCTTGCGTGCTGACATGACGCAGTATATGCAGGTCAGCATTATCGGCAACTTCACGCAGGCCACGCGCCGCAAGACTGCTTTGTAAGGTCTCACGATAGGCAATTTCACTGGAGGGCGAAAGCGGTGGCTCTTCAGTGGGATGCATCAGTGTATAGGTGTGGTATTTATTAAATGCGGTTGAAGGATCAGCGTCGGTTGTGACGGTAATGGCCGAGCAGCCTGCTAAACCCAAAATGACGCTGCAAAAGGTAAAACGTAAAAGTAATTTTAACATGATGTTTTTCCGTTGTAGTCAGTGGTATTTGTTAAAAAGCCGCCATCAACACCTTCAAAAAGTGACGTGTTGTAGGGTATGTTGTGCGATCATCCGGTTTTCGTCGGTGGCTACGATCCATGCCGATACGGTTGAGCCTGCGGTTGAAATACACGAAGCACCGGTTGCATTGGCTGAGTCGTTAAGCTCAAGCCCCAGCCACGTCGCATGATGGTTGATTCTGCTACGAATTGTAGCAGAATGTTCGCCAATGCCTCCGGTAAATACCAATGCGTCAAGGCCGCCCAGTGCGGCTGCTAACGAACCAATTTCACGTCCAACCCGATATACGAATAAATCAATTGCTTCTTGTGCGTGCGGATCGTCGCTGGCAAGCAAGGTGCGCATGTCGTTGGAAATGCCGGACACGCCCAGTAAGCCGGATTGATGGTAGAGCAGGTTCTCCAGGGCGCGGGCGTCCATGTGGTAGTGATCCATGAGATAAAGTAATACACCGGGGTCGATGTTGCCGCAACGGGTTCCCATAACCAAGCCATCCAGCGGAGAAAAACCCATGGTAGTGGCAATGCTGTTGCCTTTGTAAAGTGCGCAAAGGCTCGCACCGCTCCCCAAATGGGCGACGATAATACGAGCCTCGGCGAGTGTCGGGTCAAGGGTGGGCAATACGGAGGCTATATATTCGTAGGATAAACCGTGGAATCCATAACGTCGAATCCCTTCATCGACAAAGTGTTGGGGCAGGGCAAAGCGTTGTGCGACAGGGGACTGGGTGTGGTGAAACGCCGTATCAAAGCAAGCTACTTGGGGTAACGAGGGCATTATGTCCAGTAGCGCACGGATTGTTGCGA
>Ga0007792_10000835_pt1 | contig 11221 bp, 9 predicted proteins | sample CryBogmetaGMA6M_FD_60371 | JGI IMG/M metagenome (GOLD analysis project Ga0007792, IMG submission 60371) | Freshwater microbial communities from Crystal Bog, Wisconsin, USA - MA6M | ecosystem: Environmental > Aquatic > Freshwater > Lake | place: Crystal Bog, Wisconsin, USA | collected 2009-07-06
CTTCAAGGGGAAGGTTAGGATGGGGATGGGGTAGCCTTGGCAACTTGTTTAAATCACACAACATACCCCATCCACACCCCGACCCTCCCCTTGAAAGGGAGGGGAAAATCAAGTGCATTTTTGCTTAAGCTATCTCCTATGCCCCTTGCTGACCCTCCGGGGCATAAGGGAGGGGAAGCTAACTGCAAAGCCTGGCCGGACAACACTGGTGAGAATAGTTGTTCCACCATACTAGGTCTGCTTTTCAAACCGTGCCGTAAACCAGAAGGAAGAGCCTTTTCCTTCCTCACTCTCCACCCCGATTTCACCACCCATCAAGGCGACAAGCTGACTGCAGATGGCTAGTCCAAGACCCGTACCGCCGTATTTGCGGGTGGTAGAACCATCCGCCTGGGTGAACGGCGCGAAGATACTTTCTTGCCGGGCGAGCGGAATGCCGATGCCGGTATCACGTACCACAAAATGAATTTCTGCACTATGGTCATCTTCGCCTTTGAGCGATACCGTGATGGCAATTTCCCCTTTTTCGGTGAACTTGAGGGCATTACTGATCAGGTTGGTGATGACCTGATGTAACCGTACCGGATCTCCCTTCAGGTGAAGCGGAACTGCGGAATCTATATGACAGGCCAGCTCCAGGTTGGCATCCGCTGCCCGCACTGCTAAAAGTTTGACGGAATCATTCACCAGTGCCTGCAGATCGAAGGGGATGATCTCCATATCCAGCTTGCGTGCCTCAATTTTAGAGAAATCCAGAATTTCGTTGATCAGCTTCAACAGGCTTTCACCGTTTCTCTGGGCTATTTCGGCATACTCGTACTGTTCGGCACTCAGTTCAGTTTCCAGCAGCATGGATATCATGCCGATGACACTGTTCATGGGAGTACGGAGCTCGTGGCTCATGGTTGAAAGAAATTCACTCTTGGCGCTGTTGGCCGCCTCTGCCGCCACCGTGGCTTCTTGTAACTGTACCTGCGCAGCTTCAAATTCTGAAATCTGCTCACGCAGTTTATCTTCGATCGCCAGCAACTGCTCATTTTGAGTAAGGAGCGTATCCTTGCTTTCCAAAAGCGTTTGCAGCAGCACCCTCCGCCGACAATCGTTCTTCCAGAGAATCCAGCCAACGACCAGAACGAGAGCAGAGAGAAAAATACCGGCGTAGTAGGTCTGTTTTTTTCGTTCGTTGGAATCAGCAAGAATATCAGTTTCTGTCTGCAGAACATTCACCACCAGAGGATAATCCTGAAGGCGCCGATATGCTCCGATGCGCATGACCCCATCCACAGCACTCGCAACTTTGAATATTCCGGTAGCGGGCTTGGCCGGATCCAGATTTGGGCGATTTTGAGGGAGAGCCAGCCCTCTTGGTTCTATTTCGGCTTTAACTTTTGAAGCGCGGGCACGGATGACACCATCCGTACCGACCAGCGAGATAACGCCGCTTGGTCCTATGTCAATACCTTTGTAAAAGTTCGAAAAATAGTCAGGATCAATGGAAATTATCAACACCCCGGCAAAGGAACCGGCGCTGTCAACCATTTTCCGGGTGAACTGGATACTCCATTTTTTTGAAACCCTGCCGATGACCGGTTTGCTGATAAAAAGCCGGTCTTCCCGCCCATCAAGGTGTACGCGGATATGCTCGCGGTCGCTCAAATCAAGGGGAACCGCGGGCAAGCCTTTGGTGTTATAGGTCATTATACCCCGTTTGTCTGTGGCGCTTACCTGTATCAGAAGTTCTGCGACACTCTTATGTTCCGCCAACAATTGTATCCGGTCGGCAAAACCCCGGGGATTGCGCTGATACTCATGCCGCAGTTGCAGCAGCAACCCGTCGATCGCCTGGACGTTTTTTTTGACATGCTCTTCAAATGCCATAGCCAGATTTATCGAACTGACCTCACAGTCGACAATCGCCAGTTTTCGGTCGGATGACGTATGGTAATAAAGGGCACTCCAGATAACAGCAAGGGTCATCAGGCAGGAAAGTATGATGTTTTTTTGACTGTTATAAAACATGACAATCCCCAGTTGCGGTAGTAATAAATTTGAGTGGAACGAATCTCCCCGCTGTTCAGGCTCCTCCCCCTTCAAGGGGAGGGAGATATGATGTGGCGGGAGATCCGTACTCCTCAGATTAATAAATGTACGCTGCGTTGGCACTCGGATTTGAGTACCAGGTCGGTTTCTGCGCCCCGCCTGATTCTGCCCAGGCTTTGAAATCCGGGTACGCGTTCACTAAATCACGCCCTTCAGCCGGCCATTTGAAGGCCAATGGGAGGTTAAAAGCCCACGGGTGCCCAAGTTTGCTGACGTAGTAGCGCCTGGCAGCCGGAGCGGTATTGTCGTCAAAGGTGCCGAACCGTGTCGTGTCAACGGAAGACGTTGGTGCATACCCTGGCAAATGGACTTCTTCCGCTACCGAATTCCCCTTGAACAGGAACGGGTTGTACGGCGGTGCATAGGTAAACGCCGATTTGGCAAGCGGCGTGGTGAACACAATATTCAGCTTGTAGGTCACCGGAGTTTTTGATACCCCGCCGCTTTTAAGCGTATTTACACGTACATCTGCGCTCGGTGCAAGACCAAATTCCGCATAAGCGTCATTGAATATCCTGAATACCAGATTATTGTTTGTCTTACCCAAAACCGTGGCTGTTGCGGCATAGTTCGCTTTGGCCACACCATCGACAGTCAAGGTTGCGCTGTGGACAGTCGATGACGGAATGCCGGTCAACTCCACGGCAAAACCGTTATTATCGCGGGCCCCCATGGCTGACAGTTTATACTGTATTTCAAGCTCCTTGACCATGCCGTCAGCCCTGAGTATCTGGCGATAGTTGTAGAGAACTACCAGGTCATTCATATCGTAGTCCCCTATGCTGGGCCAGGCATCCTCATACGCCAGAGTTCCCCAACCGGCTTTGGAAGGGTACCAGGTTGACGTAGCCCGCTGGGAGTCATTCGGGTACTCGTCAGTGGCATCGGGAACGCCGTCGCCATCTGAATCTTTCGTCGCGGTGGTGTAAAAGTTGCTGATATTGGCAATGGCGGATTCCGGTGTCACCTTGAGGCGATAGATAATGTCGTTCATATCTGAATCGCTCCCCTTGTCACGGTTCATATCCTCCATGGCAAGAGCGATCAAACCACTTTTGGGATCTTTGAGCAGGACCATATGGCGTCTTTTTGCCAACGTTGTTTCCGGATTCAGGGCGCTCAATGAATAAAATATCCATTCAGGATCGGGATAGGGGTTGACAGGCCCTGCTGCGTTAAGCATGAATCCGTTGGCTACCACCATAAAGCCGATGCCTACTTTGCAGGTGTTCGCGACAGTGCAGTTTTTGGAGAGGTTCCACGGGTAGAGTGCCGGGTCTATAATGCCGAGGCTTACCGTGTCGCCGGTTTGCAATCCGACATTTCCCGTAGGTGTCCCACCGGAGTTATACAGCGAGGCGTTGGGGAAAATTATTTTATCCAGAATCACATTGGGACGGGTCAAGCTCGTTGGCGGGTTGTCCGGATCAAACGTAAAATAGCCGAAGCTGTTGCGATAACCGGCCCCTTCGTAGACGAACGCAACTTCGACTTTTGCCGCAGCACTTAGGTACACGTTGTAGTTGGCGTCAGTCACATTTAGCGGAAAGAGACTCGTGTTGTTACTCTGGTTGACGTACTCCGGCAACGTGGCCGAAATGTAGTTAAGGAAGTCAGGGTTATTTGTCGGACTGCTGCTGGCTGAATCATTATACAGTCTGGAGCTGCTTATCTTGGCGAACACGGGTATGCCGTTTGAATCGTACCTGCTTAGTGGGATGGAACTGTTCCAGGTAAAAAGGGTCGGCCAGGGATTGCTTTGTGTGAATGGAAGTGTTGACAGTGTATAGCCAAAACCTGTCAAAATCATGGACACGAGCAGAATGATGATATATTTGGGTGCGTTTACCGGCAGTTTATTTTTCATAGCGCACCCCCTTTGGCAAATGTGTATGATGCCGTGCCGTTTGTGATCGGAATGGTGCTGTTGCTCGGATACACCCCCATCATCGGCACTATGTACAAACTGGTGATGGCTGAGGATATCGTAATACTGTCCGTATAATGAAACACACCACCTACATTTGTCGTGGCCTGCCCCTGGGCCAGCAGCAGTGACGGGGTTGAAACCGGAGCGCCAGAAGAGTCAAACGATACTAAAGGACGGCTGTCATAGATGCTCACAGCGCCATTTTGATAGGGGAGTGTAATGTCAACGGCAACAGTTTGACTCATGTTGTAGATGAAACCGCCTTCTGTTCCGGCATTTTTAGGTGCGGCCACATCGGCCATTTTGTATTCCACTGCGGGTGTGCCGCCACCGCCTCCACCACCGCCACAACCAATTAGTATTGCCGGCAGCAACGCAACTATTAGCCATTGAAATTTCATTGTCAGCTCCTTTTGCCTGCTTTGCGGTAAGGTCACTCTAGTTTGTGGCCCTACATATTGTTTATTCTATCTGTACAGTAAACATGATTATTGGTAAATAGATCCCTGTTTATATTTTTCTATACCTTTCGGTATATGCCGGTAACATGCTACACTCTGGATACCATCGTTATACGAGGAAAAAAAGACCCATGAATAAAAAGATAAGTGAATTCAGCGTTCTGGATCAGGAATATCTGAAGGGGTTGACTGTCTTGTACGTGGAAGACGATGAGATGACCCGTAATCTGTTCACCAGGTATCTGTCCCGTTTCACCGGAAAACTGATAATTGCCCGGGATGGTGTGGAAGGTTTGGCCTCCTTCCGGGATCATCGCCCCCATATCATTGTGACTGACGTGATGATGCCGCATCTGGATGGACTGAGCATGCTCGACGAGATCCGCAGAATCGACGGAAAGGTGCCGTTTATTGTCCTGACCGCACTGGATGAAAACGACTGTCTCATCAAAGCGATCAATATCGGTATCGACAGCTTTGTTTCCAAGCCGATTAATAAATTAGACCTTCATGCCTGCCTGCTGAAGAGTGCGCACCGGTTGCTGGCAGAGGAAATGCTGCTGCAGGTGGCCGCCTCGGAAGAACGGATCAAGCTGGCGCGTGATCTGCACGACGGCCTGCTTCAGTCATTGACCGCCGCTGCGCTGCAGTTGGAAATGGCGTCGCGGCTTATTGACACAGACTCGCAAGAAGCGCAGCAGCATCTTTGTGAAACCCAGGACATCATCATTGCCGAGCAACGGGCTCTACGTTCCCATATTCAGCACCTGAAGCCGGTGTTGGTCCGCCGCCCCGAAATGCTGCACGAGCTTTCCGCCAGCCTGGACGAACTGGCGGCACGCATGGGACGACACTGGAGTCTCCCGGTGGAAATGGAGTATGACGACAATCTCGACCATGGTATTCCCCGCATCCTCTGTCGGGAGATATACTACCTCGTCCATGAAGCTCTGATAAACGTTGCCCATCACGCACGGGCATCGTCTGCCCGTGCCGAGCTTCGTCTGGACGGGAACGCCACGGTTAAAATATCCGTACGTGACAACGGGCGCGGCTTCCCCTTTTGCGGCAGCTATGAACTTCAGGATTTGCAAACAATGAGCGCCGGACCATTTACCCTGATGGAACGGACAGCACATTTAGGCGGTTCTCTGGTCATACACTCCGGCGCAGCCGGATCACACCTTGAAATCAGTCTGCCTCTGGCAGAGTAAGAAGGAGAATGCCGTGTCAATACGATTGGTTATAGCCGACGATCACCATCTTATTATAAAGGGGCTGGAGGATATTTTCCGTCTCGAGGGTGATATTGAAGTGGTGGCTTCCTGCACGGATGGTTCACAGGCACTTGAAGCGGTGCGCTCTCATCGGCCTGATGTGGCGGTTCTTGATCTTCATATGCCGGTAATGGGTGGCCTGGCGGTTGCAAGAGCGGTCATCAAGGCGAAATTGCCAACCCGGATCGTGCTGCTGACTGCGGATCTGGAAGATGATGTTCTGCTGGAGATCGCCCAACTCGGTATTCACGGTGTCGTGTTGAAGGAGACGGCGCCCCGGTTGCTCGTACAGTGTATCAGGGCGGTGCATAGCGGCGAGCAGTGGCTGGAACAGCAGGTGGCAACCCGAATAGTCAGGAAGATGCTGCGGAGGGAAGCGGGAACTGCGGAAGCAACCGCACAGCTTACGAACCGGGAAGTCGAACTGGTCCGGATGGCGGGCCGTGGGCTGCGCAACCGTGAAATTGCAGAAAAACTCAGCATCAGTGAGGGAACGGTAAAGGTACATCTGCACAATATCTTCGAAAAACTACAGCTCAACAGTCGTATAGCGCTGTTGCATTATGCCCGGGAAAAGGAACTGGTATAAACGGTACGACCTACGCGATCTCTATCGTGGGGGGAGACCATTTCATCGTGTTATAAATGTTTTTTCTAGGATCAAGCTGTTGTTCTCTAAATTTCCTCAGTCGTTCTGCACCCGCTCCAACTGTTCCGGTTTGTCAAACGTATCGGCCCAGATGAAGCGCCTGCCGAGTCCGCCCGGCTGGCCAAAGTAGCGCTGGTAGAGGCGCTCCGGGTCAACCACTCCACCGCCATGGCGCTTGATAAGTTCCGCCGCATATCCGCACAAGCGACGGCGATGAACTTCTGTCCTCGCCACTGTTCCGGCTCGAATGACCTCCGGATCCGGGATATTCGCCTTCCAGCGTTCCACCGCAGCGTACACGGCATCTTCATGCGCTTCCACCAGAATACTGTTGCTCCGGTCGAAAAATTCGTCCCTCCCCCCACGCGATGCCGTGGTTACAACCGGCGTCCCGCAGAGCAGGCTTTCATAACTGGCCAGCATGGCCCCTTCCACCGCCGAAAGGGCCAGACTGCAGTGGGTACGGTTATACATAACCGCAAGTTCCGACTTGTCCAGGCGTTTCTGGTTGAATGTGGCATGACTCACCTGACGGCAGAAGGAAGGGAGGTCTCCGCCCCAGGCGGTGGCAATATACAGTTTCTCCACTCTGGCGGCCAGGTGGTGGCGTTTGAACGGTTTCATCTGCGCCACGTAGATGGCGTCGTATTCCTTTTCGGCCGGCATCGGGCGATATACATCGCTGTCCACGTAGATGTTCTGGCTGATAAACGCGCCGTGCACGCCGCACAGTTTCCGCATCCGCTCCTCATCTGCGGCATGCACCATCAGGTGGTGATCGATGCCTTTCAGCGAGTAGGACAGCTGCTGTGCCTTCCGTTTCAGCATCGTCCAGGGGCGGCCGTGCCACCAGGGGACATGCTCGATTACCGCCACCGGTTTCAGCCAGTCGGGTGCCGGGTGCCGTTGGCCGAGAAAAGCCAGGATTGTCGGTTCCAGATTCAGTACATAATAGCCGAAGAAGTTCATAAGGCTCCCTTTGACGAATATTCCGCCAGAACTTCCCGCATCAGTTCCACCGTCCTGATTCCCCAGGCATCCCAGTTCAGACGTTCCTCGAATGCGTTGCGCGCGTGCAGCCGCCCCTTCAGGTAGAGTGCGTCGTCAGAGAACTGCTCTGCAATTGCCGCTGCCCATTCCCTGCCACCTGCTGAAAGCGGCAAAAGTCGTCCATTGTCACCGTTTGCCACCACCCCCGGTACTCCACCGGTATCGGTTGCAAAAGAAAACAGCCCGAAAGCCGAGGCTTCCGCAAAGACATAGCCGTAACATTCAGCACGGGTCGGAAGTACCAGAAAATCAGAAGAAAGGAGCAGTTCACGAAAACGACGACGTCCTGCCGGTTCATTTTTGTTGATGAACGGCACCACTGCCATGCGGGGATGCTCTACACCTGCCGGGGGACGACAGCCGACAACCGTCAGGGTGGCGGATATGCCCAGGAGTTCCAACTCCTTCAGGGCTTCAAGGGCAATGTTTCCCCCCTTGCGCTCCCAGTCGCGCCCCAGGAGCAGCATCCGGCATTCAGTGCCGCGCTGCTTTGTCAAGGCATCTTCACGACTTGGCGGCTCTTCCAGATTCGCCCCCAGCGGGTACACCGCTGTCCGTTCTCGCGGCATACCGTAATCCCGCACTGCTGATTCAGCAGCCCAGGGGGAGGGGTACACGGCGCGCGCAGATTTTTCAAGGGTATGCCGTTCCAGTTCGTGACCCGCTGTGCGGGACGATGCCAACAGGTCGCTGTAGTCGTCATAATACCCTTCCATGGCGGCAAAGGTGGCGTCGGAGAGGGAAATTACCGGTATGTCGGTTTTTAGAAAGGGAATGATTGATGACGATACCGGGGCGAAGATGAGGTCAAACTCTTTCCCGGCCAGTTGCTGCTCAAAAAAACGGGCATGGCGACGGGCCCAGAACAGGGAGTGATGGGGGGCGTAGCGTTTACCGGTAATGGTATGGGCCAGAGATGCCAGGAACCTGCCGCTCTTTAGCTCCAACCGTTGGTGGTTCACCGGGCCCAGACAGGTCACTTCGCCGGCGTGACGCTCCAGCGCCCGTGCCATGGACCAGATGCCGCCTGACCAGGAACGGCGGTCGTTCGGATCGGCAAGGGATATGTAGGCGATGCGGATGGTTGTGGTCATGCTCCCTCCAACACCTTCTCCAGCATATCCGTTGAACGTTCCCACGAAAAATCGTCGGCCCGGCGCAGGGCGGCGGCGCTCATGCGGTTCAGCAGTTCCCGGTCGTCCAGAAGACGTGAGACCCGGTCGGCAAGCGCCGCCGGATCGCCCACCGGGACGATATACCCTTCCACACCGTCGCTGATGACGTCCAAAACACCCCTGTTGTCTGCCGAGACGATCGGGCAGCCAAGGGAGATCGCTTCCAGGGCGGGCAGACAGAACCCCTCGGTGCTGGAAGCTGTTATCCAGACCTTAGTATCCAGATAGGTGCGACGGATCTCCTCCTGGGTGGGGGTCCGCTGGAACTCAACCTTGCCAAAAGGGAAATCCGGGTACTGTTCCAGATCAGGTTCCTGGGAGCCAAACATGGCGATTTTCAGGCCGGGATGGCGCTCCATCAGGATCGCCAGCGCCTTCAGCGCCACATCGGTGCGTTTCAGCGGAACCGGGGAGTAGAGCAGCCCCACGTCGAATTTTCTGGTGATCCCTTCGCCGTCAAAGCAGGAGAGGAAAAAATCCCGCCCATTCGGTATGACCGGAATGCCGCGTTCCCCGGAAATTTCCTCCACCAGATCTTTCAGCCAGCGGGAGATGACTATTTTACGGAATGGCAGGCGAAAGGTGGCATCCACGTCCTCGCTCTCTTTGGCCCACATTTTTTCATAGCCCTGAATGAGGTAGGACTTGGCACCGCACCGGCCGGGAAGGGGGGCGGCCCATTCGGCGGTCTGAAACGACGTGGCGATTACGACGTCACCGTCGGGGATATGTGCTGCGCTTATTTCCGGCACTTCAAGGAGTTTTCCGCAGAAATAATCAAGATGATCCTTCTCGTGATGAAACGCTCGTTTGACCTCGCGACGCAGTCGTTCCCGGAAGGCAAATTCACGTTTCGGGTAGACAACCGTGACCCGGTGTCCCCTGCGGATGAGGGCGTTGCCGTAACAGGTGACCACCCGCAGGCCGCCGGCGATTCCTTTAAAGGGTACGAGAAAAGTTATATCCATGATTGCATCCTTCAAAGTATCAGTACCGGTCCATCAGGCCGGCAAGTTGCCACAATGTCACAAAAATTGAAATTTGTCAGCGTCTTCTGTATATATGCTCTGCAAAATATTGTATCGTTGCGTGCGGGTGGCCTGAATGAACTGGTATGAGGCGTGGGACATAGCGTATTACAAATGGGAAGCCGTGGTTCAGGGAGCCGGCTGGCATGAACTCCTGCTCGTGGCGGCCTATTCTTGTGCCGCACTGCTCTGCTTCGGCGCCCGCCAAATGAGCCGGAGCAGCGGCGAAAGCGGCGGAGTCTGGTTTCTGGCCGCCATCATGCTGGCGTTACTGGGTGGTAATACGTTGTACCGGATCGACAACCTGCTGACTAATTTTGTTCGCGCATTTGCACAAACCGACGGGTGGTATGCGGGGCGTCGCGAATGGCAAATCCTGATTCTTATGTTCCTCTGCGTGGTGACTCTCATGACGCTGAAGCGCTATCGCGTCAGATTGCATGAAGTTTGGTCAGAGTGCATGCCTGCGGTTTTGGGTGTCGGCCTGCTGCTTCTGCTTGCGCTGCTGCAACTGATTTCCTATCACGATACGGACACTCTGTTTAACCTGCGGCTGGCCGGAATCTCAACGGGCAGACTGCTGGAGCTGGCCGGGCTGGGCATGACGGTGTGGGGCGCAATCCGCTGGCTGTATGGCCGGTTGGATACATATCGGCAGAATGGAAGTCCCCAGAAACGGCGGAATACTGACGACACCTCCATTCGCCGTCAGTTGTAACGGGCGACGAATCCCGCTTATCCGCCAGCGTGCAGATATCTGCCGGAACTTTCGGGTATGGGTATGCTTGACAAACCGGTGGTGGTACCGTATGTACCATTCACTATTCTGCATATATTCCAGATGCCCGTAACGAGCACCATCATGTCAAACCAAGGAATTGTGAGTCCTCTATGATACTGGAAAATACGTTAACAGAACTGGGATGGATGATCGAGGATCTCACCTGGTCGCTTTTTCAGCGCGACCGGGTTCAAAAACAGGCGAAGCCCCATCCGCTCTTTACGATCGGCATTTCTACCTTCATGGACCGGTTCGACAACTGCCTGAAACCGCTGGTGAGCAAGCTGGCTGTTATGTTCCCTGCGGCCCAGATCATTGTAATTGCCAACGGTCATGTCAAACAAAAGGAGCAGGCGGTCTACCTTCAGGAGATTGGCCGCTTCTGCGGGCAGTTTGCTAACGTGGAGCTGGTTACATACACAGAGTCGAAAGGTTTGAGTACGCTGTGGAATCAGATCGTGCTCTGCTCCCGTCACCAGAAAATTTTGATGCTGAACGATGATATCAGGGTGAAAGCGTCGTTTTGCGAGATGATCAGCAATTCGGGAATTCTTGGCGAAGAGATTGCCACCATCAACGGGTCGTGGAGCAATTATATCATTTCCCGGACCCTGCATGAAAAAGTGGGCCCTTTTGACGAGGGTCTTCTGGAAATCGGCGGGGAAGATGATGATTATCTGGCGCGGCTGTCATTGTGCGGCCTCCTCCTGAGCGACTACTCTGCCGACTCAATAGCGGGCAAGCTGAAACTCAGGCACAAGCGGCTTACC
>Ga0007792_10000837_pt1 | contig 11204 bp, 9 predicted proteins | sample CryBogmetaGMA6M_FD_60371 | JGI IMG/M metagenome (GOLD analysis project Ga0007792, IMG submission 60371) | Freshwater microbial communities from Crystal Bog, Wisconsin, USA - MA6M | ecosystem: Environmental > Aquatic > Freshwater > Lake | place: Crystal Bog, Wisconsin, USA | collected 2009-07-06
TCATTCCCTCCATGGCAGACGCATCTAAACGCGAACGAAACAGGGGGATTTCCAACACCCGCTGCGCTCAAGTCGCAAAGGACGCAAAGAAAGAAACTGATCCCGTGTAAAGGGTGCGGGGTCGAGTAGGCAAAGGGGCTTGCGCCCCTCCGCCTCTCACAGAACCGGACTTGTGGGTCACACATCCGGCTCTTCAAAATGTTATCCAAAGCTGAACACATATTGTTGTCCCTCCAAGACCGATAGGACTGGCACCTTGGGGTGGCGTTTCCGCCACAAGTCCAAGACCGACACAAGTCGTTCGGCGAACCAGGCATTCGGGTATGCTCGATGTAATCCGCGCATATTACCCTTGGCCCAGAGGCCTTTCCGGCTCCATGCCGTTGTTGCTGCCATTCCCACTGCTACGCCTCGCCGCTTCAGGTGACGAAACAGGAAACGCGGTCGCTTTCGCTGGCGCACGATGATCGTCCGCAGTCTCCTGCGGATGTGGGCATCGTAATGTTCCCAGCGGCTCGCGGCCGGTCGGGTGCACAAGTCAAAGTACGCCTCCCAGCCTCTCAGATATTCGTTCAACCGTTCCATACAGTTTTCCAGCGTGTTGCCCCAGACGCGAGGGGTAAGCTCGCGTATCCGATGCATGATGCGCTGGTGCGACCGTTCTGAAAGGTAAACATGTACTGATTTGTCTCGCAACGTCACGAGACGAAAGCCAAGAAAATGCACTTTATCGGGGGTGCTCACACAGCTTTTCTCCTCGTTAAGCTTCAAGCGCAGTTGCCGCTCGATAAAGCTCCGGATTCCCGCCATGACTCGCTCCCCTGCCCTTTGACTACGCACATAGATGTTGCAGTCATCCGCGTAGCGGACGAACCGCAACCCGCGTTGTGCCAGTTCCTGATCCAACTCATCTAAGACGATATTGGATAGAAGTGGACTCAAGGGGCCGCCTTGCGGCGTTCCCTCCTCAACGCAGACCTTTGTGCCGTCAGGCATAACCACCTTCGCTTTCAGCATCCGATGTATCAACTTCAAGACACGCCCATCTTTTACTTGCTGACCCATTCGGGCAAGCAGGCGTTGATGGTTTACGCGGTCGAAGAACTTGGAAATATCCAAGTCCACTGCCACGTTGTATCCCTCGGCCACATATCCCTTTGCTTCGGCTATGGCGGTTTGCGCTCCCCGTGTCGGACGAAAACCGTGACTGCTATCGTGAAACAGCGGCTCAAAGATCGGCTCCAGCACCAGCCGGATCGCCGCTTGCACCCATCTGTCGATCACGTTAGGTATCCCTAGTCCCCTTTGACCTCCGTCGGGCTTGGGTATCCAAACCCGCCGAACGTCTCCGGGAATATAGGTTCCTTCCAGCAGCGCACGGCGAAGCTTAGGAAGCAATGATCGAACGTTCATGACCACTTCTTCCACGCTCTGCCCGTCCACTCCCGCCGCCCCCTTGTTGGCTGCGACGTTGAGCAGCGCTTCGGCCATTACTGGCCATGACGCCACTCGTTCAAGCAATCCCCCTGTCGGCGGGATCGCTTCGGCGGTCAGACATCCCAACTTCTTGGCTTTGGTTATACGCCGCAACCATGCCTTTGCATCGGGTACGCCCAATGCCCTGACATGGTCGCGCCCCGTTTTAGCGGGGTTGTCGGCTAACACCATTTCCAGTTGTCGTTGTCTGACTCTTCTCATTCTGTCATCACCTTTGCTCCATCCCGTTTCCGGGACTTCAACGCTATTACGAGATGATCCGACTACTCCACAGGCTTCGCCGTGCCGTTACTTCTTCCAGCGCGTCTACCCCTCTCGGGGACCCATGGAGTTCTCCTGGGGTAAGACTGAGCATCTTCCTGCCACTCCCGTCATCTTTACCTTATCCGGCACTGCCGAATATCGGGCTTCACGTTGAAATGCACGCTCACCCATCCGAATAGGCCTATAGATGCTTTACTGTTCGTTCGGTGCGGCAGTCTTCTTCCAGCTTCCACTCCACCCAGCCTCACGGCCAAGCAGTTGCCTTCAGATTGCGGTTACCTCCGGCAGGCCCCGCAGAGAACTTGCTCTACATTGCTCATCTCCTATATCTCAGTCATGCCCAGCGCACATTTCGGCCACGGTATTTCCGTGGACGAAATTCTCGCAACATTGTCTTCTCTGTGCCTCTGCGCCTCTAGCCGTACTCGGCGGGTGGTGAATCCGAATTCCTTGATGAAGGAGGGCGCAGCGGGTGGTGAAACATGCGCCCGCCAGTGACCTATTTCTTTTTTACCTGTTGCCGCTCCCCCACCAACCCGCTATAAACCACGGCATACGGCCTTGGACTGCAAGGCCGGAGGAGGATGTGATCATGAGCATAGTGATGTGGGTGGTATTGGCGGCGGTGGTGGTTTTGGTCCTGATGGTGATCAGCATTTACAACCGGCTGATTGCCCTCCGCAACCTTTTCAAGAATGCGTTTTCGCAGATTGACGTGCAGCTCAAGCGCCGCTACGACCTGATCCCGAACCTGGTTGAAACGGCCAAGGGCTACCTCAAACATGAACGCGGAACCCTCGAGGCCGTGATCGCGGCCCGGAACCAGGCGTATACGGCCAGCCAGAAAGCCGCAGCCAACCCGGCGGATGCCGTGGCCATGCAGGGCCTGATGCAGGCGGAAGGCCAGATGGCCGGAGTCCTGGGCCGGCTGATGGCGGTCGCCGAGGCCTATCCCGACCTGAAGGCCAACCAGAACATGATGCAGCTGACCGAGGAATTGACCTCAACGGAGAACAAGATCTCGTTCGCGCGGCAGGCCTACAACGATTCCGTCATGGCCTACAACACGGCGCGTGAAACATTCCCGAATGTCCTGATCGCCAATAACTTCGGATTCACGGCGGCCACCCTGTTCGAATTGGAATCCCCCGCCGAACGGCAAGCCCCCAAGGTCCAGTTCTAACTCCCCTGCGGATGCTTCCGATTACCCGAAAGCAGCACGGGAAAGAAGGATTTCACCACTGATTTGGGAAATGAGGGAAATCCAGAATTCGGGAAGAAGATAATGTTTTGCGATTTGTCATGGCTGGGTTGATCTGTGAATTTTCGGGGCATAGACTGCATGTGACTCCCAGCCAAGAAAAATCGCAAAACGGTTTTCTTCCGTAAAATTGGGAACAATTGCTGAGTTGCGCTCATTTTCCCCCATTAACAAAGAACCGGTGCGGAATTTTTGGCTCGGGTACCCCCGAACGAAAATACCGCACCATTTATGTTTTCCTCTCTGGATTTCCCTCATTTCTTAAATCAGTGGTGAAGTCTTCCTCCCGACTTAATGACTTTGGAGTGGAGAGGCAGGGGTCAGGATTCGGGAAGAGGATGGGTCTGGAGCGTCTCGGGTGCGATAAAGCCGCCTGAAATCAGCATCTTGAACGCATCCTCCACGGCCATGTCCGTAACCCGGACATCCCGGAGGGGAACCAGATGCAGGAATCCCGAGGTCGGCAGGGGCGACATCGGAATGAAAATGCGCCCCCACTTCATGCCCTGCCCATCCGTGGTGATCCCGGTGAGGAACCCGATGGTCTTGATGCCCGGCATGGGGTATTCAATCACCACCACCGACTTGAAGGTCTTCTGGTTCGGAAGGCTCACCGCATCCACCACCTGCTTGGCGGCTGAATAGATGGTCTTGATGATGGGGATGCGCATGATCAGGGATTCCCCGTATTGGAGCAGCCGCCGCCCCACCACGCGTCCGGCCACGATGCCGACCACCAGCACAAGCAGGATAAAGGCCAGGATGGAAATCACCACCTCGACCCAATGCGGGAGTTCCCAGGGCAGGAGTGACACCACCGGCTGCAACACCGAGGCCATGAGGTTGAACACCGCCATCACAACCACATAGGTGCCCCAGAAGGGCACGAGGATGAACAGGCCGGAAATCAGGCGGTTCCGCAAATACCGCTGCAGTGTCGGCTTCCTCAGGAAATTCATCGTCTAGTTCCCTCCCCTGGCCTGCGAGGGGGATTCACCCCGGGCGGCCAAACTCACCGTTTGTGAAGGCTGGACGGCAAATGAGATTCCCTCATCGTTAAACCGTTCAAGAATCTCAAGGTTCACCTTTTCGTTAAACGCCATATAATCCCAGCCATCGGCACTGTTGAACCAGTAAATTGCCTGCAGGTTGAGCGACAAGCCCGTGTAGTCGGTAAAATAGACCCGGGGCGGCTGATCGGGGTCCATACAAGGATGATCGACCAGAACCCCCCTGACGATCTCCAGTGCCCGTCTCACTTTCGAGGGCGGGCTGTCATAGGCCAATCCCAGATTGAGCACCCGCCTGAAAAAGGGTCTTTGCCCGGAATTCAGGATGCTCTTGTTGGCCAGCTCCCCATTGGGAATCGAGACCAGATCGCCGTCCAGCGTGCGGAGGCGGGTGGAGCGGAATCCCACCTCCACCACCGTGCCATCATACTTGTCGACCACCACGCGGTCCCCCAGCTCGAAGGGCTTGTCCGTGAGAACCGTGATCGAGCCGAAGAAATTCTTGATGGTTTCCTGGGCCGCCAGAGCCACGGCCAGCCCGCCGACGCCCAACCCGGCCAGGATCGAGGTCAAGGGCTTGTCGCTGAGCACCGTCGCCGCCTGCACCAGGCCCAGGGCGATCACGGTGATCTGCAGGCTGCGCCGGACCATCGGCACGAGCATATCGTCCATCTTGCTGGATGTCCTCGAGGCGGCCAGCGCCCAGGCCTCGCACAGGGCGTCGACGATGCAGTACGCCACATAGGTTGTGGCCGCGACAATCAGGACATTCATGACCGTGGTCATGAACGCCTCGACCTTGGCCGTCATCACCAGGAAATGAAGCCCGGCATCCAGGGCAATGGCGATCAGGGCGAAGACCATCGCACGGGCACCGGCCCGGAGAAAGACAGCCACAACGGGCTTGCGGCGGCGCTCCATGGCGACAGCGATCCGAGTCAGGTGGAACCGTAAAATCCGGCCCACCAGGAACGCCAGCAGCACACCGCCAAGCCATGCGAGAAAGCGCCAGATCTCATTCCCGACCAGCGTGCTCTTGAACCAGGCCAATCCCAACGTCACATCCATACGCGTCTCACTTCAAACGCTCATTGATTGATGCCGCCGCACGCCGGCCCTCGCCCATCGCCAGGATGACCGTGGCCGCGCCCAGGACGATATCCCCGCCGGCATAGACCCGGTCGAGCGACGTCTTGCCGGTGTCGTCGACAATGACATTGCCCCACTTGGTTGTCTGGAGCCCCTCGGTCGTGCGGGGGATCAGGGGATTGGAATCGTTCCCGATGGCCACGATCACCGCGTCGATGTCCCGGATAAATTCACTTCCCTTGATCTCCACCGGGCGCCGGCGCCCGGAGCTGTCGGGCTCGCCCAGCTCATACCGCAGGCACTCGATTGCCTTTACGCAGCCGTTTTCATCCCCGATCAGGCGCTTGGCGTTTTCCAGCAGGTGGAAGATCACGCCCTCCTCCTTGGCATGCGCGATTTCCTCGATCCGGGCGGGCATTTCAATCTCCGTGCGCCGGTAGATCACGTGCACTTCCCCCGCCCCGAGCCGCACCGCGGTCCTCGCCGCATCCATCGCCACGTTGCCGCCACCCAGCACCGCCACGCGGCCGGAGCGGTAGATCGGCGTGTCGGCGCGCCCGAAGTCATACGCCTTCATCAGGTTCGCCCGGGTGAGATACTCGTTGGCCGAAAACACGCCGACCAGGTTCTCCCCCTCGATGTTCATGAACTTGGGCAACCCGGCGCCGGTCCCGATGAACACGGCGTCAAACCCGTCCTCCTCGATCAGCGCCTTGAGCTTACGCGTCCGCCCGATGACAAAGTTGGTTTGCAGCTGCACCCCCATGCCCGTCAGCGTGTCGATTTCCTTCTGCACAATCGCCTTGGGGAGCCGGAATTCCGGGATCCCGTACACGAGCACCCCGCCGGGCTTGTGGAAGGCTTCAAACATCACCACCTCGTGCCCCTCGCGCCGCACGTCCGCCGCCACGGTGATGCTGGCCGGCCCGGTGCCGATCACCGCCACCTTTTTACCGGTCGCGGGCTTGACCGTGGGGGCCGCGCCCCCGCCGGTCTCCCGCTCCAGATCGGCGACATAGCGCTCAACCCGCCCGATGGAAACCGCCTTGTCCACGCTTTTGAGGGCCTTGCCCACGGTGCAATGTTCCTGGCACTGGGTCTCCTGCGGGCAGACCCGGCCGCAGACCGCCGGCAACAGGCTGTTCTTCTTGATGACGTTGCACGCCCCCTGGAAATCGCCCTCGGCCGCGGCCTTCAGGAAGCCGGGAATGTCAATCCGGACCGGACAGCCCTGCACGCAGGGGGCATTGCGGCACTGCAGGCACCGCATGGATTCCAGGCGCGCCTGCTCAGGCGTGTATCCCAGGGCGACTTCCTGGACATTCCGCCGCCGGACCTCGGGATCCTGGGTGGGCATCTCCTGGGCCGTGATGGCGATTCGCTCCTTGGGGGTCAGGGGGGTATCCCGCTTCAGGAGCCCTTCGAGCTCCTGCCGGGCCAGCACTGCCAGTGTTTCAGGGGTTGAGTGGCTCATCGGGTTCCCTGCTCCTTGGCGCGGATTTCCGCATCCAGATGACATTGCGTATGGGCGTGATCCTCCTGCTTGCGGTACGCCTTGAGACGCTGCATCATATTTTCAAAATCCACCTTGTGCCCGTCGAACTCGGGGCCATCCACGCAGACGAACTTCGTCTGCCCGCCGACCGTCACCCGGCATCCGCCGCACATCCCGGTGCCGTCAATCATGATGGTGTTCAACGACACCACCGTAGGCACCCCGAACGGGCGGGTGGCCTCGGCGCAGAATTTCATCATGATCGGCGGCCCGATCGCCACGGCCATGTCAGGCTTGGGAATGCGGCCGCAGACCTCCTTCAACGGTTCCGTCACCAGCGCCTTGCGGCCATACGAGCCGTCATCGGTACAGACAATGAATTCATCGGCGAGGGCGCGCATCTGCTCCTCCATGATCACCAGGTTGCGGGTCCGGGCCCCGACGATCACAATGATCCGGTTCCCCGCCGCCTTCATCCCCTTGACGATGGGATGCAGGGGGGCAACCCCGATCCCGCCCCCCACGCAGACCACCGTCCCGAATTTCTCGATGTGGGTCGGTTGGCCCAGCGGTCCCAACACGCTCTGGACGGATTCGCCAACGCGCTTGTCGGCCAGGTTGTGGGTGGTTTTGCCAACCGCCTGGAAGATGATCGTGACGGACCCTTCAGCGGGATCCGCATCCGCAATGGTTAGCGGGATCCGCTCACCGAACTCATTGTCGAGCTGGAGGATGACAAACTGCCCCGGCAACCGCTCACGGGCGATGTACGGGGCATCCAGACGCATCATGTAGACGTCGTCGGACAACTGTGTTCTGGCCAAAATCTTATTCATGGGCCTTCCTGTTCCTGATTCAAATGGGCAGGCAGTATGCCATCAGGCCCCTCCATCCTCAATACTAGACTTCAGGACATTATGCGCCCGCGGCCTGGCGGCGGCGGACTTCAAACAGGGCGATGGCGGCGGCCACGGCGGCGTTCAACGACCCCACCTTTCCCCGCATGGGTAGCCGGATGATGGCATCGCAGGTGGACCCGACCAGTTTTCCGAGGCCCTCCTCCTCGCTCCCGACCACCACCCCGATGGGGCCGGTGAGGTCAGCTTCCTCGTAGGGGGTGGCCATGCTGCTGCCTTCCAGGCCGACCAGCCGGATCCCCTGCTCCTTCAGGGCCAGCATGGCCTGATGCAGGTTCCCCACCTGCGCCACCTTCACATGCTCGGCGGCCCCGGCGGAGGCCCGCACCACGGCCGGCGTGACGGAGGCGGCACGATGACGGGGAATGAGGACCCCATTGACGCCGGCGGCATCGGCCGACCGGAGCATGGAGCCCAGGTTCTGGGGATCCTGGACATGGTCCACCAGCAAAAGGAGGGGCGGCAACTTGCGTTCCGAAGCGCCGTCCAGGATGTCGGACAGTTCAACATAAACATAATCCGCCACCACGGCGGCAATCCCCTGGTGGTTGCCGCTCCGGCACATCCGGTCCAGCTCGAACACCGCGACCGGGGTGACTTCGAGCGACTTCTTTTCGGCGAGTTTGAGGAACTGGACAATGGCGGCGGCGGATTGCCTCACATTGTTGGCCATGAATAATCGCTTTACCTCACGCCGACCGGCTTTCAGCAGTTCACACACCGGCTGGCGTCCATAGACAATCTCGGGTTCATTCGTCATGCGGGCAAGACTACACACTGGGCGGACGGAAAACAATAGCGCACCCGGCCTTCCCCATTCGGCCATTGATATCAACCGGTGCCGGCTGTATCATACCGGGTGACGATTGATCATTATGACGCTTAAACCAAAAATCCTTTTGCTCATCCTCGCCGCCTATCTGATCACGGGGATCACCGCTTATTTCGCCTTCTCCATCGTGAAGAACAGGCTGCTGGACAAGCTGGGATCAGGCTATGCGGGCAAATACGCGCTGGCCAACAAAGCCCTGATCCAGGAACCCCTGACACGCGAAATCGCCCTGGCCCAGCAACTGGCCCAATCCGCCGTGATCAATCGCTGGATCGCCAATGAAAACGACCCCGAGGCGCACAGGCTGGCCATGGATGAACTCGAGGCTTATCGCCTCCGCCTCCTCGACAAGAGCTGGTTCCTGGTAATCGGTTCCAGCCTGAACTATTATGCCAACGACAGCCAGAACAAGTACGCCGGCAGGGAACGGGTCTACACGCTCTCCTCAACCAACGCGCAGGACGCCTGGTATTTCGCCACCCTCGGCAACGTGCCCCGCTATGCCCTTAATGTCAACTACGACCGGGGACTTGACGTGCGCAAGGTGTGGATCAACGTGGTCATCAGGGCCGCCGACGGCCGCCCACTTGGCGTGGCGGGCACGGGACTGGACCTCTCCGGATTCCTCAAGGCCTTCGTGGACAATACCGAGCCGGGCGTGGAACATGTTCTCCTCGACCGGCGGATGGCCATCCAGGCGCACCGTGACCGGGCACTGATAGACGAGCAGAGTGTCGCCACCCCCGAGCTTCTCCGCTCCACCATCTCCCGGATCATTCCTTCCGGAAAGGACCTGGCCCATTTAAACGCGGCACTGGAAAACCTAAGGGAGGGAAGCCCGGCCGAGACACTTGAGGTTACCGTCAATGGACACCGCCGGCTTGCGGGCGTCGCCTACATCCGCGACCTGGAGTGGTACGAGCTCACGCTCGTGGATACTAACCAGGCCATCGGGAACTCACTTCTCATTCCCCTCTTTATCCTGATCATGCTGGTGACCCTCATTGTGATGGCACTGTCGGGCTGGATCCTCAACAGGCTTGTCCTGAAGCCGATCACCGAGATCACCCATGCCACCCGGCTGGTGTCCGAGGGACAGTACACCCCGTTCCCGCCGTCCACCCGCGGCGATGAGATCGGCACCCTCGCGCGCGCCTTCGAGGAGATGAATGCCAAGATCCGGGACAACACCAGCACCCTTGAATCGCGCATCAGCGAGCGGACGGCCGAGCTGGACGAAACGAACCACGCCCTGCGCGAGAACATCGACATGCTCAATGCCGCCCACTCCAAGGTGAGGATCCTGGCCGGAATGCTCCCCGTCTGCTGCTCCTGCAACAAGATCCGCGACGAGAAAGACCAATGGCAGTCCCTCGAGGATTACGTCAAGGAACACACCGACGCCATGTTCAGCCATGGAATCTGTCCGGATTGCATGCATAAACTTTATCCGGACTTCACCCACAAACCTCCCGCGAAATGACCCTATGATCATCCGAATAACCGACCCCCTGGACCCCTTTGCCTCGATCTCGGAGACCTTCCTTGATAGCCGTTACGATGTCATCTCCCGTTCCGGATTGCATCCCACGGAAGCCCAGCTCATCAAGGCACTCCCCCTGCTTTCCGGCCCCACCTCCCTGCTGGTGCTCGGGAACCGGACAGGCGTGCTGGGCATGATCGCCAGCCGTGTCTACCCGGAGCTGAAGGTGAGCGCCTCCTCGCTGGACCTGTTCCATCATCACGCCATTGAGCGGAACCTCGCCCGCAACCCGTTCACGTCGGTGACCGCCCGTTGCGAGCCGGATATTCCCGAGCGCGGCCACTTCGATGTCGTCTGCCTGCAGATCTCGAAGGGCTCCATGTCCGACGAACTGATCCTCGACCAGCTTCAGCAGGCCCATCTGGCCCTGCGGAAAGGCGGACAATGCCTGGTAACGGCCGAGGAGGACATCCCCTGGCTCATGGAGCACATGAAGAAATCCTTCGGGAGCTGCTCGCTCAAGGGGCACGACGGGAGTTCCACCCTGCTGATCAGCCAGAAGAAGCAGGACCTGAAGAAGATCAGGGAATACCGGGCTGAATTCACCATGACCCTGCCGAACGCCCGGGGGGCTCATCTCGTCACCCGCCCCGGCGTGTTTGCCCACCGGCGGGTCGATGAGGGCGCCCAGGCGCTCGCGGAAACCGCCGCCACGCAACCGGGCGACATCATCCTCGACATGGGCTGCGGCTGCGGCAGCATCGGCATCTCCCTGGCGGTCAACCAGCCGACCGCCGAGGTGGTGTTCGTCGATGCCCACTCCCGGGCCACGGCCGTCACCGAGGAGAACTGCCGGGCCAATGGATTGACCAAGTTTACGGTCATACTGAGCGACGAGGGGCTGGCTGATGAAAATCGCTTTTCCCTGTTTGTCGGCAATCCCCCCTATTATTCCCACGACAAGATCTCCGACTTCTTCATCCGGACCGCCTATCAGGCGCTGAAGCCCGGGGGACGCGCCTACATCGTCGCCAAGAACGCCGTGCGGAATACCGAGCTGATGACCACCCTCTTCGGCAACGCCGAAATCCTCAACCGCCGCGGCTACCAGATCACCCGATCCGTCAAAACCTGATGCTATTGACGCAGCCTCCAAGCTGAAAAATCTTCACCACCCGCTTCGCTCGCTTTCTGTTCCCCACAAGCGGGGAAGAGTTTTTTCACCACTGATTTGGGAAATGAAGAAATCCGGATCCGGACGCGAACGACTCCTTGGAGAAACCTTGTAGCCGGAAAGAGAATGTTGCGGAATTTGTATGCGGCGGAAATACCACCGCATAAAAATTCCGCAACGGT
>Ga0007792_10000839_pt1 | contig 11194 bp, 9 predicted proteins | sample CryBogmetaGMA6M_FD_60371 | JGI IMG/M metagenome (GOLD analysis project Ga0007792, IMG submission 60371) | Freshwater microbial communities from Crystal Bog, Wisconsin, USA - MA6M | ecosystem: Environmental > Aquatic > Freshwater > Lake | place: Crystal Bog, Wisconsin, USA | collected 2009-07-06
CTACAAATTAGCAGCTCAGATATACCAACTAATGAGATATATTAATAACTAATTGATTATAAAATAAAATTTAATTGTAAAATTTGAAACAGCACCCCGCTCAATGTAAGTATATATTGCAATAAATCGGTATAACGTTATAGATATCCCTTGACACAAAGAAAATTTTAACTAAAAACCCGCAAATAAACTATGAACAGCCAATACGTGTTACTTACGGCAGCCAAAGACGAAGAAGCCTATATCGCAGAAGTCATCCAGTTGGTCTTGCGCCAAAGCCTATTACCCTTAGCTTGGGTGATTATAGATGATGGCTCGAGTGATCAAACCGCCAAAATAATCGAACGGTTTGCAGCAGACCATCCTTTCATCCAAATCCATTCCGCAGGCTCTCGAGGTGGGCGAAACTTTGGCTCTCAGTACAAAGCACTCCAAGCAGCTTATGATCTCGCCAAACACCTGGAGTTTGAGTTTGTGGGCGTACAAGACGCAGATCTGGGGCCGGAACAGGCGGATTATTACGAATTGATCATCAGAGAGTTCCAACAAAATTCTCGGTTGGGCGTGGCCAGTGGCTACATTTATGAGCGTCAACATGGAGAATGGCAGTCCAGACTTGGCAATTCAATAGATTCAACAACTGGTAGCGCAGTGTTTCGCCGGACTTGCTTCGATCAAATTGGTGGTTACACCCCTTTGCCGTATGGTGGTTCAGACTGGTTGGCCCAGCTTGACGCGAAAATATTGGGCTGGGAGATCTTGGCCCGTCCTGATCTACACATATTCCACTACCGTCCCACCTCAAGTGCAGGAGGACTATGGAGGGGAAAGTTCCGAGAGGGGTTGATGGATGCATCTTTTGGCTCTCATCCGGTTTTTGAATTCTTCAAATGCTGCCGCCGAGTAACAAGCGTTCCGTTCTTTTTGGGCAGTTTGATCCGCTTTTCTGGTTATCTTTGGTGGAGTATGACGAGGCGAAAACCTGTTATTTTAGCTGAAAAAGTGCGTTTCTTGAGGAAAGAGCAACTGGAAAAGCTAGGTAGATCGGTGTGGCCTTTCAGTTTCGACCGCTCATGAAGTTGCTCTTAGCTTCGTGTAGACCGGATAATTCCGACTACGTAACCACCGGCTAAAAGAATGTGGTTTCAACCTTAAATATGGAAAAATAAAATGAACAAACTATTATCTTTTCGAGGAGTCCATTGGTTAGCTACCCGCTTTGGTTGGAAAAGTTTGCGGAGCCTTAGTTTCGATGAGAAATTTAGAAACGGAGTTTGGAATTTCAGCAATGAAACTCAAAGCTTAGTAGATTTGGTAGAAAAATACTCAATACAAGGACACATTCTCGTATTGGGCTGTGGCACTGCGCCAATTGCTAAAGCACTAAATCCGAATTCCTACGAGACATTTCTTGGGATCGACCTGTCACAGGAGGCAATTAATATTGCTAGTCAACAAACAACCGAAAAAATTCGTTTCGAAATTGGTGACATGGTCGAATACAAATGTAATCAGAGATACGATGTCATTTTGTTTGCTGAATCCTTTTATTATGTCCCCTTTTTTTTGCAGAAAGCTTTTCTTAGAAGAATGAGTCGAAGTCTCACTCCTACAGGCAAGATTATTGTTACGCTTGTTTATCCCGAAAAGTTTTTATCTATATTAAAAATGGTTCGTCGTAACTTCACAATAGAAGTAGACGAAATTCTTATTGGATCAGAACGTCACGTGCTTGTCTTTCGCTAAAAATGGATACAATAGACGTTTGCGAATAGTTGGGTCGGACAGCTTAAACGTTTTAGCCAACTCACTGACGATTACCATCAAAATCCATAATAGTTTTGGATGGTTAATCCTGATAGCCTCCTCCGTAAACCCAACAAAACTAAAAAATTAGATAAGGCTGGTTAGAAGATGGAAAGTCAAATACAGGAGGCGTCTAGCCTCAATTCCTTGGCACTCGGGCTATTGCTTTTTCTGGTTGGTTTGGTTTGGTTTTTACCGAGGCGTCTTGCTTTTTGCCCCATTTTTATCATGGTAGGGCTTATGCCCATGGGGCAACAAATTATAGTCGCTGGACTACATTTGCATATGTTTCGCATACTCTTGCTAACTGGGATGTTGCGCGTTACGGTGCGAGGGGAGTTGGGGCAACTGAAATTGACCTGCATGGACAAGCTGTTTATTGGTTGGGTGATAGTTTCGATCGTATTTGGAACTTTTTCGAAACCTTCAATGGATTTGCTGATAAACCGATCAGGCGACGCTTATAACGCACTCGGCTGTTATTTTTTTGCTCGATGTGTCATTGTTGATTTCGATGATGTTGTAACCTCCGTGCGCACTTTAGCGTTTATCAGTTTGCCGATAGCCGCTCTAATGCTGATGGAGAAAACGACTGCACATAACCTATTGTCGATATTTGGAGGTGTGCCTGAAATCACTGCCATGCGTAATGGGCACTTGCGGTGTCAGGGGGCTTTTCGTCATCCCATCTTGGCAGGTGTTTTCGGAGCCACGCAATTTCCACTATTTTTCGGGCTTTGGCGGTATCATCCCCAAAATCGCCTACTACCTATTATGGCAATTACCGCTTCGCTAATCATTATCATCACTGCCTCATCGAGTGGAGCAGTGATGGGACTTATGGCTGGTATAGGTGGTCTGGCTTTATGGCAATGGAGAAAACACATGCGTTTGATTCGATGGGGGGTATTCTTTACCATTCTTGTTTTGGCGATCGTTATGAAGGCTCCCGTATGGTACTTGATAGCTAGGCTGAGCGATGTGGTGGGCGGCGGCGGATGGCACCGCTCCTGGCTTATAGATCAGTCCATTGCGCACTTCGATGAATGGTGGCTATTTGGAACAACGTATACCGCTCATTGGGGGCCAGGGGGGGAGGTTATCGCTGCCGATCCTAACATGATGGATATAACGAACCATTTTATAATGGAAGGCGTTAAAGGCGGGGCACTGAAACTGGGGTTATTTTTTGCAATAATTATCTGCTGTTTTCGAGGTATCGGGCGGCGGCTTCGCCAGGTAGTGCCAAATTCGTCGAACGAATTTTTTGTCTGGGCGATAGGCGTATCGCTTTTCGCTCACTGCCTGTCCTTTATATCGGCCAACTATTTCGATCAGACTATTCTTGTCTGGTATTGGCTCTTGGCCTCTATTTGTTGCATCGCGAATCAAGCGCCATTAAGCTTTGAATCTGATTTGACTAGACAATATTCCTTAGTTTTAAGATATTCCCGGCACTCGGTACCACAAGGGGCTACGACTGTTCGAACACGGAGCCTTGTCACATTCAGAAATAAACAGGATAAAATATGAAAATTTTGGTTGTAATCGTAAATTATGGGATGAAAAACGTCGAGTACGCAAAGCGGCTTATTCAGGAGTACCGTTCGATGCCTTTTGAGGTTGATATTTTCGTTTTGTCAGAGGCGCCAAAAGACTATGGAAAAGAAGTTACGGTACTGGTAGGTTTGCCTACCAAAGATCCATGGTCGCTTCCTTTTAATCACAAAAAGCTGTTCGCGGAGAACGTCGATAACTATGATCTTTTCATATACACAGAAGACGATATGCTTATCCGAAAAGATAATATACTGGCTTTTTTGAGGGCATCAGAGAAAATAGGAGACAGTTTTTTGCCGGGTTTTGTACAATATGAGCTATATCCTAATGGTAAAAAAAACCATCCACAGGCCCATTGCTCTTATCATTGGATTCCTGGGTCTGCGAGGAAAGTCGATGAGTATATGTTTGCCAAATATTCTAACGCACATTCAGCTTGCTACATTCTGACTCAGGCTCAATTGCATAAGGCCATGGCATCGGGGGGATTCTTAGTGCCGCCTCACAGTGGTCGATATGATTTGCTTTGTAGTGCCGCAACGGATCCGTATACTCAATGCGGTTTTACCAGAGTCATCTGTTTCTCGCATCTGTGTGATTTTGAACTACACCATTTACCCAACCGATACTTGAATCTTGTTGGATTGGATGAGGATGGGTATAAGTTGCAAATCGAAGCTCTTAAAGAAGTCTTAGACCAAAAGCGATCTAATAAAGAACTGTTTGTTACCGAAAAGCCCCTTGCTACGCCGGCATGGGATAAAAGTTACTACGAACCGTGTAGATACAATATTGTTGGGTTTATTTCATCGGACGCTAAGGAAATACTTTCAGTAGGTTGCGGTTGGGGATTTACGGAAGCCCATCTGTTAGAGCAGGGAAAACGAATAACGGCTATACCTATTGATGCGGTTATTTGCAGGCTGGTGGAGGAACGAGGCATCAGCGTTCTTCCTCCAGATTTCGAACAGGCCTTCAATATGCTTGCTGGGAAAAAATTCGATGTTATTATTCTTCCTGATGTTCTTCAACATTTGGCTAATCCCGTTGAAATTCTTACAAAATTAGGGAATCTTCTCAGCACGGAGGGTGTTCTCGTAGGCAGTGTCCCTAACTTAAGCTTGATTCGAAGGGCATTTGGACGATTACATGCTAAAAGCAACAAATGGACACTGTTAAGCGGCGATTTTGATAACATAAGACTGAATTTGACCAGCTATATAATGCTTGAGAAGTGGTTAAAGGCGAGCAATTTTCATCCCCTTGAAGTGAAATATGAAGCTTATCCCACCTCTCCCCTATTAGCTAAATTTGCTCCTCATCTCCCAGGAAAGATGGTCGCGTCAAACATTGTGTTTGCTGCTAAACGAACTAACAGATGAGATATCAAAGGAGTCCTGTCAATGGCGATGAAAAGGGCCACTTGTCGTGGGTAAACTATAAGTCGATCTTGCTATGCGTACACTGGCTTCTGGATATAACTTACTACACTGACTCTATCTACAAATATAGTGGAATAAAACCAGGCATTTTTAAAAAAATCGGAATACACTATGAAAATATCAATATTGATTCTTGCACACAAAAATCAAAGTCAGGTGCAATGTCTTATAGATCATAGGACTTACGCATTGACAAACTAAATTTTTTGTTTTCACTATAAATATTATGAACTTATGAATATTTTTCCAGCAACTAAATTTATAAAAATTGCCAAAAAGAGACTCGTCTGAAATTTGTAATGCCTTGTATTTAAAGGGGTTCACGGATTTTTTAATCTGTCAATGCGTAAGTCCTAGATCACTTAAAATCCGATTTTTATATTTACGTTCATATTGATAGCAATGCGACCATAGAGATAAGTGCAGACAAAAATGTTATTTCAGTTGCTAGATTACCTGTTTATTGGGGGGGAATACGCGATGCTCAACTTTATTTAGGTGTAAAAAGGTAGCATAACACGCCTGTCTGTCGTAAAGTCACCAGTAGAAAATAAACAATAGCAGGAGATGTGTCATGCCATTAGAAGACTTTATCATTTATGTTTATTGCTGTGTAGCGGATATTTATCCTCAAGTTGTTGATACTCCACTCCGGCGCCGAGGATTTGATCCCAAGTTGACGGATAGTGAGGTGATTACCCTGGAAATCGTTGGCGAGTTTTTAGGCAAAGATCAAGATAAGGGAATTTGGCGATATTTCAAGAATCATTGGCACGCGTGGTTTCCGAATTTAGGATCACGGGCGAATTTTGCCAAGCAGTGCGCCAATCTATGGGCGATAAAGCAACGTATACTGAAGCATTTATTAATAGAATTAAACGGTTATGGCGACCCCATTCACTTGGTTGATGGTTTTCCGATGCCCGTTTGCCGAATTACCCGAGCGCCTAAAAGCGAATGCTTTCAATACGAAGCCAGTTATGGCTATTGCGCGGCCAAGGACGAATTTTACTACGGATTTGAAGGGCACATCATCATCAATTTGGAAGGTGTCATCAGCGGCTATACCTTTGCGCCCGCAAACATAGACGAACGCGATGTCCTACAAGACATGACAGACGGCATACATGGCTTATTGATTGGCGACAAAGGGTTTATCAAACCTTTTTTTGGCACCCTTCATTTTCCAGTTTACAGTTCTAATGTTGTGTTGCCATTTATAAATGCATAAAAATATTTAAAATGCTTTGGTGGCGGTACCTTCAGCAGTTCGCTGTCGTTCATTAGTGACAATCAAGATGACGAACTGTAAACTAGTTTTGCCCCAAAATGAAGGGTGCCCTTTTTTGAAGCAAGAATTGTCCGAACACGAGATTGATTTGCAGACTCCGTTGCGAAAAAATATGGTTGACACGCGCCCAAAGTCTTTTGTCCGGCAATTAATGTCGGCGCGACGCCTTGTCGAAACAGTAATCGGTCAATTGGCTGATCGTTTCAATATCGAAAAGGTTCGTGCGCGAGACCTCTGGCATTTGACCAATCGCTTTGTCCGTAAATTGCTCGCCCATACTGTGGCTGTTTTTTTAAATTACTGTTTGCATCGCGATCCTTTGCAATTTGAAGGCTTGGCCCAAGCTTAAAGTTGAGCATCGCGTGGGGAATATAACTTAGGAGGCTGTCCGTGAATAGGAGTCGAAGCGAGGAAAGCCATTTTGAGTCAAATTTTTTGGCACCCTTCATTTTGGGGCAAAAGTAGTTTACACTCACGGCTCGCTCATTTTTAAAGGCAGTTAGGAAGATTGGTGCTATTTATTGAGCAAACAAGGCAAAGTTACCAAATTTTTAACTTCAAATATCATTATTTTAGATATAAAAAACAGAGTTTATGACATACAGCTTACCATTCGCTATTTAAATCCGATAAAAACTTAATTATTTTTCAAGCAATATCAATATGTTGAAACAAATCAATTAAGAAACAATTAGTTATAAAATTACTTTAAAATCAACATGCTACAAAATAAGATAAAAAACATCATGTCCACGCACCTATTGCATTCGAGAGGCAAACGAAAGGCTGGTATGAAAAAATTATCACAATATTTCCAATAAAAGTTAATTGATTGATTTTGTTTAATTTTTAATTAATTATTTAAGGTTTTTTAAGGGCGAATGGTAAGATACAGTCATTGCTAAACGATAGTTTTTTATAAAAACTCCTGAAAACACTACATGTAGTGTTTTTAAACCTTACGAACCACTAGAAAAAATGAGCGAACCGTGAGTTTACAGTTCGTCATATTGATTGTCACTAATGAACGACAGCGAACTGCTGAAAGTACCGCCACCAAAGCATTTTAAATATTTTGATGCATTTATAAGTGGCAACACCTCATTAGAACTGTAAACTGGAAAATGAAGGGTGCCAATTTTTTGATCATTTGAGGCGAATAGTTGTTCTATCTAACGAAAATAAGCGGAAAATCTGGCCGAAATGGCTTTTCCGCAGTAGGTTCACTATTTTCGGACAGCCTCCTATGGAGGAGGTTTAATCTGAATGAAGAGCGTGGCTAATGACTTTTCAAGAGCAATTAGTGAAATAGTTTAATGGTATTGAGTGAAGAAGTTTAATATTAACGATAAGAAGAAAGAATAAGACACTTACTTACATTGAGCGGGGTACATCATCAAAAATACAATTAATTTTTCCTTAAGAAACAGATAGTTATTATTAATTATATTTATTTCAATAGGTTATGAAATGTCATTTAAAATCAAAGCATTGAAAAAGATGTAACATAAATAATTTAAAGCTCCCACTTTTCATCGGGTTTAATGTACCTACAACGTATCTACAAATTAGCAGCTCAGATATACCAACTAATGAGATATATTAATAACTAATTGATTATAAAATAAAATTTAATTGTAAAATTTGAAACAGCACCCCGCTCAATGTAAGCACTTATGCTTTAATAAATAGTATTTCTTGAGTTGAGTCTTCAGTAGATACGCTTTATCTAAGCTGGATATTTTAGTTTTTTTAGTGAAGGAGTTATTAAGAATATGTCTGACATCAGCGAAGCTTACGCTCGTTTCTGTGATTTGTTGACACTTGCAGAGGAATATTTCACAGCTGGCGATTATTCTGCTTCTGCGGCTCTTGCGCAAATTGCAGCTCGGTGCGCATGGCCTGATCATATTGGTCTATTCGGATCACCGCAGCTTGAGAGTCTTTTGCTAGAGCTTGGAAAACAAATAGTTACTACTAAATCAAGTGGATCGCAGGATCGTGACGATAGCTCTAGGAAAGTTTTGCATGTTTTGACTTATGGCAGGCCGGTTGGAGGAGACACCCGCTTTGTTTGGCGCTGGATGCAAGCAGATCGTAATAGCCGGCATAGCGTTGCCATTACGTCACAAGCCCACATGAAGGGAGCTTATGATATTCCTGAGTATCTTAGGCTGTCAGCCGAAAACTCTGGGGGGGGGCTTCATATCCTTAACGCTTCAGCATCAAAGCCGTTAGAACAGGCGAGTGAATTAAGAATGTTATGCCAAGATATGGATTTTGTCATATTGCATCTTTTTCCATACGATATCATACCCGTTCTTGCACTTGCCAAAGATTGCGATTCGGTCAAAACACATTATATGAATCATTCGGATCACACTTTTTGGGTCGGTGCGAGTGTGGCTCATTCCATCGTTCACCTTCGGAAGCAATCAACCAATTTCCTAAGTAGCCGACGTGGATTGCGCCCAGACCAGTCTATGGTACTTCCTATACCTCTTACCTTGCCGTCCATGTCTGTCACTTCTGCACAAGCAAAGCAAGCGCTTGGTTATGATCCTTCAGTTGTGCTCCTGTTGACAATTGCCTCACCGTTCAAGTTTTATGCTCCAGGGCAAATTGCCTTTCTGGATCTGGTTACTCCTGTTATCTCTAAACTTTCGCAGGCGGTTCTAATTGCTGTGGGGCCGGATTCCGAAGGGGTGTGGAAATCTGCCAGCATTCAAGCAAATGGTAGAATCGTGCCTCTTGGCGCTCGTTATGACAATGATCTTTTATATACTGCTGCTGACATTTACCTGGATTCAGTTCCCTTTTCCTCGACTACATCGCTTCTCGAAGCCGGAATCTGCGGTGTCCCGCTTCTCGGATACAAGCAGTTGAACACTTTGGAGTTACTTGGGCCAGGTTCCCCCGGTCTGGATAATACGATGGAACTGGCAAGCGACATAGAATCTTATCAAGCAATGCTCTCGCGACTAATAAGCGATGTGGATTATCGCCAACGAAGTGGACAACGTGTAAAGGCCGAGATTTTGTCATTACATACCGGGAATAATTGGAATCACGCTGTATGTGATTTATATGCCAAGGTCGAGCGAAATAATAGTCGGGGTTGCCTGTTGTCGAACAATGATAATTTCGAAGCAAGTGCTTTGGATCTTGCACTAGTTCAGCTTTATGCTCATTCACACGATCCAAGCAGTATCGGCAGGCTCATCAGAAATTACATTGGAGAATTGCCTTACCGCTCCAGACTCGAAATAACTTGGCGTCTTTACCGTAAGGGTTTTGTGTTTTGTTTTATTAATCTGTTGCCCCCGCCGTTAAATGAGATCATTCGCGGAGTCGGACGTCCAACAAAGAGATTAATTCAACGAATTCTAAATAAGCTTTGAACATAAAGCTAACTACTCGCTATTGTGTCTCAAAGGCGCGAAGTGATAGCTCTAGGGGTGACCTTTCGGCCATCAATTGCGAAATGGGTGGGTAAGAGACGACAAGCAATTGGATGCAAGGCATAGAAGCGCATACTAAGTCACCTTTGCTTTGCCGGATTCGGTTTTGTTCATACTTTTTCCTAAGGCTTTAAATAATTAACTTTTCTATTCCTAATTTGGAGGCGTTTTGCAGTCTGTAAAGAATATTTCTGTCATAATTCCGACATTCAACCGTCGGAAGTTTATCGTCGATGCTGTGGAAAGCGTACTGGCTCAGGATATTGACGATCTTGAAATCATTGTTGTCGATGATGGATCGACAGATGGGACACACGATGCTCTCAAACCTTATATGAAAGCAATCCGTTATATTCGCCAAGACAACAAGGGTGTTAGTGCTGCACGAAATCGAGGCGTACGTGAAAGTCATGGGGAATTGCTGGCATTTCTTGACAGTGATGACCTTTGGTCACTAGGAAAGTTAAGAATTCAGCTAAACAAAGTATGCTTCGAAGACGTTTTAAGCTTTGAAGGAGTGGAATGGTTTGTTGATCATGAAGAGGATCGCGAGTTTCTCAACCAACAAGAAAGTGTAATCTGGCCTCGCTGCGATACCTCTGGTTATGTAATCGATCCTGTCCTCGATATCGCCGAAGGACGATACTTCCATTTGGGAACGTTACTTTGTAGGAAGAGCGCATTTCTGGAAGTGGGATTCTTCGATGAAGAATTATGTATGGGGGAGGATGAAGATTGGTTTAGCAGGGCTTCTTTGAAAATGCGATTTCATTATATCTCTGAACCACTTCTTAAAAGACGGTTCCACCAAAGTCAGACTGGTCCAGAGCAGGAAAAATGTCTCCGAAGCTTAATCACAGTATTTGATAATATCAAAACTCGAACCGAGAGTGTTCATTCAAAAGCACATTCTATCGCTAATAAGCGACTGGCTTCAAAATGGTCGCATCTGGCAAATATATTGTCGGATCAAGGCCGTCGTCTGGAAGCAATTAGCGCGGCTTGGACAGCTTTTGTCCTAGAGCCACTTAACATAAAACGCCTAATGAAATTGACATTGTTATCTTGGAATGTGAGATATTAGATCAATTTCTGCCCTGGAATTTGGCTCTTCCCGATTTCGTGAGGTCTTGGCTGTATATAGATATTTAGATACGGCTTCATGGAAGTGAGCTATTCGCAATATATTGATTTTTTTTCATTAAAATATTATATGGGCATCGTTTTATTGTGACTTATAAAATCCACATATAGTGGCTACCACACGTAAAATCTTGTACATGCCGGCTTTGTGTGCCTGGACTCATAATCCGGCAATTCGAGTATTTTGTGAGCGCCTTAAAGCCAACGGTAAAAACGGCAAAGCTATTGTCTGTGCTGCTATGCGTAAACTTATTCATATTGCTTTTGGCGTTATTAAATCAGGTAAGCCTTTTGATCCGAATTATGCTGTTTAATAGTGCTTGCATTCCTTCCGGAAAGACGGTATCCAAGGCGGGACAGTTTAAAGGTAACTCGCAATAAATAACCCCACCCTATCGTTCCCACGCTCCAGCGAGGGAATGCCGACAGTGACGCTCCCGCGTCACGCAACGCTGGAGCGTTGCCGGATGAATTCCCACGCTGGAGCGTGG
>Ga0007792_10000840_pt1 | contig 11164 bp, 29 predicted proteins | sample CryBogmetaGMA6M_FD_60371 | JGI IMG/M metagenome (GOLD analysis project Ga0007792, IMG submission 60371) | Freshwater microbial communities from Crystal Bog, Wisconsin, USA - MA6M | ecosystem: Environmental > Aquatic > Freshwater > Lake | place: Crystal Bog, Wisconsin, USA | collected 2009-07-06
GCGAAGCGACGTTATCCTGACCAGGGTGGATGCGAAGCCTTGCGCGCCGGATGATGTCGGAGTGGGTTTCCGGGTAGCCGGCCTCGTTGTCGCGGAAGGAGCCGTCCTTCAGATGATCCCGCGTATCGACACTGATCTTACGGATGTCGCAGATCATCCGGCCATCTGGGCTTTCAAAACGTACGTCCGCCTCGGTGAATGACCGCACGAGGATATAGCGGCCATCGTCAGCGATCGTATCGAAGTTGAAGAACTTCGAGGGCGATTTGGTTGGTGTGTGGTTTTGACGTTTTCTCATGCTGGTTCTTTCTCAAGAAGGCATACGCAGTGCCTGCGTAGACCAGATTTTTCAGGAAAGTACACACCATTCGTCTCAAGCGCCGCCTTAATAGCGGACAGATTGTTGTAGCTCGGGGTTCCCCTCAGCGCTTCAAAGTTTCTGACGGTACTTTCTCCGACATGAGAGAGTCGGGCTAGTTCTCGCTGGGTCATGTTGAGAAGCGCACGAGCAGCCCGGCATTGCTCAGGGCTTATGGAAGCCATCAAGCAGCTCCTTTATTGGAACTCATTCTACGGTGCTTATACGATCGAAGCTGATCGGCGTCTAGGTATTTATGATCCACTAACCATTGTCGTAGTATTCTTTCGACTAAGGATGTGACAGTGCGGTCATCATCGGCAGCCGCTTGTTCGAGAGCCAGTTTGGTGTCTATCTCCACGCGGACTCCGAGAGGGTTTGTTCTAGCCATCAAGCCGCCTCCTCTTCGTCTTCGTCCAGCTCGTCGAGCAACCATTGGCGCCGCCGTTCGAGAACCAGCTCGATAGCGCCGACGCCGCCGTAGATGGCGATGCCTTCAGATTTCGCGTGGTCAAATAGCCCCTTCGCGAGTTCCCCAAGCTCCCCGTCCGTCATCTTGGCGGCGACGCCAAGCTCGGCAGAGTCAGCATCCTGGAACCAGTCGCAGGCTTCCCAAGCACCGCCGTTCTCAGACGGGCAGAACTGGGAAAGCTGGTACTCCAGCTCCTCCTCGGCTGCGCCCGCATCTTCGTCGAGCCGGCCGACGTAGTTGTTGCCATCCCATCGCGTGCTGTGACCAGCGATGATACGTTCGGTCAGCGGCTTGATGCTTTCCATCAGCTCGTTGGCTTCACCGGCCCGCACCGGCGGGATGCTGTACTGAAGAACGCGGCGATGGTAGACGTCAAACGTCATTCCGCCGCCAATGTTGGCGTCGTACCCGGCTGAGATGATCTCAGTTTCAGGGTCGATTTTGATGAAAGCCGGTTGCCAATCGTGCTGGCCTTGGTATTTGCAGAAGAGGTCGAGATCGTCTTCGACAGGTTTGATCGTGATGGGCATGGGAGCCTCCGGGTTGGATGAATTTTATCAGTTGACAGATCACAGGTCCAGCGGCGAACGCCAGCCCAAAAACACGGGAAGACGAGCGACTTCCTTGACACCAACGGCCTGAAATTTAAGCTTAGCTATCTTACCAATCAGCGTATCGCGCTTCGCCCACAGAGCAGCCCGCTGGGCGTCGTTGAACCCGGTGCCGACGTTGAACGGCTGGGCGAATTCTTTGGCCTTGACGGTCAGAGCGCCGAGCGTGCCCATCGGGACGAGCCCGGCCTTGGCGGAGGAACGATGAGTGCGCCCAAGCTCGTTCGTCTTCGCCTCGTTGGCGTTGTGCATCCGCTCCTCGAAGCCGATCACCTCGGCCTCGATGTCGACGAACCTCTTGACCTTGAGTAGGTAGCCTTCGCGGAGAGTCGAGCGACCGAACTTGTAGGGCGCCATCGGATCACGCACCATGATCCCTTCGTAACCGGCAGCGAGGCAATCGGCCTCGTAGGCATCAAGCTCAAATGGCGAGCAGAGCTGGACTTGGTCGATGCGCTGAAGGCCACGGACGAAAGTGCGGGCCGACAACATCCGGTGCCGATCCACGAACGAAGCACCCGGCGCCTGGATGTCGTCGAAAACATGGAAGGTCACGTCCGGCGTGCCATCTCGCGACATCACAGCGCTCGTCGTCTTCTGGAAGACGTCCTTGGCCGTCGGGTCGCCGCAGATCACCTCGCCATCCAACCCGGCGAACTCAGGCCGGTCGAACAGCGCGCGGACATGGGCGTTGGGCACTTCTTTGAGGGAGCGCGTCCGAAGCCCGACACCTGGGATGTTCGTCAGCCTAATGCCATCGAGCTTGGGCGATGCCAAGACGGGGAAGCGGATGTTGCTGACGTCGCCGAAGTCAACGGCGAGCATTGGTTTGAAAGTAATCATTGTCAATTCTCCTGAAAGCCGCGAATGCGGCGTTGCACTTGTTCCATTCCAGCGATGGACATCTTGAAAGCCCGTTCATCGAACTTTCCGTGTTCGGGGTTCGGAAGGAATTGCCCGGCCCGGAAGGCGTTCAAGAACTGGCAGAGGAAAGCGTAGAGCACTGGCGCCTCGGCGATCATCCGCAGATCGGAGGCGTGGGGTTCGCCTTCGACCCATTCGAGAACGATCGTTGTTTGCTGCCGGGAACCGTCCGGCGTCCCGATGGTGAACAGGTTGGGGTTCTCGGAATCGCCTTCACCAAGAACGGCCCACTGGATGAGCGGGATAATGGCGGCAGAGTTGAATTGCTTCATGGATCACCTCGAAAATTGTCTTAACACGCCCAGGATGGGTAAAGCTACCGCACCAGCTGCTTGCGCGTGGCGTTTTCAGAGAGCCGCCGGCGAAGGCGTGCTTCGTCGACCGCTTGTTTCACCTCCTTGAAGAGTTCGTAGTTGCTGCGGATCGCCCGGCAGCAGGTATCGAGGAAAACGTCGAGTTTGTCGGTATTGGTCATGGTCGATCTCCGGTGTGTTTTCACGCTCCGTCAAGCCGCAGCAATTTGGCTCGCGGATTTGAACTGACTGCCGTGGGCTGGAAAGCCCACGATGAAGTTGCGATTCTTGTTCATGCACCATGTGCAATCCCGGCAAGTGAAGTCGTCGAGGAAGGTCGATGGGCAAACCTTTACCTTGCGCCCGTTGGGCGTCGTGTCGGGCAAAGCCGACAGGCGGTCCTTGTATTCCTCCAGGGTTTCGGCCCACTCGTTGTGCCATTTCCCGGCCGTGAAGACGCGCTTTTCCTTCCGCATGTAGGCACGCGGCAGCATGGTGACGACGGGGCCGATGCCGAGATCAGCCAAGGCGTCGGCTTCGGTGCGATCGTCGCCCGACAGGTTGACGATATAGCCCTTGCCATTGGCCCAACGGATCAGCTCGGCGTTGTGCGCGTTGTCGACGACGTCGTAATGGGAGTAGGTCCACACCTCGGGGATATGGAGGACGGACTCAACGTACTCAGGGAAACGAACGGGGTCGATGTCTTCGCCATCGCCGGGCTGGTCGCCACCGATGCAATCCCGGTGTTTGCGGGTCCAGAGACGCTTCCGGCGCTCGATGTACTCAGGCCAAAGGAGGTATTCCATGTCCGTGCGCTTACGGCGATGGACGAGGGCAGAGTTGCCGTTGTCGGCGTAGCAAGGGCCGCGCTTCTCGTCGGGGAGCGCCACGCCATTCTTGAGCTTGCGCTTGAGCGGGCAGGAGTTCGGACAAGTCTCACGGTCGTTGTAGGATACCGAGATCGGCCCGGTCTTGAGGTTGGTGCTGCGTTCGATCAGCACGAACGTCTGGGCTTCCTTGGTCTGGGCATAGGTCATGGTTCGCCTCGCTATTGCCGGCGTTGAAAGGAATGGCGTGTCAACACGCCTATTGAAGGTATGGAAAGAACGTTAGAAGAAGTCGGCGTCTGCGTTCCGTTGGTCATCGAGAAGGTGCTTGTGGTGCGCTAGACGGCCTACGATCTCAGATATTTCATATTCATAATCGGAGTCCGCCATATCAACGAAGTCGGTAGGAATGGAAGCGTGAAGCCGCTCGGCCATGATTACGATGTCGGCATACGGAGTGTCGGCATCGATGCCTTCGTCTTCAGGGTCGATGGTTTCGAGCCACGCCTCGAAGCTGTTCTTTTCCTCTGTCATAGTCCCCTCCATTCGTCTTCAGAATTGAGGCGAGGGCGACGATCCAAGGGAGCGAACGGATCGTAAGGCTTCGGTTCTGGCTCTTTGTACGGCGGAAGTTCGGCAACCAGATGCGCCACCTTGGCATCGGCGTAGGACCAGGGATCAGGTTCCCCTGCACCCATGGCGTCATCGAGCGCCTTGTTCCAAAGGAACTCGATTTTCTCTCCAAGAGACATTGTCATCTCGTCCTCCTCGGTCAAAAGGCCACGGTGCCAGCATAGTACGTGCGCCGCTGCCGTTCCTCGTGGTCGAACTCTCTGCGCGAGGCGTCCAGGTACGCCTTCGCCTCGGCGATGGTCGGGAACTCTTCGACGTATTCGTCCTGGGTGACGACGGCGTAGGCGATCTCCGCCATGTCGCCGGCGGCATCGACGATCGAATACTCGACGCCGCCGATAGTCGTGGTGTAGTAGGTTTTCATTGACGTTCTCCTCAGACAACTTTACCGCAGACGTCTTCGACAGCGGTCAAGGCATTCGCGGCTTCCCACCATCTCTCAGCGATGTGCGGGTATTCTTCGTCCTCCTCTTCTCTGGCCGTCTCCTTGCATATGGCGACAAGGTCTTGAACTACGGTAATAAGGCCGTAGGTATGGACCAGATCGGTCAAAACCTTTTCTCGATCTATCTTCATGGCCGTTCCTTTCACTTCACACGAAAACGGCGCAGCCAAGCCACGCCATGGGTATTCCGGAGCTGTTGCAGCTCAGGCGTCGGGCAGTAGCCGTACATCCACGACTTGATGAGCTGCGATTTCCAGGTGCGCCCGCGTTTGCCGGCGAACCAAAGGAGCTGCCCGAGTTGCTCGGGCGTGATCTTGTCGGCTTCCTTCATCCTCTGATCCTTTCAGCTTCGACGCCCTCGGGCCGGTCGAGCCAAGGTACGGTGCCGCCATCCGGTAGAAGAGCGAGGCAATCCTCGTCAGCGAGGTCTTCGGTATCGTGGTCGTAAACCACGTACCCGGAGACAGGCTCCGGCTTTGACACACCATCGTAGACGATGCCGACATCGACAACGACGCCGCCATCGATATGGACAAAGACGGTTGGATCGGCTTGACGACCCGGCGAGACGTCTTGGCTGTCTTCCTCGTCACCACCGACTTCATGAACCCAATACCTAGTCTCCAGGTTTTCGATTTGGAGTTTGTCGGCGTGCTGGTCGGCGGAATCATAGTCAGGCCACGCGGAGTTTACGCCCTGATCACTTCGGCGGGCGTACATCACGAGAAATACATGGAGCATGGAACTCTCCTATCGGCGGTACGGATTGATGGTCGAAACCTTCATCCCCAACTGGCGGCGCATGATCACAGCCACCATGGCGTAGAGCGGCGCGTCAGGCATTCGGGTAGCGCCGCATTCCTCGGCGTATTCGAGGGCGGCTCTCGGGTTGACGGCAGCCAGCAAGGTGCTGGCAAGTTCGTCGGCGCGGTCGGCGTAGGCCATGGTTTAGTTCTCCAACAAGTCTACATTCAGAAGAGTTTCTTCGTAGGACTCCTCCTCATTGTCGTTTTCAACCGTGAAAACGGAGTGCGCGGTTTCAACCGCTTCTGCTTCGGATTCTGCTTCGATATACATCGCCTTGATGATCGTAGCTTTGATCCGCACAACATATTCGGCCATGGTTCAACCCTCCCGTTCGATTACGTCAGTGATCTCGTCAAAGTCATCGAGACGTTCCCCCATACTCAGGGAAGTGTTCCCGATCTCGTCCAGCGCTTTGGCTTCCGCCTCTTCCGGGCTATCAGCCTCCACGAATATCGTCCCGTGGTAAGAGTAAGCGCAGGCTACCCAGCATTCGTACTTGGCCATGGTTCAGTCCTCCTTATGAAGTTAAACTTCGCAGAGTTGGATTTCGAACCATTCGTCTTGGTGGTCCTCGAAATACGCGGCGATAACGTCGCTATCCGAAAGACCTTCGTAGGACTCGATGTCCTCGTTTGCGCGCTCGTCCCAGAACTGCCGGGCATAGTCAGCGGCGATCTTCTCCGCACCTTCGTAGGTACGAGAGGCGTCGGTGTTAAGCCCATGGCGATGGGAGATCACGACGACGTATACTTTCAAGCATTTCATCATGGTTCAACCCTCCAAGAAAATAGCGATGTTGCGATTGTCGAGCTTGTATTCGACGAAGCCGCCGCCCATGCAAAGCTCACGACCGACTTCTTCCCAGTCAACTGCACTGCGGACGATCTCGGGGATCTTCTCCATGCCGCAGGTGTCTTCGACGTAGCGATACCCGAAGTCCTGAAGGTCTTCGTATTCGCCGAAATAATCGTCTTCGAGCTTCTTGATAGCTTCGTCGTGGCTCAGGCCATCCCCGCGCAGCACGCCGTACAGCTCGCCGTGTTCCTCGATGGCAATGGCAGCCTGGGACAACTCGGCGACCGAGCAATATTCGCCAGGGCTATAGCCGCCGAAGTCCTCGAAGTCGTGAAAAGCCCACTCTTCCGCCGACGGATAGGGCTTGCCATCTTCCTTGGCCGCACTGCCGCATTCCGGGCAGGTGCAGTCAGTCAGCGGGAAGGTGCGAACGAAGCCGAAATGGCATTCGGTGCAACGGAACTCCTGCCGCGTTACGTTGGGGTACTTCGACTTTTTGAGAACTTGGTCGATGTGGAACTGCAAGTCCTCGGGTTCCTGCGCGGCGTTGATCCATTCGCCAAGAAGGCGACCGTTGTTGTAATCGGCAAGAACGGCGACCCAGACTTTCGGGGAGAGGTTGGACATGGTTTTGATCCTTTCACAAAAGGGTTAGAATTCGCCGGGATTCTCTTCGCGCCATTTCAACTCTGCTTCGCGATTGATCTCACCGTCTCGGTCGGCGAGGTAATGGGCAGCGATTGCGGCGTCGCGCTCGTCCTCGTAGATCGAGGAGTCGACGCAAGCGCACATGCCTTCACCCATCGTCCAACCGGCCAGGAAGCCGCGACCGCGCGGCAGCCGGGCGATGATCGGCTTGAGGGTGTCGCCATCGCCGTCAGGCTCGCTGTAGTAGCCCGTGATGTGCGACAGGCGGGAATGGCGCAGGTGGGTGTTCGCCCACTCCAGGCGCAGCCGCAGCGAGCTACCGGCGCGATCCATGGCCAAGGCGTCCTGGCTGGACGAATAGAAGCCCCTGCCCTCGCCCGGCTTTGCCGGACGCCACCGGTAAGGGCCAGTGAACTTGCGGACGCGCTGCGGCAGCGGGAGCGAGTAGTCGTGCAGAACAATTTCCGTGAACATGGTCTTGGTGTCCTTTCACTCGATGAAGGCGAGGCTTTTGACGCCCGCCAAATTGTCGATGCGGATATTGGTGGTCTCGCCGTGCTCCCACTTGACGGTCGCAAGCCAACCATCGGCGATAGAAACAACAGTTCCACGCCAGCTTGCGCGGCCAAGGGTTGGGAGGGCGCGTTTGCAAATGGCCACGCGAAGGCCAGGGACGATTTTCACGGCCATAGACTGATCCTTTCCTTGGTTGGTTACTCCTTCAAACAGGCTCGTTTTCACAAACCTGTTTGAAGGAGTAGGCGCGTTGACACGCCTACTCTGGACAAAGCTACGCCGCGATGCGCTTCGCCATCTCGGCTTTACCGGCGTACTGGCACGCGAACTCCATCGCCTCTTTGGGCGTTACGGCATCGATCCGATGCCGGGTACCGAAGTACCAAATCTCCGGCCTCATCACCTTCTGGACGGCTTCCACGTACTCTCTGGCATCGCATGGCTCACCTTCGAAGACCAACCAGATGAGCTGAGTTCCATTGCGACGCGGCGCCCAGAGGAAAACGTCGTCGTTACCGGCATCCACGATGTGTTGGACGTCATAATCGAAGTCGGTCTTGTAGTCCTGGACGATCTTGTCCACGACAGCCGACATCGCTTCGATGGTTCTGGTGAATGTGGTCATTTCGTTGGCTCCCAAACACGAATTGCAGCAAGGGTAAGGTAGGAAACACCGAGCTGCTTGGCGACTTCTTGGCGCGCAGCAAAGGAAGACTCCGCAATTGTCCTTCCCGCCGGGGCAGGTTTAGCCCCTTCTGGGCAATACAGCATGTCGTAGGTGTTCATGGCTAAAACCTTTCGATATAGGCGCTAAGGCCAAGGTCGCGAGGGGAGAAACCGTTGTTGAGTTTGTGAGCGATGGCCCAAGCCTCGCTCTCATAAACCCAGGAATGATCAATCTTCTCCCACCGTCCGGATAGGTGATGGCAGAACCTGATGATTGACCAACGCTCGGCGTCATCCATGTTGGCTCCGCATTCGACTTCCCACATGGTTACATCCCCACGACAACGTAGTGATGCTGAAACGAGTTGTTGCCGAAGCCGACGATCACCTTGCGCGGCGTCTCGGCGATGATCCGCGCCCGTCCTTCGGCAAGCTCCGTCCAGTCATAGACGCAAGCGACGTCCAGAGCTGTCGGGCCAAAGTATTCCGGCTGGTATTGAGCCTGTTGCGCCAAGCCACGCCCATAATCGACGTAGGTGCGCCGTTCCACCAAGACACCGGCCATGGTCATCCCTCCCAATAGTCGCAGATGTCGATCTGGAGATTGCACAGGGCGAGCGCGTATTGGATGTGCCAGACACGCTCACGTCGAGGCGCTCCCTGATACTTAGCGATCTCGTCCATCTCCATGCACTCGAACGCGGACACGGACGCCATGTTGACTTCTCGGCTCGGAATGCAGCCGACGGAAAGGTCAGGGCAATCGAACATGGTCAGTCCTCCTGCGCCAGAAATTCAGCGCGGTCGCTCTGGTAGACGAAGATGGCGAACGGCCTATCCTTCGAACCCTTGCGCCCATAGGGTAGAACGGCGTCGCCGTCCTTGCGCCAGAGCTTAGCAGCAGCCCAGGCAATGTCCTTCTTGGTGACGCCGACAAACTCGGCGTCGCGGATGTTGTTCATCCACCATTCCAAGGCGTGCTTGAGATCTCGCCGCGTGTCGCACGGGATGATGGAAGAGCTGTCATTGAGGTAGCAGCCTCGCAGACCGTTGGCGATCTGAAAATAACGGGCCATGGTCGTGTCCTTTCCATTCGTTGGATGTTTGTTTCTGCGCCTCAGCGGCGCGCGTCAAGCGTTTTCTCTCGCCTCGCCAAATCAGCAAGACGCGGCTCTGGCTTACGGATGCGCAGCATCCATGCCAAGTTGGGTCCGACTTCGACCCTACTGCGATGATTCAGCATGTCCTTTCTCCATGGTGCGATGTTACGCCGCGTTGGCCACACGGGCGTCGTTGGCGGCCATGAGAACACTCCTGGACGCGACCAAAACGCCTTGGTAATGGACACCATCAGGCGACTCGACGCCGTACAGGGCGCCGCCCTGGCGGGATGCGTCGCGGGCCAGCTCGATCAGCTCCACGAGGGTCTTGCCCTTGAACCTGATCTTGATCGGCAGTTCCTTCATCATCGCCCAGCCTCCCGCACATCGAACTGGCCGACGCGCCCGGCGGCGTTCATGGCCTTGGCTAGGCGCTGGGCCTCACGAAATGATCCACGGCTGAAGGGGATGGTGACGAAGTAGGTCTTCGTCAGGTGGTGAATTACCTCGAAACGGGGCATAGTGATTTCCTTTCGGGTTTGACGTAGGCAAAGAAAAACCCGCCACGTTTCCATGGCGGGTTTGGTGAAACACAGACAAGCAAAAGCCGCCACGGTCGCCCATGGCGGCTTTTAATTATTCGCGCTCTAATATCAGGCGAAACGCTTGAACCTTCTGAATTGCTCAGGCGTGTCTTTGCTGTGCGGATTATACGTCATATGGCGCTTCGGCGAATGCTGCCCTTCCGGCATCGCAAAATTAGGCATACCATTTTCAAGCCGTATTTGCTGATCTCTCAGCATTTGCGCCACCATCCTATCTTGAATGGCGCGCAATTGCGCTTCCTCGGCCGCCGCCTTGGCCATAGCGGCTCGGTTTGACGGCTGACGTGCTGCGCTGACCCGCATTGCCTCGCCTAGTGTCGTCATTGGTTCGACTCCCGCGCCAGCTTACGGTAAGCTGGCGGCTGATTCTGGACATGGGAAGGCACCGCGAGAATCCCTCGCGGTGCCTTAAACTCGAATTGTCGCGGTAGGTTATGCGGCTTTGCGCGCCTTAGTCTGGCCAGTCAAGCCGCGAATGTATGCCTGTATCAGTTCTAATTCGTCCGGCGTCATGCTGGCGATAATCGCCTTTGCGGCGTCTAGTTTGTTGGCCGGAATGGCATCATTCACGGCGGAAGAGTCGGCGGAAGTTTCGCCAGCCGGCGGCTTGGTCGCGGCTTTTTCGCCACGCGCCTTGCGCTTAATTTCAGTCAAGGCATTGGCGACTGAGTCCTTATTGATAGCGTCAAGAATCTTTTCAACGGCGTTTTCCGCCGTCAATTCTGACCAGCCCTTGATAGACTCAGTCAAGCCCATGTCTTTCTTAACCATTAGCTCCACTAGCTTGCGAGCAAGTAAGCAATACCGCTTGCGCGTCGCCAGTGACTTAGGCGCGTCCTCAAAATTGACGTATGAGTCGTACACCACGTTATAAGCGGCGTCAAAATTGGACTCGCCTTTCAAGGTGGCGGGCTTGCGTACGCCTTGCCAGCCCTGCGTTGTGGCGAAAAGATTACGTACCAGAATCGCCACTGCGCGACTTTCTGACTTCGCTGTATCTTCCGCCAAACCTACCGCTTCCCGGTACAGCTTTGCGCGGGCTTCCATCTCGATGTTGGCGATTGAGTCTTGCATCTTGTGAGTCCTTTCCGATGGTTCAGCTTACAGTAAGCTGATGGTTAATTTTGGCCAAGTTCAAGGGCTTGCGGAATCTCCTTTTCCGCACAAAGCCTCAAACTGAGGCATTACACACATTGCACGGATTGTGCCAGACAACTTTTCTTTTAATATCAACATATTAGGCATTTGATACAAACATTAACTAGCCTCAAAATGAGGCAATAAGCCTCAAAATGAGGCTTATTGCCTCATTTTGAGGCGATTATCTGTATTCTCTCGCGCGCGAGCAATCTTCTGCCCGCTGGGCGGCTCCCTGCCCGCTGGGCGGCTCCCTGCCCGCTGGGCGGCTCCCTGCCCGCTGGGCGGCTCCCTGCCCGCTGGGCGGCTCCCTGCCCGCTGGGC
>Ga0007792_10000843_pt1 | contig 11134 bp, 10 predicted proteins | sample CryBogmetaGMA6M_FD_60371 | JGI IMG/M metagenome (GOLD analysis project Ga0007792, IMG submission 60371) | Freshwater microbial communities from Crystal Bog, Wisconsin, USA - MA6M | ecosystem: Environmental > Aquatic > Freshwater > Lake | place: Crystal Bog, Wisconsin, USA | collected 2009-07-06
CCGTGATACTGTCCAACGATCCACTGCTAACATCGCTGGATTTCGGGGGGCTGCTCCCGGTAAGCGAAACCCCGCAGAGCGGGTCGCAGGAAACTTCACTGGAAGCGTTGGTGGATCTGAAACTGCGCTCCTGCATGAACGGCATTGAAGGGCTTGATAAGGGGGACATCCACGCCATGGTGCTGGAACAGGTCGAGCGCCCCCTGATCCGCCTTGTGCTGGAAAAGTGCCGGTGGAACCAGGTAAAAGCCGCTGATATTCTGGGGATAAACCGGAATACATTGAGGAAAAAGATTTCGGAATTACAGATTGAGATGAAACGGGGCTGACACCAGCCCCGCAGTTTCACAGCAGCTTCATATTTTCCAGCGCCTTGAGCGGCTGATTGTTGAATGATGACCGCTCCTCCCGCACTACTGTTTTCTCCGTCGGATCCGGAGTGGGCGGCTGGCAGGTTTCATCCAGCACGTATTCAACCTCCCCATTCCGGTCCATCCCCCCTTCCATCCCGTTGCTTTTGAAATAGTAGCGGTCATACAGACGATGGTGCGCAGTCCAGCGCGACGAAGAGGCCGTTTCTTTAGCCATGTGCGCCCGGATCCCGTTAATCTTTGAGTCCAGATCATCCAGATAGTTGAGAACCGTCGCTTCCAGGGTTTTGGGACGTTTGGGCGAACCGTATTCGTACAGGCCGTGGTGAGACAGCAGCATATGTTTGAGCAGCAGGGACAGCTCACACGGGAAGCCCTCGACCATGCGGATTTTATCCCCCACAAGCTCCACCCCGATTGTAATGTGCCCCAGCAGCTTCCCGGCATCGGTATAGTCGAAGGAGCGCCCGAAACTCAGCTCGTGGATTTTACCAACGTCGTGCAGCAGCGCTCCGACGATCAGCAGATCTTCGTTGAGCCCGCCATACAGCGGCACAATGGCTCTGGTCAGCTTGACCAGCGAAAGCGAATGTTCCAGCAGCCCACCAAGGTAGACATGATGCATCCCCTTGGCAGCCGGAGCCTGACAGTAAAGGGACATAAACAGTTCATCGGCCAGAAAGGACTCCATCAACTCCCTGAGGTGGCGGTCGCCGAGAGCCGCAACGATGTCGATCAGTTCCTGACGCATCTCCGCCGTGTCACGGGGCGATTCGGGAAGAAAGTCCGCCAGGACAACCTCCTCCTCCGGCATTTTAACGATCTCCGCAATAACAACCTGCATTTTATTCATATAGACCGAAGCCTTACCCCGCACCTTGACAAAATCATCCTTGTCAAACTGCTTGTCGAGCAGCTCGGTGTTGTCCCACACCTTGGCTTCGATATCGCCGCTTTTATCCATCAGGCGAAGGTTCATATACGGCTTGCCATTCTTTGCCATGGCCAGAATCTTATCCTTTACCAAAAAAACGGCCAGTACCGGATCACGGTCTTTGATGTCACTGACGAACTGTTTTGACACGCGGCACTCCCCTTGTCCCTGTAAGTTGCAAATGTGGCGAAGTTAGCACGATGAAGGAGCAATAGACAAGTGCAGAATCAGGCACTCAACCACCATCTGAATTAAAAGCTTGCCTTTGAAATATAAAGCATCTATAGTGTCCAGCTATTGAACCCATGAAACATCGGTATGGTGTCCGTGTTTCTCTTTTGATCATCGCATTCTGCCCCTCCTGCACCTTCAATCCCACATTGAAAAAAGCAGACCGTACGGCAGGCGAAGATTTATTGTCTGCCCGCACGAAGCTGACTTACCTTTCCAGGAATCATCTGTTTGATTCCCCGGTTCGTGTGCGCTTTTGTCTTTACACCGCTCCTAGAAAAGGAATTTCCATGACGTTTGAAGAACTGGGCCTTAATCCGGCCATCCTCTCGGCGATAACCGCCTGCGGCTACACAATCCCGACCCCCATCCAAGAACAATCCATCCCGCTGGTATTAGCGGGACATGATGTCATTGCCACCGCCCAGACCGGCACCGGCAAAACCGCCGCCTTTGTGCTGCCCGCACTGGAGCGCTTGACCGTTAAATCCACCCTTCCCGGCAAAGGGCCGCGCGTTCTGGTTTTGGCGCCAACCCGCGAACTGGCCGGCCAGGTGATGGAATCCGCCCGTAACTACGGCCGTGGTATCCGTCCCCGCTGCGGTACTCTGCTTGGAGGTATGCCCTATCGCGAGCAGCTGCGCCTGCTTTCCGCACCGGTTGACATCATCGTTGCCACTCCCGGCCGTCTGGTAGACCACCTGGAACGCGGCAGTATCCGCCTCGACCGCCTGGAACTGCTGGTACTGGACGAAGCCGACCGCATGCTGGACATGGGCTTCAGCGAAGACATCAACAAGATCGTTTCCCGCACCCCTGCCAATCGCCAGACCCTTATGTTCACCGCCACCATGGAAGGGGACATCGCACGCCTGGCCGAGAACATGATGCGTGAGCCGAAACGCGTTCAGCTTGCCGTCAGCACCTCGTCCCACGCACTGATTGAACAGCGCCTCCATGTGACCGACAACCTGAACCATAAAAAAGAACTGCTCAACCACCTCGTCCGGGATGCTGAACTGACCCGTGCCATTATCTTTTCCGCAACCAAGCGCGATGCCGACGAGTTGTCCCGTGAGCTTTCCCGCAACGGCTTCCCCGCTGCTGCCCTGCACGGCGATATGACCCAGATGGCCCGTAATAAGACCATCGACCGTATGCGTCGCGGCGGCATCCGCCTGCTGGTGGCAACTGATGTTGCGGCCCGCGGCCTGGACGTAAACGGCGTCAGCCATGTTATCAACTTTGACCTGCCCCGTTTCGCCGAGGACTATGTCCACCGTATCGGCCGTACCGGTCGCGCCGGAGCAAGCGGCATCGCCATCTCCTTTGCATCGGCTGGTGAACGCAATTATCTGGAGCGTATCGAGCGCTTCATCGGCAAAAAACTGCCCGAGCTTCAGATTGCCGGTTTTGAGCCGACCACTTCCATCAGGAAAGCTGCCGGTCGCAGCGGCGGCCCGCGCAAAAGCGGCCCGGGTGGCCCTGCAGGTCGTTTCGGCAAACCTGCCGGCGGCCGTGACAGCCAGTCAAAGCCGTGGAACAGATCAGCGAAACCGGCTGCAAGCACACCACGCAGCGCACCTGCCGCCCGTCACGAACCGGTGATCGAATATCGCTCACGGCGCCCACAGGCGTAACTCATATAGTGAAAAAGACCTCCGAGGGTATCCCCCCGGAGGTCTTTTTTTTCGAAAAGCATTGTTTATAGCTTTGCCCCGATTACTTCCCCAGCTTCCCCTTCAACTGCCCGCACGCGGCGGAGATATCCCCCCCACGGCTGTCCCGGGTGATGACCGTCACGTGCCGGTCGATCAGATAGGTGTGAAAAGCATCGATAGCCTCCTGGGTCGGCGCCCTGAAATCGCACCCTTCGTGCTCGTTGAACGGAATCAGGTTTACCTTGTTGGGAACATCACTGATCAACCGCAGCAGCCGCTTGGCATCCTCCAGCGAATCATTAATCCCCCCCAGCATAACATATTCAAAAGTAACCTTGCGCCGACCCGGCAGCGGAAACTCCTTGCACGCCTTGATCAGATCCTTCAGCGGATAGCGCCGGTTGACCGGCATGATCCGGTTACGCAATTCATCGGTCGTGGCATTAAGCGACACCGCCAGATTGACGTTCGGCAACTCCTGGCCCAGCCGAATCATCTCTGGCACCAGCCCGCAGGTTGATATGGTAACCCGGCGGTTGGAAAGCTGCAGACCGTTACCGTCAATCATGATCTGCACCGCCGGAATAACATTGTCGAGATTGTGCAGCGGTTCTCCCATCCCCATCATCACAATATTCCGGATCTCTTCGCCGTTTTTACGGACGTCATGCCGTATGGCCATAATCTGATTGACGATTTCAGCCGTTGTCAGGTTGCGGGTCAGGCTGAAGGTGCCGGTGAGACAGAACTCGCACGCCATGGCACAGCCGACCTGGGAAGATATGCACACAGTGTTACGCCCCTCGATGGGGATCAATACCGACTCAACGGCGTGGCCATCCCCCAGGTTGAAGAGGTACTTACGCGTCCCGTCCGTCCCCTCCTCCACCGTTTCCGCTTCCAGACGACTGATATAGGCAGTTTTTGTCAGCTCGGTACGCAGCTCTTTGGAGATATTGGTCATCTCCTCAAAGCTCCCGGCATCCTGCTGGTAGATCCATTTAAAAATCTGGGTAGCACGGAATCGCTCTTTCCCCTGTCCCTGGAGAAATTTCTCCAAGGCGGGGAGCGGCAGATTTTTCAGGTCGGTTTTACTGGTCATTTTTTTTCATTCGGACTTTCATGTGGAGTTACCGGAGCCGTATCACCCGATTGCGGCGTACCTGCTGCCGGTGCTGGCAGTTCTTCCTTTTTTACTTCGGAGCCGTGTGCCCCGTTATCAGCCGGCTCTTTCCTGGCCGACGACGGCGAAGTGAACAGCGGAGGAGTACTGATCAAATCATCAACCTTCTGCTGCAGCCGCCCGACATTCGGTGACTCGGCCAGAGCGGCCTGGTACTCCGCCTCACCCAGAACCCCTTTCTGGCGCAACAGCCGCAGAATCATATCGGAACGCTTCAGCACCTTGCCCAGGTTCCTGTAAGGGTTGTAAGCCAGACGCGGACCGGGGAGCATAGCGGCCAGAAAGGCACATTCTCGCGGTGTCAGCGCGGCTACCGGTTTGCCGAAATAATACTGGGCGCCGTGCCCGATACCGTACACCATCGGCCCCAGTTCAACCACGTTCAGATAAAACTCGATAATACGACCTTTGGTCAACTCCTGCTCCATCCGGTATGCCAGATAAATTTCCTTCACTTTGCGGGTAATCGTCTTTTCCCGCGAAAGGAACAGATTCTTGGCGGTCTGCTGGGTAATGGTCGAGGCGCCCCGTTTCAGACTCTTTTTCTCCAGGTCATACTTGATGGCATTCTTGATCGCTTTGACATCAAAACCGTCATGCTTGTAAAAATTGGAGTCCTCCGCAAGAATCACCGCCCATTTCATCTCTGCCGGTATACGGCCGGAGGGGGTCCAGTAGCGGTTACCCGGCCCCACGACAAACGGATGGTAACTCCCCTGCCAATCCTTAACCTGAATGGTAGTGGTGAATTTTCTGTCAGCCAGATTAGCCACCGGAGGCATCAGCGCCAGGGAAATGGCGATGTAGAGCAGATACGCGGTGAACGCCACGAGTATGTAGAGGAGGGGCTTTTTCATACGTTGGACATAAAACCGCGCATTCTCTGGGTTGTCAATGCAATTTATTGCGGCGACGCCGTTTCTCCGACCGTCACGGTACCTAATCAACTGCAGTGACAGTAGGCCTATTTATCGGCAAAAAAACGTGCAAACAATTATAAATATTTGATATTGCTTGTGAATACTACTGATACTGCTTGAGCACCGGACGGTTTTGTGATACACAGTGCTCGTGATCTCGGAACGATGCAATGGAGTCGCATGACCATAACTTTTGCTAAAACCCGCTGGCTGTTGTCCTGCCTGATTATATCCGTTTTGGTGCATATTCTCTTTTTTTATGCCTGGAAGATAAGCGGGACCTACAACTTTGCCGGGCCCGTAACTCTATCGCAGACGGTTGATATTGACCTGACAAAACCGGCTGAAAGTGCTGCTCCGGAGGAAGACGCCGGAGAGCAGGAGGACAGGGATACCGACCAGCTTGAGGAGGAGCCCGCACTCAAGGAGAGCCCTGCAAACAATGAGGAGAAGGAAGCCGACTCACCATCGGTAACAAAGGAAACGCCTGTTAAGTCAGCTGACGCATTGAGCAAACCGGCGACCCCTGTTTCTACCGTAACACCGTTGAGTGAAATCAGTGGTTTTTTGGGGACAAAAAGTGAAAAACTCACCTATCTGGTCAGCATGTTTGGCATCCCGGTAGGCAGTGCCGTACTGGAATCGAAAAATGAAAACGGCGAGATCTCGATCAATTTGCGAGTAACGTCCAATATCGCAATCTCAAGCGTCTTCCCGGTGGACGACAGCATCGACACACGTCATATCGCCGGCAGCTTCATTATGGCCAGAGTCAGGCAACGGGAAGGTTCGTTTACCAATGATGAAGGGTTCACCATCAATCTGAAAAAAAAGAGGGTCTCCTGGTTTGACTACGTCAGCGGGCGCAGCCTGACTATCAAAGTACCAACCGAAGAAGTGCTGGATACCCTGTCAGGATTTTATTACCTCAGAAACCGCCAGCTGCAAGTCGGCACAACGGAGATGCTCCATATTTATGACAGCGAAACCTACGCAGACGTGCCGGTTGAAATTCTGAACCGCGAAACAATTCGCCTGCCAAACCTGCAAGAGGTCAATACCCTTGTCGTCAAGCCACTGCAAAAAACCGCCGGTATTTTCAGGCGGACCGGAGACATCTTTATCTGGATGACTGATGATGCATTCAAGGTACCGGTAAAAATAGTCACGTCAGTAGCACTTGGGACGGTCACGATCGAGCTTATCTCCGCAGAATCAACGCTTCAGGAAGCGGAACCCCCTAAAAACAAACCTGAACTCAATTAACCGGGATTTTCAAGAACAGCGGGAAGTGTATATGCTCATGCAAGCGGTAATATGGATGAATCTGGCTCTGGTGTTTTACACTTGGGCTGTTTTCAGCGGAAGAAAACAGGGGCTGCACCGGAAACATCTGATTATTTTTGGTATCGGCCTGCTGTGCGATTACCTTGGCACCCACCAGATGAATCTGTTCGCCCTGAGCTACGGCAAGGCTCCCGAATGGCACAACATTACCGGTATCGCCTCTCTTGGCGGGATGGCCTTTCATTTTGTGCTGGCACTGGCCGCCTCTTTGGCCAGCAAGGCCGAAGCGGTCAACCGTGTCTTCCACCGCGTCAGCCTGACTATCTACACCTGCTGGCTGATAGCATTTTTTAGCGGGGCCATCTCCGGCATGATGCGTATGCGGCACTGATCATGAAGAGCCCGTAGGGGCGAATTACATTCACCCGCCGTTGATTCCCGTAAGGGCAAAAGATTTTTTAGCCCTTACAATGTTGGCATAACCCTGCAATCACAACACCTTCTCGATCTTAACCAGCCACGCCTTCAGCCGCGCCTTTTCGTGGCCTGTCGAAGCCTTAGGATGCTTGCAGGAAATTTGCTTCAATCTTGTCATCTTCAAATATCTATGCTACCGTATTTTCACCAAAAATGAGGAGGGGGAATCATGCCCCGTTCTGCAACCAATCTACTTGATATTTCGGGACTTCCTGCACCTGAACGGCGCGAGATGCGAGATTTTTTCCAGTTTTTACTCACCCGTCGAGCTTCAACGAAAAAGCTTGAGGCCACTTACCGTTTTAGTGATCTGTGTGGCACAGTGAACTGGCAGGGCGATGCTGTCACCGCCCAGCGGAGTCTGCGCGATGAGTGGTAAACTGCGCTGTGTGCTTGATACCAATGCCGTTGTCTCGCTGTTAAAAGGCAATCGGGAGTTGGCGACCCGGCTTGAAGCAGCTGAATATGTTGGCATTTCGGTTGTGACGTACCTGGAGTTTCTTGCTTTTGATGGCTTGAGTGATACTGACCGAAACAGCTTCAAGCTATTCTGTACCAGAGTTGAAATTGTGCCACTGGTGCATAATGAAAAACTGGCTGACAACGCCTTGACATTGCGCATCAAGCATCGTCTCAAACTTCCCGATGCCATTATTGGAGCAACCGCACTGTGTCGTAAGGCTCTTGTCATAACCAATGACTCCCATTTTTCCGGCATTTCATCACTTACTGTTCAGGGTTGTTGATTTCAGTTTTCTCTCTCCTGCCACCCAAACATCATGACCAAATCCCCCTTTTCCCTTTATGCCCGTGGGGGCGAATCTTGTATTCGCCCGCCTTTGATTTTCCGACAGGGCGGTTTTAAAACCCGCACCTATACAATACGCATCACGTCGATTCACGGGAGAGATATCCATAAATTGACAGATTGTCAATTATTCCCGTGGCAGGCGGACGATGGGCTTCAGATTGTCCAATCCACACCCCTTCCAAACAAAAACAGCCGGAGGAATATTCCCCCGGCTGTTCACCGTTCTACCGTAATTTAGTTCCTGCCAGTTTTAATATCAAATCAATAACTTTTAAAATCGTCCGTGGTGAAATGCATCGGCATTCCGGAACTGGCAAAATCAAATGATTTGCCGTGGTCTTTCATCATGAGTTTGAAGGCGCTGAGCATATATCTCCGCTTGAAGCCATCATCCAATGCAACAATTTCCTGCGCTTTATTGCTGTAAAACTGCATATAGCAGGTACCGAGCGCCTGGGTTATTTCATCCATGCTCATCTCAAGCGGCTCGATAATCGGCGTCACCAGATTGTATTTCGAGTAATCCCACACCCTGATGCGATCCTTCATTTCCGCGTGGATCGGCGTGAACGGCATGGGGGTCACAACAGGAAACACGGCAATATCCGGGTTTAGATAGATCGCCGAGTCAATGTTGTTCTGAATGGATTCCCAGGTTTCATTGGGAAAGCCGATCATGAATGACGCTTCGGTAATGATGCCGTTCTCGCGACACAGATCCAATGCCTGCTTGTTCTGCTCGAAACTTGTTCCTTTGTTCAGGCTGTTCAGGGTGTCTTTATCAGCACTTTCCGCACCGATATAAATGTGGATGATTCCTGCCGCCGCATATTTGTGCAGAATGTCCGCATCCCTGATGATGTCTTCCACCCTGGTTTCGATGAGCAGTTGAACGCCGAATTTCCGCTCGATGAGCAGATCCAGAAACAGTTCCCAACGATCCCGGTGTTTGGTAGGGTAGGCGTCAATCAACGTGAAAAAGCTGATATTGTAGGTCTCGATCAGATGGGCCATCTCGTCGATGACCTTTTCCGGTTTACGGCAGCGCCAGTCTTCGCGCCAGAACATCCGCTGGCTGCAGAAGGCACAGGCCATGTCGCAGCCACGGGAAGTCAGGATGGAAGCCATTCTGCCGGTGGGATAGACACGGTACTGGTAATCATCCCAATCCAGCAGGTGCCACGCCGGAATCAGGGCGTCCAGTTCGACAATATGCGGCTGGTTAGGATTTGAAACGACCTTGCCATCCTCCCGATACGCGACCCCCTTCACTTTTTTCCCTGTCCCTCCAGGTATAGCGGCAAGCAGCTGTTTCAGAGTCTGCTCCGGCTCCCCTTTCAGGATATAATCAACGTGGTTTTTGTCGTCTTCGAGAATCTCACTGAACATGAACGTAGGGTGCGGACCGCCCAGCAGTGTGACGATGGCCGGGTTAACCTCTTTGGTAATATCCAGAATTTTTAGAGCATCGGGAACCGTAGCCGTACTGATGGCACCGGTGACCGGAAGATAATCCAGGGTCATGACGTAATCAGGTTGGAAGCGTACTATTTCCTGCCTGATATCTTCAAAGGTAAGGTTTTTGTTCATGGCGTCAAAGATGCGTGCTTCATGGCCCTCTTCAAGGGCGGCTCCGGCCAGATAGGCCAGGTGCAGAGGCGGCCAGTTGCCGACAACCTGTACTCCCCAGCAGTGATACGGGGCTGTTACAAAAAGAATCTTGCTCATCTGTTTCTCCTGTTCATTAAGTGGTAACTGTTGGCGTAGCGGGAGTTCATGCGGGGTTACAGTATCAGACAAAGGTAAAGGGGGAATAACGGTAGTGTAAAGATTTGATGAAGAAAGTACGTATTCCGGTTTTCATGCAAAATGACATCAACACGTCGGGGCGGGTTTCAAACCCGCCCGGCGGTGCCGCGCCCAATCCATCATCCTGAACAGGGAAGAGTAAACCACACGCGCGTCCCCCCCTCATCGCTCTCGGCGCCGACCATGCCGCCATGGGCTTCAATCAGTTCCTTGACGATCGCCAGGCCGATCCCCGCGCCCCCCGCATCACGGGATCGTGAACGATCCGCCCGGAAGAACCGTTCAAACAGATAGGGAAGGTCTTTGGCCGCGATGAGTGAACCGCTGTTGGCAAAGACAACCTTGATGAAACCGGCGTTCCGTTCTGCCGAAATGGTGACCGCACCCCGGCGCGGAGTGTATTTCCAGGCGTTATCGGCCAGGTTGCGGATCGCCTGCAGCAGTTTGTCTCGATCTGCCGTGACCTTGTCGCTGTCAGGTGCAAGGTGCCACTGCACCTCAATTTCTTTTTCCAGAAAGTTCGGCCGGTACAGGTCCAGAATCTGGCGGAGCAGTTCGTGGAGGGAAAGATCCCGGATGTCAAGAAACGCCTTTGCGGCATCAGCTCTTGCAAGCTGCTGCAGGTCCTCGACCAGATTAACGAGGCGCAGAACCTCCTGTTCAAGCATGCGGAAGGTTTCCGGAGTCGGCGGGATGACATCGTCGCTCAGCCCTTCCAGGTATCCGCGCAGATTGGTCAGGGGAGTCCGCAGTTCATGGGCGATGTCCGCCACCATATTCTTGCGCAGTCGCTCAATCATTTCCAGGTTTTCGGCCATGTGATTGAAGGCATCGGCAAGCTGCCCTCCCTCATAGCGAGAAAGCACGTTGACTCTTTCGGAATAATTGCCGTCGGCAACTTTTTTGGTGATGGCGGTGATCTGCAACAGGGGACGCAGCACCCAGCTGGTCAGGAGATACGTAAACAGCAGGATAAAGCCGAGGGCGAGGAGCACGCCCCAGAGCAGATGGTGGTGGATCGCCTCAAGAAACCTGCCATGTGCTTCAGCCGGTGTAACGTGGAAAACGTCCTTCAGCTCCGTGTAATATTCAGCAGCCCGCTTGTCTATGGCCTGCCAGACCACCATAGAAAAAATCGCGAAGATCGGGACGATGTGCCCCACCAGCAGCTTCCAGAGCAGTCGTTGCCTCATCGTTCCTCCTGCTCTCCGCTTTCATCGCTGAACCGGTAGCCATGCCCCCGTACCGTCAGAATAAAACGGGGCTGGGAGGGATCGTCCTCAATCTTTTGCCGGAGCTTGCCGATATGCACATCGATGACCCGGTCAATAACCGCCTCCCCCTGCCGGTTGCACTGATCCAGAAGCTCTTCCCGGGAAAAGGCTTTCCCCGGCGACATCATCAGCGCATGGAGAATTTTGTATTCCGACGATGTGAGGATAACAGGGCG
>Ga0007792_10000845_pt1 | contig 11122 bp, 10 predicted proteins | sample CryBogmetaGMA6M_FD_60371 | JGI IMG/M metagenome (GOLD analysis project Ga0007792, IMG submission 60371) | Freshwater microbial communities from Crystal Bog, Wisconsin, USA - MA6M | ecosystem: Environmental > Aquatic > Freshwater > Lake | place: Crystal Bog, Wisconsin, USA | collected 2009-07-06
ATGCGCCGCGAAGGTTTTGAACTGGCGGTCTCCAAGCCGGAAGTCATCGTCCGCCTGAAAGACGGCGTCAAAATGGAGCCGATGGAATATCTGGTGGTCGATGTGGCTTCGGAATTCCAGGGTGCCATCATCGAAAAAATGGGCCCCCGTAAGGGTGAGATGGTCGCCATGGCACCCATGGGCGAGATGGTACGTCTCGAATTCATCATCCCGGCACGCGGTCTGATCGGTCTGCGCGGTGAGGTTCTCACCGACACGCGCGGCACCGCCGTTATGACCCATACGTTCCACGAATATGCTCCCTACAAAGGCGACATCCCGGGGCGTAAAAACGGCGCTCTCATTGCCATGGATCATGGCGAAACAACCGCCTACTCGCTGGATGCCCTGCAGCCGCGCGGCACACTGTTCATCGGCGCCGGGGTTGAAGTGTACGGCGGCATGATCATCGGCCAGAACAACAAGGACAACGATCTGGAGATCAACCCCTGCAAGGGTAAAAAGTTGACCAACGTTCGCGCTTCCGGCACGGACGATGCCATCAAGCTGACGCCGCCGCGCTTAATGACGTTAGAGCAGGCGCTGGAATTCATCGAGGACGACGAACTCGTCGAGGTTACCCCCAACTCGGTCCGTCTGCGCAAAAAGGAACTTGATCCAACCCGTCGGAAACGATCCGGCAAACTGTAGGAGCTGAGAAATACACACTATGCGGGCCGGGATTTTTTCCCGGCCCGTTTTGTTTTCCAGCTGGAATAATCAGGTGATTTTTAGGCGCCCGGGTGCTATAGTTCGCCGGAAAGACTCAAATTACGGGGCGGGGCACACATTATGGCACAGCAAACGATCTATCTGATTGGGGCAGGCTTTACCGGCTGGGACGGTTTCCCGGCAAAGGCACTGGAGATTATCGGCACGGCCGACGTCTTGATCGGTCATCAGCGCCACCTGGCGATTTTTCCCGATTTCACCGGTGAGAAGCGTGAACTGGGCGAACTTCCCGCACTGATCGATTTCCTCAAAATAACCGATAAGCGCGTGGCACTGCTCGCTTCCGGCGATCCGACCTTTTTCGGCATTTCCCGCTTTCTGCTGCGCAACCTCCCCAAGGAACGCATCGAGATTTTCCCCAATGTCACCAGCATGCAGTATGCCTTTGCCAGGATCAAGGAACCGTGGGACGATGGAATTTTCGTATCGGTACATGGCCGCGGTATGCATCAGGCGATCGATAAGATCATTGCCGCCGAAAAAGCCTGTGTCCTGACGGACAAGGTCAACACCCCCGCCGCCATAGCCGCCGAACTCATCGAGCGCGGGGCGGAAGGGTACGAAGCGTGGCTCTGCGAAGATCTGGGGATGGCAAGCGAAAAGTTCACCAAGACCACGGTGCGGGGACTGCTGGGTCTGTCAGCATCCGAGCTGAATATCCTGATCCTTGTCCGTACATACGAACCGAACCTTGTGCACTATCCGCTGATCGGTATTGATGACGATGAATTCCACACCTCGAAAAAATTGATCACCAAACTTGAGGTGCGTGCCGTTACCCTGGCGAAACTACAGCTGCAGGATGATCTGGTGCTCTGGGATATCGGCGCCGGCAGCTGCTCCGTCTCCATCGAAGCTTCCAACCTGATGCCGGGCGGACGCATTTTTGCCGTGGAGAAGAACCAGCAGTGCATCGGCTTCATTACGGAAAATCTGAAGAAGTTTTGCGCTCGTAATATAAAGCTGATTGAGGCCTTCGCGCCGGACGGCCTGGATGACCTGCCCGATCCGGATCGTGTGTTCATTGGCGGTGCGGGGGGAAAGCTGGACGAAATTATCGACTGCGTGTCCCAACGGCTGCGTCCGGAAGGGGTGGTGGTCATCAACGCCGTAACGCTTGATACGCTCACCCGGGCGGTGGAGTTTCTTGAAGATCAGGGCTTTACGGTTGAAGCGACCTGCATCAATGTCGCCAAGACGCGCAACCTCACGGAGTACAAGATGTTTGAGGCACAGAATCCGGTGTATGTGATTTCCGCCCGCAAGGGAGGGGAATAGTGTCTGTTGTCTATGCCGTCGGTGTCGGACCGGGCGATCCGGAACTGTTGACCCGCAAGGCCGAACGAATTCTGAGGAGTGCCGATGTCATCCTGGCCCCGGTTTCGAATCCGGCTGAGGCGAGTGTAGCGCTGGAAACGGTCCGTGAGTTTATTGATATCAGCCGGCAGGAAATTGTTGTCCACCAGTTCCCCATGACCTCCGACCGGTCACGTCTGGTTCCGGCCTGGCAGGAGGCCGCTGCCATAATCGCCGCCCACGCCGAAGCAGGGCGGTCAGTCGCCTTTATCACCATCGGTGATCCGCTTTTTTATTCGACCTTTATTTACCTGCTGCGCATCTTCCGTGAACAGTGGCCGCAGATTCCGATCGAAATCGTACCGGGCATATCGAGCATCAATGCCGCAGCAGCCCAGGCCACCCTTCCGCTGGTTGAGGGGGATGAAAAGATGATCGTCATTCCGGCCACTGCCGGGATAGAGCAGATCCGGGCGGCACTGGAAACCTGCGAAACGGTTGTCCTTCTGAAAGTAAAGCCGCTTTTCCCGGCGATTGTGGAGCTGCTCCGCAGCCTCGTGGATAGCCGGAGCGCCGTCTTTGTCGAACGTGTCGGCAGCCCCCGCCAGAAAGTTCTCACGTCCATAGACGACATAGCCGCCCACACCCCTGATTACCTGTCCCTGATGATTATTAAAGCTGTTTGAGTGCTTAAGAAATTATTGATCTGCTGTATGGGGGAGGCTTTCCGGTGTTTTCGGTGGCCTTCTTCTTCGTTTTACCCTTTGGGATTTCATGGAGGAGGGTAATAGCAGGACTTTTGTATGTAAAATATACTGCCTTCTGTACCTCCATAAACCTCAAAATAGATATACGTTTAATGCCTTGGCAATCGGACAAAAAAGACCGAATGTGCGCGTATGAACGGTAAGGAATTTATACGGCGCTCGGCAAGAGCAGGGGCATTGCGTGTTCAGTTGATGAGGCGCGTGGCAAGGGCAGCCACATTACGCTTTATCTAGGTGATAACCTGACCATCGTACGTAACCCGAAAGATGATTTAAAGACTGGCACTTTTCACGCCATGCTCAAGCAGCTCGAAATCACGCTTGACGAAATAATGGGGGCATAAAATGACACGCATGATTTATCCAATCAACCTGACACCTGATGCTGTTGATGGCGGCTTCACGGTGACCTGTAGAGACTTTCCCGAAGCTATTACCCAAGGCGAAACAGTTGTAGAAGCTGTGGTCGAAGCATCAGACGCAATTGAGGAAGCTATTGCCTCCCGTATGAAACGTAACGAGGAGATACCTGAGCCTTCAAACAAGAAACAGGGTGAATATATGGCTACGGTGCCACTTTCTACTTCGTTGAAAGCGGCTCTGTATATGGCAATGCGGGAAGACAACATCAGCAAAAGTGAGCTTGCCCGGCGGTTGTCGATTGATGAAAAAGAAGTGAGACGGATGCTTGACCCTCGTCATCCGTCAAAAACTCCAGGGATGGAAAGAGCACTATCTTGTCTCGGTAGGTCTGTTGTTGCGGAGTTTACAAAGGCGGCTTAAGGGGTTTGGAAATTACCGAAGACTGTCCATGCTGGTTGAGGCGATATTTAATCTGTATTTGTTAAAAGTTGGTCCCATTCGCACTGCATTTACATGGAGTTACTGTGATTAAATCTGTTGATCCAGAAAAGTCTATACCTAAGAAGTATTCTGGGAAGCCGATAATCATCAGTATTCCCCCTAAACCCATTGACGCCTTTACAGCCTGATGCTGTTCGGCAATGGCGTTGCCGCCACCAGAAAAACCATTAAACATAGTGTTCATGTTGCCAAACGCATTTGCCATATATTCAATCTGGCCCTTGCCCAAACTAACCGCAAGACCGCACAGGCATAAACCCAACACCGAGACGTCAATCATCCAAACCTTCGCATAGCGTATCTCGCCCTTATAGATGGCGATTAGAGACAAAACCCCCGGCACCAGAGGCAAAAGATAGAGCAGGTAGGTAATGCCGCCGATATGAGTCACATTCACATACAACCCAGCACCGCCCTGGGCCAAAGGCAAAAAAACAGCTAAAAGACAAAGGGCTGAAAACACTAGGGCAATAATTCTTTTGTTCATTTATTCCTCCTTAAAGTGAGTTTCAAATTCCGTAATTCTATTTACTTATGTGTTGAATGAGGTGGCCAAGTTGATATCGGTAACCACGGTAAAGACAAACTCCATTTGGTGGGATGTTTTCACCAACATATTCAGGCTATTTTGGCGGCACCGTTTTTGTTGTTGGCCTCTTTTCCCCGGTGCATGGTGGAGCGTCCGTCAAAGTTGCCCCCCTCGGCCATGCTTATGCGTGCCGCAGATATATCACCATAGATATTGCCGGTGCGTTGTATATCTACTCCCTCAGAGGCGTTGATGTTTCCGGTCAAACGTCCACCCACTATTATCTGTCTGACAGCTGCGTCGCCCGTAACAACACCCTTTTCTCCTATGATGAGGCAGTCGGAGGTAATATTGCCTTCCAGTTTGCCGTCGATCCTGATAGTTCCCTTTGACGTTACGTTGCCGTGAATAGCAGAATCAGCTCCGACGATCACTTCAAGTTTTTCCTGTTTGCTGTTGAACATTTTATTTTCTCCATTTCCTGTTTTTGTGTTTTTCCTATTTTAAATTCACTTAAGCACGTTCTATCATTTAATTCTTGCTCGTACGTTCAAGTATAAAAGGGGTTGGGTTGATGTAATGCCCTTGCTTCCACACTTCGTAGTGCACATGCGGTCCGGTGGAGTTTCCTGTGGAACCGGTAGAAGCTATTATCTGTCCCCGTTCAACAGTTTGTCCGACCTTGACATCAAGCCGGCTGTTGTGGGCATAAACCGTTCTGAAACCATGACCATGCTCTATAACAAGTACGTTGCCGCTTCCATTGGTACGATCGGCGACGCTGACAATTCCATCTGCGGTAGCATGTACCGGTGTACCACTTGCGGCAGACAGGTCGAGCCCGGTATGAAATTGTTTTTTTCCGGTCTGCGGGTGTATCCGCTCACCAAAGCCTGAACTTATTCTTCCTGTAACTGGCCATCCCGAGGGAGTAGAACGGTAAAGATCTTTTTCCTTTACAAGATAGCGCTTAATCTCGGCCACTGATTTCAATGATTCGTTTATGTGCCGTTGCAGCTCTTCAAGGTCAATGGAGCCATCGCTATCATCCTTTTTCACAGCATCAAGCACCTGTTTTTTTGACTTGAGTGAAAAGAGTTGCTTGAACTCCTCTTCTGACTGTTTCAAAGAGCGCACCGTTGTCTGCATCGACTGGATCTGACCATTCATCTGTGCGTATTTTTTTTTCATCAAATAGTAATCTACCAGATGGGTTGTCAGGGAAATTGTATATACGATCCCTATGCAGACAAAAACCAGCATCATCCCCAGCACCGCTGTTGGTATCTTGAAGTTGATTGATGATGTTCTTGAGTGGGGGATCAACATTATGGTGATCGGCGTCAAAAGTTTTTTTAACAGGGGGCGGAACTTATGCATCCTACTCTAAAGCCTCCATTGCACGGATTGATATGTTTCAGAGAGAGGGATAAGGGGTGGAAGGATAGGAATTTGCTTTTCAGCGGTATGGACAATATCACCTTGCATGAGCCGCAGTCAATCTGATAATAGGGGATTTATTATCAAGAACTGATTATCTATTTTTTACTATAGGGGGTTTGATCTATATACGAGTGAAGGAGGCAAGTCCTTACGGGACTTCGCAACAGAATCCAGACAACGTTGCTGCTGAGTTCGTCGTCCATAGCGCACACCAAACACAAAAAAGTCCGTTCAACCTCTCGATTGAACGGACTTTAAAGTGCAAAATCTTACCGCCTGATTCTAGCCAAGCACCGCGTGAGCGGCTGCCAGCCGGGCGATCGGCACCCGGAACGGGGAGCAGGAAACGTAATCCAATCCGACGTTGTGGCAGAAGATAACCGATGCCGGATCACCGCCATGCTCACCGCAAATGCCGAGCTTGATGTTCGGCCGGGTTGCGCGCCCCAGTTCACAGGCCATTTTGACCAGTTTGCCAACCCCTTTCTGGTCCAGCGATACGAAGGGGTCTTCCGGGAGAATATTGTTGTCCACGTAGAACGGCAGGAATTTACCGGCATCGTCACGCGAGAGGCCAAAAGTCGTCTGGGTCAGGTCGTTGGTGCCGAAGGAGAAAAATTCCGCCTCGACCGCAATTTCATCGGCCGTCAGGGCGGCACGGGGCAGCTCGATCATCGTGCCGATCAGGTATTCAACCTTGACGCCGTACCGGGCGATGGTTTCATCACAGATGGCAACCGCATTCTGTTTGAGAACCGACAGTTCCTTCACCGTAGCAATCAGCGGGATCATGATTTCCGGAACGATACTGAACCCTTCGTTCTTGACCAGTTCGCAGGCCGCTTCCATGATCGCCGTTACCTGCATATTGTAGATTTCCGGGTAGGTTATACCCAGACGGCAGCCGCGATGACCCAGCATCGGGTTGAACTCGTGCAGCGTGTCTATCTTGTGTTTGAGGGCATTGACCGGGACCTTCATGGTCTTGCACAGGTCCTCGATATCCTTTTCCCCCTGCGGCAGGAACTCGTGCAGCGGCGGGTCCAGCAGGCGGATTGTTACCGGCAGCCCTTTCATCTCGCGGAACAGACCGATAAAATCACCCTTCTGCATCGGCAGAATTTTTGCCAGAGCATGCTCACGCCCTTCCACGTCATCGGAAAGGATCATTTCACGCACCGCCGCAATCCGCTCGGCATCAAAGAACATATGTTCGGTACGGCAGAGGCCGATACCTTCGGCACCGAACTGGCGGGCCACCTTGGCATCATACGGCGTGTCGGCATTGGTGCGCACCTTCAAACGACGGATTCCGTCCACCCACTTCATCAGGGTGTTAAAATCTTCCGTCAGCTGCGGCGATACGGTCGGCACCGCACCCAGCATAACCTCGCCCAGGGTGCCATCCAGCGTAATCATATCCCCTTTTTTGACAACAACACCGTTTCGTGCGGTAAAGATCTGGTTGGCATAATCAACCTTGATGTCACCACAACCGGCGACACAGCACTTGCCCATACCACGGGCAACAACGGCCGCATGGGACGTCATGCCGCCGCGCGCGGTCAGAATCCCCTGTGCGGCATGCATTCCGTGAATGTCTTCCGGGGAGGTTTCAACACGAACCAGGATCACCTTGCGGCCGGTCTTGGCTTCCGATTCAGCTTCATCAGCGGTAAAGACGACGGAGCCGGAAACCGCTCCCGGCGATGCCGGCAGGCCTTTGGCGATGACCGTTTTTTCAGCTTTCGGGTCAAGTGACGGGTGCAGCAACTGATCAAGCTGTTCCGGAGCCACACGCTTAACTGCGGTTTTTTCGTCGATCAGCCCCTCGGCGACCATATCCACCGCGATCTTTATCGCTGCCGGTGCGGTGCGCTTGCCGTTGCGGGTCTGCAGCATGAAGAGTTTCCCTTTTTCGATGGTAAACTCGATATCCTGCATATCCTTGTAATGTTTTTCGAGGATGGAGCGGATGGCAGCCAACTGCTGGTAACACTCCGGCAGCACCTCTTCCATGGGCGGCAGGTTGGTGGCCTTGGCACGGTTGATCGGCTGCGGTGTACGGATACCGGCAACAACGTCTTCCCCCTGGGCGTTGACCAGGTATTCACCGTAAAAATAATTCTCACCGGTGGATGGGTCGCGGGTGAAGGCGACTCCGGTGGCGCAGTCATCGCCCATGTTGCCGTACACCATGGACTGTACGTTGACTGCGGTACCCCACTCGGCCGGAATATTGTTCAGACGGCGGTAGGTGATGGCGCGCGGGTTCATCCATGAACCGAAGACAGCACCGATGGCGCCCCACAACTGATCCTGGGGGTCTTCCGGGAACGCGGTGCCAAGCTCGTCCTTGATTCTCTCTTTAAAAGCGGCGACCAGTTCCTTCCAGTCGGTGGCACTCAAATCGGTATCGAGATGAACGCCCCGCTGCTCTTTTTTCTGCTCCAGAAGATGCTCAAGGGAATGCTTGTCCATCCCCATGACCACATCAGAATACATCTGAACGAAACGGCGATAGGCATCATAGGCGAAACGTTCGTCACCGCTCTGGGCGATAATACCCTGGACGGTGGTGTCGTTGAGGCCGAGATTCAGAATGGTGTCCATCATGCCCGGCATGGAAGCCCGGGCACCGGAGCGGACCGAAACCAGCAGGGGGTTGGTTGGATCGCCGAATTTACGATCCATCAGTGCTTCAACCTCGGCAAGATGGGAGGCAACTTCGGCAGCCAGTGAGGCGGGGTAATTGTTATTATTTTTGTAAAACTCAGTACAAACTTCTGTAGTAAGGGTAAAACCGGGGGGAACCGGCAGTCCGATGCTGGTCATTTCGGCCAGGTTGGCCCCTTTACCACCCAACAGGTTCTTCATGTCAGCCCTGCCCTCGGCCATGCCATTACCGAAGAAATACACAAACTTCTGCGTCATTGTTCCGTCTCCTCTTCCGTAGAATAATTACAAGCGCTTTACAGCCGCTAAAAACATTTATTCATAATGAAAATAACAGTTTAGGCGAATCAGACTATAACGCAGATTGGCAAAATATCAAAACTTATTGTGAAAATATTTATTATTTCGTATCCCAGCTGGATATATCGGCGTTCTTTCCGTCCCCCCCCTTGGCACCATCCGAGCCATAGGAAAAGAGGTCATAGTCACCATGCTCTCCGGGAGAGACGTACAGGTAGTCGTTACCCCACGGGTCCTTGGGAGCTTTCTTGCTCTCCAGGTAGCCGCCATCCTTGTAACTTTTCGGAATTTTACCGACGGTCGGCTTTGTCACCAATGAATCCAGCCCCTGCTCCGTGGAGGGATAGTCACCACTGTCAAGCTTGTACAACTTGAGTGCCGTTTCAATATTTTTGATCTGCACCCGTGCGTCGGTGATCTTGGCATCGTCAGTGCGCCCCATCAGTTTCGGTCCGACCAGAGCTGCCAGCAGAGCCAGAATAACGATTACCACCATGATTTCAATCAGCGTAAACCCTTTGTTGCTTTTTACGAGTGACATGTGGGGGAGTTCCTCCTGTGTGGATTTATTACCGGTGAACTCTACTCAATAGTTGGACTGTATAGCAAGCTCTTTCAAGCCGCCATCCGCCTCAAAAAAAATTTACGCACCTCAATTGCGGCACAGGCTGCCGCTGCAGTAACTGCTTAAAAAACATTCCCCCATAGAATCGAGTGGTTATATTTGCTCTTGCGGTTTGGCACCCAATATGCTAGTTCACTGGCAACCAAACTGCAATAGAGTGCCAACGCAAACAACCACTGCGTCATAACGCAGAAAAAACCACCTGAGGAGAAAAGCCGATGAAAAAAATCAGTGCCGTAGTAGCCATGCTCGCCGTAACCGCTTTTGCCGGAGCTGCCCTTGCAGCTGACGTAATCGAACTGCCCGCCTCAATGGGTAAAGTGTCCTTCCCCCATGTCAAGCATCAGCAAATGCTGAAGGATTGCAAAAAGTGCCACGAAAAAGGGCCGGGCAAAATTGCCGAACTCGGCAAGGACTGGGCTCACAAAACCTGCAAAGGCTGCCACACTGAAATGAAAAAAGGGCCTACCTCCTGCAAGGATTGCCACAAGAAGTAAGCTGAACCAGAACTACAAGTGACGAAGAGGACAACGCACCGCTGCGCTGTCCTCTTTTTTTAGCCCGCGACCAGATAGCCCCGCTTCTGTTTCACAAGAAAACCCTCAGCCTGCAGCGCCTCCAGATTCCGCTCAACCGCATCCCGTTCCGCCGCCGACTGAACCAGTAACTCTGCAACCGTTATTCCCGGCTGCGCCAGTATCTCCCGTAGCAGCCGGCTGCGCAGCTGCCGGTTGGAGCCTTCGAAACGACTCTGTTGCGTGTGATGCCTGCTGCGACGGCTTGGATTGGGATGGTTCTGCTTGAGCATGACACCATAATCCATCAGGGCGTAATACCAGTCTCGAGGGTGTTCGCCATCGAGCGTCACGGCAATCAGCGGCATGATTTCGCCGTCGCTCACCTGTTCGCGGCCGTGGAAGAAAAAATGGATAAAGAGCGTGCGGATATTGGTTTCAATCAGCGGCTCTGCCGCGCCGAAGGCAAAGGCCGCCACCGCCCGGGCGGTATAGGGCCCGATACCGGGTAATGACCGCAGCCCATGGGCCGTGCGGGGAAACATCCCCCCCCAGTGGGCGACGATTGCTTCGGCACAGCGTTTCAGGTACAACGCCCGGCGATTGTAGCCCAACCCCTGCCAGACTTTCAGCAATTCCGGCAGCGGAGCGGCCGCTAACTCGTGAACTGTCGGAAAAACGTTCAGAAATTCGGTGTACTTGAGTTTGACCCGCTCCACCTGCGTCTGCTGCAGCATGATCTCCGACACAAGAATCCGGTACGGGTCATCGGTTTCGCGCCACGGCATTGGACGTGGGTTGTCACGGTAATAGCCATGGATCATGGTGCGGAAAGCGGTTACCACCTCCGGGGAGAGCCGGCTGTCCCGGAGAAAATGTGCGGTCAGATATTCCGGCGTCAGTGTGGTCACCGCAGCGCCAGCTCCTGCGCTTCAAGCTTTTTCACCCTGTCGCGCAGCCGTGCCGCCGTCTCGAAATCAAGCGCCTTGGCAGCCGTCAGCATCTCCTTGCGCAGTTTTTTTACCAGTTTCGGGATATCCTTCAGGGCGATGTATTCCTCGCCCGCTTCAGCGACGCTCATCGACTGGGTAACGTAATCTTTTTCCTCGATCGATTCCAGAATGCTGCGGAACCCCTTTTTCACCGTTTCAGGGGTGATACCATTCTCTTCGTTGTATTCCAGCTGTCTGACTCGACGACGCCCGGTTTCATCAATACAGGCCTGCATGGAGCGGGTTATGCTGTCACCGTACATGAGAACCCGGCCATTGATATTGCGGGCGGCCCGGCCGCAGGTCTGAATGAGTGAACGCTGGGAACGGAGAAACCCCTCCTT
>Ga0007792_10000847_pt1 | contig 11114 bp, 10 predicted proteins | sample CryBogmetaGMA6M_FD_60371 | JGI IMG/M metagenome (GOLD analysis project Ga0007792, IMG submission 60371) | Freshwater microbial communities from Crystal Bog, Wisconsin, USA - MA6M | ecosystem: Environmental > Aquatic > Freshwater > Lake | place: Crystal Bog, Wisconsin, USA | collected 2009-07-06
AAGCATCTCCTGCCAGGTTGATCAGGGGGAGATTGTCGCTCTGATCGGTGCCAACGGGGCCGGCAAGACAACCATCCTCAATGCCATTTCCGGCATTGTCCCGACGCTTTCCGGTACGGTCACCTTTCTTGGTGAAACGATCAGCGGGATTCCGCCCCACGAAATTGTCAAACGCGGGATCTCACAGGTTCCCGAGGGAAGGCGCGTCTTTGCCAATATGTCCGTCCTGGAGAATCTGGAGATGGGCGCGTACACCCGGAACGACACCAGTGCCGTCCAGCAGGATATTGATCAGGTTTTCGTACGGTTCCCCCGTCTTTTCGAGCGGAAGAAGCAGTTGGCGAAAACCCTTTCCGGCGGAGAACAGCAGATGCTCGCCATGGGTCGTGCCTTGATGTCACGCCCTAAGCTGCTGCTGCTTGACGAACCGTCCATGGGGCTTGCACCGATGCTGGTGGCACAGATTTTCGCCATCATTCAGGAGATCAATGCCAGCGGCACCACCATCATGCTGGTGGAACAGAACGCCAACATGGCGCTCTCCATTGCCAATCGTGCCTATGTACTTGAGACCGGCGAGGTTGTCCTTCAGGGGGCGGCACGCGAACTGGCGGAGAATCCGGAAGTCCGCAAAGCATATCTTGGGGAATAATATTACCTGTTTCACTTGTTTTCAGCTTAAAAGGATCACTATCCCGTGAGCAGTAAACCGATCGTAAACCCCTATCTGGCGGTGCTGGCAGGGGTTTTTGCAGTTTCATTCTCCGCCCTTTTTGTCCGGCTCACGACCGCTCCGGCCCTGACCATCGCCACCTATCGCCTGCTGATTACCTTCATTGTGCTCACCCCCTACGCTCTGGTGCGCCACCGGCACGATCTTGTTGCACTGTCATGGCGTGAGCGCGGCCTCGCGGCAGCCAGCGGCCTTTGCCTGGCACTCCATTTTGTCACCTGGTTTACCTCACTCCGCTATACCAGCGTTGCCAGTTCGGTCGTACTGGTTACTACGCAACCGATTTTCGTGGTGATCGGCTCCTGGATTTTCTTCAGAGAAAAAATCAGCCGTATGGCCATGGTGGGGGGGCTGCTGGCTCTGGTGGGAAGTTTTATCATCGGCGCATCCGACTTCCAGATCGGCAGGGACGCGTTTTGGGGAGACCTGCTGGCCCTGACAGCAGCCATTCTCGTTTCCGGCTACCTGTTGATCGGACGGCGCATGAGGGGTGATGTCGCACTGCCGGTCTACACCTTCTACACCTACGGCAGCAGCGCGGCGGTTCTGGCGGTAGCAAGCCTGGCAACCGCTACGCCGTTCGCACCCTACCCGGCCCACGACTGGCTTGTTTTCTGCGCCCTGGCCGTTGTCTGCACAGTCTTCGGCCACACAGTCTTCAACTGGGCATTGCGCTATGTCCAGGCGTCGGTTGTCTCCGTCAGTGTCCTGGGCGAACCGTTGGGGGCCATACTGTGGGCTTCGGTCTTTCTGCGGGAATTTCCCACGCTTCGTCAGTTCATCGGCGCCTGTTTCATCTTCGGCGGCCTGTTTATCTTCACCCGGTTTGCGGCCGGGAGCAAAACTGCGGTGATTCCAATTCATGATTGATCAGTATGCGAAACAGATACAATGGTGACCGGCGTGCGGGAAAAAACAGCTGAGCAAAAAAAAGGGGCGGCAGGTCTTGCCTATGGCATTCCGGCATATCTGATCTGGGGCTTTTTTCCGATCTACTTCAAGGCGCTCTCGGGAGTCCCGGCCCTGCAGGTTTTGTGTCACCGGATTGTCTGGTCGGTACTGTTTCTCTGGGTGATCATCGGTGTGCGGGGTCGGTGGGGGATGATTCGTGACGCTCTGCATAACCGGCGTGCCCTGACGCTGCTGACTCTATCGGCCCTGCTGATCGCCACCAACTGGCTGGTGTTCATAATCGCCGTAGGGCATGACGAGGTTATCCAGTCCAGCCTCGGCTATTTCATGACGCCGTTTGTCAGTGTACTGCTCGGCTTCCTCTTTTTTCAGGAGCGTCTGCGCCGACTGCGGTTGGTCAGTCTGGTGCTGGCAGCGGTCGGGGTCTTTCTGCTGACCTTTCAATATGGCCGGGTTCCCTGGGCTGCCCTTATACTCGCGGTGACGTTCGGCTCCTACGGCCTGCTGCGCAAGATCGTCGCGGTTGATTCCCTGACCGGCCTGACCGTGGAAACCCTGCTGCTCGGCCCGGCAGCACTGTGCTATCTGATCTTCGTGTCCTGGCAGGGAAACGGTGCGCTGTTTACTGCACCGGCACAAACGGCCACCCTGCTGGTGCTTTCCGGTGTGGCAACCGCTGTGCCGCTGCTGCTGTTTGCCTCGGCCGCCCGCCGCCTCCGTCTCGCCACCATCGGCTTTCTTCAGTACATCACCCCTACCCTTCACTTCCTGCTGGCCGTCCTGCTGTACAAGGAACCGTTTACCCCGGAGCACCTGACCAGTTTTATGTGTATCTGGGGCGGACTCTGCTGTTATTCATACGACGCCTGGCGGGGTGTTATGACGGCCAGGCGGGAGACTGCCTGAATTTTCACCGGTTTACTGCGCCCCTTTTTGTTCCATATATTTATTAAACCGCCTGACATGGGATTGCGCAACGGCCCGGGCCTGTTCACTGTCGTGAGCTTCCACCGACGTGACGATGGCGCACAGGTCGGCAAAGTTCTCCTTCAGCAGCGCCTCATCGCGGGGCAGGTATTTGACGTAATAGGTATGAATGTTGGCATACAGGCTTTGCAGTACCGTCTGGAACAGCAGATTGCCGCTCATTTTGGCCAGTGCCAAGTGCAACTGTTCGTCAATACGGATAAACCCATCCCATCCTGCAGGCCCCAGATCAAGCTGCTCCTCAGCTTCCTGCAACAGCGTCCGTAATAACGCAACGTCTTCCGCTCCGGCGCGCTGAGCCGCCAACGCCGTCACCCCCCCCTCCATCTCTTCCCGAAACTCGGCCAGATCGGTGAGTGAAACCGCGCAGTTTCTGATGAGCAGGCCGAGGTTCTCGCTGAGCTTATCGCTGTTCACCTCGCGCACCATGGAGCCGCCCGCAACCCCGGTCCGGATCTCGATGAGCCCCTTCTGTTCCAGCACCCGTAATGCTTCCCGCAATGTGCCACGGCTGATGCCGAATTTTTCCTTCAAATCCCGCTCAGCCGGAAGCAGACTGCCCGCTTTAAGCGCCCCGGTCATGATAGCTTCCTGAATCTGGTCCACCACATCCTGATACGCCTTGCTCTGTTTTACCTGTTTGAACATACAGTTCCCCTTTTGAATGGTTGCACCATCATACCATCTGATAGTTGCCCTTACAAGAAGTTGCAGAAAGCGCATATGCAGGAAAAACTTGACTTGTTGAACCAACTTTGAGTAAATGGTTTAACCATTCGCAATAAACGCCAACCCAATACTCAGGCAGCTGAAAGGAACCCCCATGGAACCCGCACTCAACGCAAAAATTGTCGTCCGGGGCAAAGAATTTTTTGCCTCCATTTCCGGAGAAAAACCGTCGCTTTTCAACAAAGGCGCCTGGATGGGCAAGGTCATGGACTGGAGTATGCAGAACGAACAGTTCAAGATCCAGATGTTCCGTTTTGTGGATGCCTTCCCTTCCCTGACAACATCAAAGCTGCTGACCGACCATATCCGTGAATACTTCGGCGAGGAAAAGGATATGCCGCCGGTTCTCCAGACCGGGGCTAAAATGGCCGGCATGCTCGGTTCCCTCGGCGGGGCGGTGCTGAACAAGGTCATATCGGCCAACATTCAGGAGATGGCCCGCCAGTTCATTGTCGGAGAGAACACGAAAGAGGCGGTAAAAAATATCGAACGGCTGCGCAAAGACGGCTTTGCGGCTGTCGTCGATGTCCTGGGCGAAGCGACCCTGACCGAACAGGAGGCCGACGAATATGTTGCCACCTACCTGGAAGTTCTGGAAACCCTGAAAAACGAGCAGCAGGGATGGAAAGGGCTGCGGGGCGTCGGGGGCGATGAGAATCTTGACTGGGGACACGCACCAAAGGTCAACGTAGCGGTAAAACCGACCGCACTGTTTGCCCTGGCCAATCCGCAGGATTTTGAAGGTTCGGTGCAGGCCATGCTGAAGCAGCTGCGCCGCATTGCCGATCGGGTTGTTGCAATGGGCGGTTTTCTCTGCATCGATATGGAATCATACCGCCACAAAGGGATTATCATCGAGCTGTACAAGCGCCTGAAACTGGAATACCGCGACTATCCGCACATCGGTATCGTTCTGCAGGCCTACCTGAAAGATAACGATCATGATCTTGCTGATCTGCTGGAGTGGGCAGAAGCTCACAACACACCGATTTCAATCCGTCTGGTAAAAGGCGCCTACTGGGATTATGAAACGGTCAAGGCGAAGCAGAATGGCTGGGCAGTCCCGGTCTGGACGGTCAAGGCGGAAAGTGACGCCGCTTTTGAACGGCAGACCCGCATGATTCTGGTAAAACATCACATCTGCCACTTCGCCTGTGCCTCGCACAACATTCGTACAATCTCCGCCGTATTGGAAATAGCGGCAGAACTGAAGGTTCCCGAGTCACGCTACGAGTTTCAGGTGCTGTACGGCATGGCCGAACCGGTCCGGAAGGGAATCCTGAAAGTGGTCGGACGGATCCGCCTCTACGCCCCCTACGGCAACATGGTGCCGGGCATGGGCTATCTGGTGCGGCGGTTGCTGGAAAATACCGCCAATGAATCGTTCCTCCGGCAGAGTTTCGCCGAAGATGCCCAGATTGACCGCCTGCTGGAAGATCCCGCCGTAACAGCGGAGCGCGAACGGAGCGAGCGTTCCCACAAATGTCGCCCAGTTGCCGCTGGCCCCGGCGGACTTACCCGCTTCAACAACGAACCGATGGTGGACTTTACCCGCCCTGACCACCGCACTGAATTCTCCGGAGCCCTGGCCAAAGTGCGCGCAGCAACGGGCAGGAACTATCCGCTCTATATCGACGGCAAAGAGGTAGTCACCCGCGAACTGTTTGACACCGTCAATCCGAACAGGCCGGGTGAGCTGCTCGGCAGAATTTCACAGGCCGGAGTGGAAGAGGTATCCCTGGCCATCGCAGCGGCAAAGAAAGCGTTCCCGGCCTGGCGCGACACCCCGCCCCGCGACCGGGCGAACTATCTGCTGAAAAGTGCCGAGGTTGCCCGCAAACGGCTCTTTGAACTTTCAGCCTGGCAGGTGTTGGAGATCGGCAAACAGTGGGACCAGGCCTATGCTGACGTCACCGAGGCGATCGACTTCCTCGAATATTATGCCCGGGAAATGATCCGCTACGGAGAACCGCAACGGATCGGCAACGCACCGGGTGAAATCAATCACTATTTTTATGAACCCAAGGGAATCGCAGCGGTTATCTCCCCCTGGAACTTTCCGCTGGCAATCAGCCTCGGAATGGCCGCAGCGGCGATCGTAACCGGCAACCCTGTAGTGTTCAAACCGTCAAATATCACCGGCATTATCGGCTGGAACCTGGTGGAAATCTTCCGTGAAGCCGGCCTGCCGCCGGGGGTATTCAACTACATTCCGGGCAAGGGATCAATTATCGGCGACTACATGGTTGACCACCCGGACATATCGCTGATCGCCTTCACCGGCTCGGTTGAAACCGGCCTGCGTATTATCGACCGGGCCGCCAAGGTCCACCCCGGCCAGGCCAACGTCAAGAAGATCATCTCCGAAATGGGGGGGAAAAACGCCATCATCATTGATGACGATGCCGACCTGGATGAAGCGGTGCCGCACGTACTCTATTCATCATTCGCCTTTCAGGGGCAGAAGTGCTCGGCCTGTTCCCGCGTCATTGTACTGGACGCCGTCTACGATAAATTTATTGACCGTCTGGTTAAGGCGGCCAAGGTTTACCAGGTCGGCCCGTCGGAAGATCCAAAATATTCCATGGGAGCTGTCTCGGATGCTTCCGCCCAGAAAAACATTCTGGACTATATCCAGGTCGGTTCGGAGGAAGGCAGACTGCTCTACTCAAGTCCGATCCCTGCCGGTGAAGGATACTGGGTACCGCTGACAATCATCGACGGTATTACTCCCCAGCACCGCATTGCCCAGGAGGAAATTTTCGGGCCGGTGCTTGCCGTCATGAGAGCCAAAGATTTCAATCAGGCCATCGAATGGGCAAACTCCACCAGCTTCGCCCTGACCGGCGGCATCTTCAGCCGCAGCCCCGAGCATCTTAACCGGGCACGGCGGGAATTCAGGGTCGGCAATCTCTACATCAACCGGAACAATACCGGGGCGCTGGTTGATCGCCAGCCCTTCGGCGGCTCGCGCATGTCAGGCGTCGGCACCAAAGCGGGCGGACCGGACTATCTCCTGCACTTCATGGACCCGAGGGTCGTGACGGAGAACACCATGCGGCGCGGTTTCGCGCCGATTGAAGAGGATGATGACTGGGTTGAGTAGCGGCGGGAGGAAAAAGCAGCGGAGAGGCTGTTATGAACGTGCTGTCAGCTTGACATTAAGAACAATCGACAGCAGCACGATTGCCATGCCGAGCGCCTGCAGGGGGGTGATTTGCTCTTTCAGCACAACGGCAATGCAGATGAGTGAAAGAATCGGCACCAGAAGGGCACAATTGGATGAGCGCCCGGTCGGGATCATCCGGAGCGCCCGGTTCCAGAAGATGAAGGCCACCGCCGTGGGAAAAATCCCCAGATATGCCACCAGCAGCATATCCGACCCGGAAATTGACCACTGCATGGGGTAGATCGGCAGCAGACAGAGCAGGAAGAGGAGGCCGAACAGGTTGAGCAGAAACATGCCGGCGGTCACGGAAAAGCTGGTGTGCTTGATCAACACGCAGAACAGGGCAAAACTGATGGCGGTGCCAAGCCCGGCCATCACTCCGGCAGAGAGGCGCACATCCCCCACTCCGCCACCGGCAGAGACCAGCACGCAGACCCCGGCAAAACCTAAAACCACACAGCAGAGCGCCCGCCAGTCGGTTTTTTCCCGAAAGAGCAGCCACGACAACGGCAGCATCAGCAACGGATAGGTATAGTGCAGAATTACCGCCTGGCTGGCCGGAATATATTCGTATGTTTTCAGGCAGAGGATCTGCTGGATACCAAGCCCGATAATCCCCGCCAGAGGAAAAAACAGCGGCCGCTGGCGAAACTCGGAGACAATCATTGCCGTTTGCCGTTCACGGAGGAGAAAAGCGAGGAGCGCTCCGCTGCCCCATAGCCCCATCCAGACAACGACAGAGAAACTGCTCATGCGGGTAACCGCCACCTTGAAGCCGGTACCCAGCGAGGCAAACATGGCCACCGCCAGCAGAGCATATACTGTTCCTTTACCTGATTCTGTCATGCCCGGTTTCCCCATTGACGCATAGCGAACTGTGCGCCACTTTCGCTATCCAATCCTTGTACAGTACAACATTCCATACCACATATTCCCTGTTTTTGCTACGCGGGGAAGCTGGCTCATGAACTGCTGTCGGAACTATGTTTCTGATTTACACGTCATAGGTATGCATGATATGTATGCCTACAGGAGGTGCGTATTATGCGTGCGACACTAAACATACCTGATGAACTGTTGAAAGACGTTCAGTTGTTGAGCGGTGAGACATCAAAAACCGGCGCCATTGTTGTCGCCATGGAGGATTTTGTTCGCCGCCGCCGCATGGAATCCCTTATTGCCCTTAAGGGAAAAGTGGCTATTGACTACGACTGGCAACAGGCGGAACAGGATGAACTGCTGACCGCCGAAGAGCGGGAGAAGTATCATGGCCCGTGACATGGTTCTCCCTGACACCTGTGCCTGGATCGACTACTTCAATGGCCGCGACACCCCGATAGCGGTGGCACTGGCACACGCACTGACAAATTGCGAGATAATTACCTGCGGTGTCGTGATGTACGAACTTTTTCAGGGCGTTCGTACCAGCAGTGAGAGCGAGACGCTGCGCGAGGCGTTCAGTTCACTGTGCTATGTTGAGATGGATAAGGGGCTCTGGCTCTCGGCCGCACAGTTGTCAGCTCCCCTGAGAAAAAACGGGGTCACCATTCCATTCTCCGATATTCAGATCGCTGCGCTGGCGCTCCGCCACAACCTGATCATCCTCACTGTTGACCAGCATTTTGGGTGTATTCCGGGAGTAGTGACAAAGGATTCATTCTGATGGCGGGAACGGTCCGGCAGGGGCTATCTGCCGCATGGCCGATCTGTCTCGGCTATTTTCCCATCGGCCTTTCGCTGGGGGTGCTGGCTCAAAAGGGGGGCTTGGCCCCCTGGCAGATGGCAGCCATGTCCATACTGGTCTTTGCGGGTGGTTCTCAGTTCATCGCCGTTGCCATGTTGGGGGTCGCCGCATCACCCGTGGCAATCGTTTCCACCGTGTTTATGGTCAACCTGCGGCATCTGCTGATGAGTTCGGCCCTGTCCGTCCATTTCCCCGGCGTCTCCCGCCGTTTTCTGGCACTTTTCGCCTACGGCCTCACCGATGAAAGCTTTGCCGTCAACCTGACCCGCTTCAGCCAGGGTGGATGGCACCGCTACAGCGCCCTGACCCTCAACCATGCAGCCAACACAACCTGGATCGTCAGCACTGTAGCCGGTGTTTATCTGGGGCAGTTGGTCCCCCCCGGCGCAGCCGGAGTCGATTACGCCCTGACCGGAATGTTCATCTGCCTGCTGGTGTTCCAGCTGCGCGGCCCGATCTTTACGATCACCGCCCTGATTGCGGCGGCCTGTTCACTGATGGCCTATCTCTGGCTGCCGGGCAACGCCTATGTGATCGTGGCGTCCTGCTGTGCGGCCACCGCAGGACTGGTTCTGAAACGCACCCTGCTGAAACGGGAGGTACCGGCATGAACAGCCGTGAATTTCTGTTGTTGATGGCTGCCATGGGTGCGGTGACCTACCTCCCCCGCATGCTGCCGCTGGTGGCACTGTCCGGCCGAAAGCTGCCGTCCTGGTTTGCCGAGTGGCTGGAATTGATCCCGGCCGCCATCCTGAGCGCCCTCATCGCACCGACTCTCTTTGCCCACGCCGACCCGCGAGTACTCACCTTTGGTAAAATAGAACTGCTGGCGGCGCTGCCGACACTGTTCTGCGCGGTCAAGACTCGCTCACTGGCCGGAACGGTGGTGGTTGGCATGCTCTGTTACTGGGGATTGGGACTGGTGAAGTAACGATTGGATTGGAGTTATTCACTACTGTACTAGTACTCTGAAAGCAAAAGGCCCCTGTCTCATCTCGATACATTTCCAAAAAACACAGGCAGTTAGGCCCGCCCCATACCAATTCTGCTAGGCATGCTTCAGCGGATGTTCTTTTAAATACGTTCTCAATGCATCATCAATTCGAGACTGCCACCCAGTTCCGGAAGATTTGAAATTTTCCACCACATCTTGGGATAGCCGGATAGCAATTGATTTTTTGGTTGGGGCTTTTTGCGGGCCACGGGTTCCGGGACGATGAATGATAGCCCGTGCCCAATCCTCATCTGTTTTAAGAAAATTGTCCGGGTCGTCCATAGCCATGCGCTCTACAGTCTCTTCGGAAAAGTTGCTGACTCGTTCCGTATCGGTCATTATTTCACCTCTGGAACGCATCTCCTTTATTTCATTTGGGGTGCGTCTGACTATTTTAGCCATAATATAGACTCCTTTCCCTGCGACTGGCTTTCCGTAGTGAGATACAGCGAACGACATCTCCACGTAACGTGTAGGTGAGAGAAAGTACTACCACTTCGCCGTTAACTTCGGCAATATCTAACCACCGGTGCTCATGCGGCCGGTGACTTTCAACCGTAATCTTACCTGGTGACTCAAAAACAAGCTGACCGTCAGCAAGGTCGTATCCGTGCTTTTCAAAATTTTTCAGTCGCTTATTTTCATCCCATTCGTAGACCATGTTTATTGTATATACGATTTGTCGCGGCACGTCAACGATTCCGGGGAATGGGAGTGAAAGGCACTAGCGGGGCGCCCCTGAAAGTGAAGATTCAGAGAAAAAGCGAGTTTCCAGCCCCAAGCCTGTTTTGACATCACCGGGTAGCGCCTGGATCAATAAAAAGGGTCGCATTCCACCTCCAAAACATTACGGAGTTGAATACGACCCTTATCTTCACCACCAGAAGCAAGCACGCCGTCAGTCCACTGTCAGTGTTTCATCCCCGAATATTTCAACCGCCCCTTTTTCAAATCCCTTTTTTTCATCAGCACAAAAATCACCGGCGTCATAATCAGCACATGCACGGCTGAGGAGATCATCCCGCCGATCATGGGCGCGGCAATCGGCTTCATCACATCTGCCCCCGTACCGGTTGACCACATGATCGGAATCAGCCCCAGCAGGGCAACGGCAACGGTCATCAGCTTGGGACGCAGGCGCAATACCGCCCCTTCAAACGTGGCGTCGTAGATGTCCTGCTCCGTGCAGGGACCGTCTTTCAGCTTTTTATCCAGAGCCTCGTGCAGGTAGATCACCATCACCACCCCGGTCTCCACGGCAATACCGTACAGGGCGATAAAGCCGACCCACACCGCCACCGACAGGTTGTACCCCAGGGCCGACACCAGATACACCCCCCCCACCAGGGCAAAAGGGACCGAGAGCATGACCATGCTCGCCTCCAGCGCCGAATGAAAGGTGAAGTAAAGCAGTATGAAAATGATGACCATCCCGAGCGGTATCAGCAGCTGCAGACGCGCTTTGGCGCGGATCTGGTTCTCCCACTGTCCGGACCACGCCACATAGTATCCGGGCGGCAGCTTGAGCTGTTTTTCCAGGGTCTGCTTGGCTTCGGTGACAAAGCCCCCCATGTCGCGGCCACGAACATTCAGGAAGACAAGAGAGCGCAGCAGCCCCCCCTCGCTGTTAATCTCCGGGGCACCGGTGGATATTTTAAGCTTTGTCACCAGAGAGAGCGGTACCTGGGCACCCTCCGCACTCCCCACCAGAATACGGCGGATGGCGGGGATATTGTCGCGGTAATCGCGCTGGTAGCGGAGACGAATCGGAAATCGGTTTCTCCCGTCAACGGCAGTGGTGAGCATCTCCCCCCCCAGCGCCGTTTCAATAACGGACTGGATATCG
>Ga0007792_10000849_pt1 | contig 11107 bp, 15 predicted proteins | sample CryBogmetaGMA6M_FD_60371 | JGI IMG/M metagenome (GOLD analysis project Ga0007792, IMG submission 60371) | Freshwater microbial communities from Crystal Bog, Wisconsin, USA - MA6M | ecosystem: Environmental > Aquatic > Freshwater > Lake | place: Crystal Bog, Wisconsin, USA | collected 2009-07-06
GTGCTTGGCTTTAGCAACAAGTCCGCCATTCACAAGACGTTCAAAGAAATAATGAACGGTCCATTCGAACGCATGAACCGCGACAGCTTGAGCCGATTTATTACAAACAACAAGTTGGACTTGCAAAACATTAAAACCAATTACAAAGGGCAGCCAATGCCTGATGCTAATTGGGCACTCAAGGAAAGCGGGTTGTGGGAAGCGTTTATCCAGCGCTACCAAGACAACTTACGTGATCTAAAGAAAGTCCAAGAGGTCATCACCAAAGACTTCGGTCCAATCAATAACAAGTTCAACGCATATGGCAAAGAGATTGTTAGCTCTGGTCGTGTTGGCACGCGCCTGTCTGATTTTGCTCAGTATGAAGTGAATCCGCTTGTGAAGGAAATGCTGGACAGCAAAGTCAGCATTGATGAGTTTTCTAAGTACTTGCAAAACCGTTACGCTCCAGAGCGCAACAAAATCATCAACGAGAAAAACCAGTCTCCAAGCGTGCGCGATCAAGGTTCGGGCATTCATACCGATGATGCGAAACAGTACATGCAAGACCTGGACGCTGATCGCAAAAAGGTTCTTGAAAAACTAGCCAATCGCGTTGATGCAATCGTTCGCGAGACGCAAGATATTTTGGTTAAATCTGGAGATGAGACGCAGGCAACCATCGACCAATGGCGTCGTGAGAGCCCGCACTATGTGCCGCTCAAGCGTGACGAAACTGAACTAGATTTCGTGATTGACAAGGGTGGTATTGGTGGCTCTCGTGGACTTGGTGCAAAAGGCAACTTTGGCCGTCAAGCATTGGGATCGACCAAGACTGTTGTCGACATCCTCGAGAACGTCATGCTGCAACGTGAGCGTGCTGAGTCTCGTGCCGAGAACATCCGCATTGGTAACGCCTTGTACGGCTTGGCAATCACTCATCCAAACCCTAACTTCTGGATGCCAATCAACCCTCGAGCAGTTAAAAACAAAGCAAAGCTGCTGGAGCAGATGGAGGCGATGGGTCTTGATCTAGAGTTTGCCGAAAACCTTTTGGCAGAACCTAGAACCGCTCGTTTAACAAAAACAAAAGATGAAGAAGGTAAAGAAATGCGCACGGTCACTTATCAAGTGGACCGTAATTATCGCCAAGCCAAAAACGTATTTCCAACCCGCATCAATGGCGAAGATGTTTTTGTTTTGTTTAATCCAAAGTCGGTAGAGGCAACACGTTTGGTTGATGCCCTAAAGGATAACGATCCAGAAACAATTGGCTTGATTGTTGGTACTGCAAGTAGCTTCACCCGCTGGTTCACATCCGTCAACTCCCAGTACAACTTGGTGTTTGGCTTGTGGAACTTTTGGAACGACTCGCAAGGTGCGTGGCTCAAGTTGTCGTCTACGCCGCTGGCAGGCAAGCAGAGGTTGTTTGAGAAGAACCTTGTTCCAGCATTAAAGACCATTGGCAAAGAACTGCGTCGCCAGCGCAATGCAACCGAAAAGCCTGGCAAAAGCTCAGACGAAAACGTCGAATACTTCCGTCGCATGCGAGCAGCCGGCGGAATGACTGGCATGCGGGATACGATGCTCAAGGCAAAAGTTAAGTTTGACTTGAAAAACCCAGTTTGGGGTCAAAAAGTTACGTTTGAAGAAGAGCACTTACTTGAGCGTCAAATCAACGCTCTTCAGCACGGCCCCGCCATGAAGAAGGCCATCTTTGTTGCCGACATGATTTCGGACATTAACGACACCCTGGAAAACGCCACGCGCCTTGCCGCATTCAAGGTGGCAGTCATGCCTGAGAGCGAGGGCGGTCTTGGCCTGAGTGATGAAGAGGGCGCAATTATTGCAAAGACATTAACCATCAACTTTAACAAGCACGGAGCGCGTACAAAAAACATTCGTGGTCTATACGGATTTTTTAATGCTGGTGTACAGAACACCGCAAGTGTTGCCGCCACATTAGGCGGCCCGGCAGGCAGAACAATTATTAAGGGCGGATTGCTTCTTGGTGTTGTTCAAGCAATGCTGCTCTTAACTTTTGGTTTTGATGATGATGATCCACCAGAATTTGTAAAGAACAAAGGTTTTGTGATCCCATTGGGTAACAAGAACTACACCGCGTGGAGCCTACCCGGCGGATACCGCGCCATTCCAAACATGGGCCGCTTGTTGACCGAAGGCATGCTGATTGCTACCGGCGCAATGAAGAGCAACCACGGCTTGGGCGCCAAGGCGCTTGATGCCGCCGGTGTTCTGGTCGATGCTGTCAACCCATTTGGCAACGCAGGAAGTATTTTGCAGGCTGCCGCTCCCACGGCCGTCGACACAATCGTGGCATTGACGGAGAACAAGGACTCGTTTGGGCGTCCAATCTACAAAGAAGACACGAACCTAAAGCAAACGCCCGGCTGGAAGCGAACGAGAGACAGCGCTCGAACCCTGAGCAAAGGTATGTCGTACATGTTGAACTACGTGACGTCCGGCGGAGAGCCTCACGACAAAGGCTTTATCAGCCCAACCGGCGACGAAATTGACTACACCATAAACCAAATTATTGGCGGTGCAGGGCGAGAGGTTGAGAAGGCCTTCTTGGCTGGAGCAAACCTTTTCCAAGGTGAAAAAACACCGATCCACAAGATTCCTGTGGTAAACCGTTTGTATGGCGAGATAGATACGCCAGAGGCTGCGTCAGCTCGCTTCTATGACAACATCAGTATGTTGGCAAAGCACAAGGGCATTATCGAGGGCCGCGCGCAAGAGGGTCAAGATGTTCAAGGGTACATGAAAAAACACCCAGAATCTCAGCTTTCATTTGCCGCAGAGGAAATCGAAAACGAAGTGAGCAATATTAACGCAACGATCCACAAGGTGAAGATGCTGCCAAGCACAAAAGAAAACAAGGAAACCGTCAAGAGGCTAGAAGAGGGAAGGACTTTGTTGATGACCAACTTCAACAAAGCCGTATCCAAATCACACAAATAACCATAACAAGTTATAGTGGGCCGATGATGCCTCGCTCGAAAAGCTCACCGATTGTTCGTCGGTGGGCTTACCTTCTGTTTGCTCTTTGCTCTTTGTGCGTGGCCCATCGGCAGTTGGATGGTTCATAGTTCCCGTTGACATCAATGCGGTCAAGGGTTCTTTCAGGAGGCCTGTCGCCCATGTCTTTGTGGAAGTTCTCAAACGTCTTCCACTCGTCGCACACCTTGATGCCACGGCCGCCATAGTGGTGGAACTTGGGGGCGTTTGGGTTGTTGCAACGATCAAGCATCGATGACCACGACTTCCAAGCCGGCGTGTCTGTTAATCCGTGTCGGTAGTTCAATACCTTGAGCCTGTTCGACCAGATTTCTTTTTGCAGACACCCGCAACTCTTCTTTGAAGGGTCGCCAGACTTAACAGCCTTTGCAAGCCGCTCAGTCTGGCTTCCACAGTCGCACACAAACCTCCACTTATAACCTTGGCCAGTTGCCTCGGATTGCTCCAGTGCAACCAGCCTGCCAAACCTTTGGCCTGTGATGTCGACTGCTTTCATTTAACCTCCAGAATCCCACGTTCGAATAGTTCACCTATTGTACTACGATGAGCATCTTCGAACATCTCGACCCGCTCCTGCTTGCTCATGCGAGCACCCTGGTCAAGATCGGAATGGCAGGTAAAGCACAAGGCAGCGATCCTGTAATCATGCGCCTTGAGCCCCCTGCCTTTGCCGTCCCTGAGCTGGTTGGAGTGAGCGGCGCAAATTGTGGAATTGCTGATCCCGCAGTGTTGGCACGGTAGCACGCGAACCGCTTCAAGAAGCTTCTTGTTTCGGTACACGGCGATCCTCCAGGCATTCCTTGCACAGCCAGCGATCGGCGCGTTGGTCGACCACCCTTCCTGTTTCCAAGGGCTTGGAGCACTCACAACTGCCGCAGTATCGGCGTCCGTAGACCCTAATCAGCGGCATCTTTAACTCTTCGCTTCTTGATGGCTGCAATTCCTTTCTCGGCATGATCTCCCTTTCTTTCCGACATGAATTCGTCTGCGAATATGAAGGATGTTTTGGCTGTTGATGTTGGGTCGGCGTGTTTGTTTCTGACAATAAGACCTGCCATGACAAACATTGCCGCCAAATCTCTGAGGTTTTGTTCATGTTCTTCCATTAATGCACCTTTGGAATTGGTAAACGATTCTTTGCGCGCCGATGAGCTGCCGCCAACGACTTGCGGAATGCGTATACCGCCTTCTCCTCTGGCATTTCGATCTCCACAATGATTGTTGACATGACAACTCCGAGAGCGGCCATGACAACCCCTACATCGAGCTCGCCAGACTCGGCGATTGTTTTGTAGACCTGGACGGCCAGTTTTTGTGATGCGTCCATGTCAGCTCACCAATTGCTTGAGTTGTTCGGCCAGCATGTCGTTCAAGTACTTGCCTCGAACGGCGATGTTTTCGATCTCTTTGACGTTGTCGATTACTTTGATGGAGTCGCTGATTCCTTTTTTGTAGCCAGACTTGAAGCCATCATTGCCGTCCAAGATCATGCAGATCGCATCCCGAACAGTGCTTGACGCCTTTCGTTGTTTGGCTAGTTCTTTGATTTTTTGGTGGTACTCGACTGGCAAGTACACGCTGTATGGGACCATGTTTTTCATTGGTTCTTCCAAGCATAGAAGCTTGTTTTGAGTCGGTTGAATAGTTCTCGAGCCTCGACATCTGTCTTGAGCTCTTTGCGTGACTCGATGTCCAGATACGAACAGACCCACTCAGCGCAAGCCTTCTCGTTCTTTTCCATCAGCCACTCTTTGTCGTGCAGCCATTGCCAGAACTCGGGATCGCGGCACAGGATGCCAGCCGTCTTGACGGCATGATCACCCGGAAACTCGCCCTCTCGGTTCATGGGTTGTTCGTCGTCACCCAGACGAACCATCACGACGACATATCGAGAGCCAACAAAGTCTCTCATCAACGCGTCGGGCAGCTCGTCCGGGTGAACTGCAAGGGTCAGGATGTAGCCATCTTTCGATTGCTTCAATCCTGCCTTGATGCTTTCAAACTGAATAGCATCAGTCATCCCAAGGGTCCTTTGCCGGGGTCGAAGGAGCGCTTTCCTTTTTGTAGGTGTTGACCTTGAGGCTGACCTTGCGATTGCCGTCGGTATGCTTGCCGACCCAGGCATCAAGCTTGATAACCACATGATCTGACTCTGCGCTATCAAGCATGTCTCGAAGAAGGTCGAGCTCGATCTTGATGTCGCCAGTCATATCTGGCTTGGTGTCTGTGTTCTTGAACTTGTTTGTCCAGAGAGTTCCGCGATTTGGATAGTCCATGATTATTCCTGGTGTGCCCATGTAATTGCTTTGACCGCCCACATCTGCGATGTTTGAGCTTCGGTGATGGCTACCGAATACATACGAGCGGCCTCTTTTGATGCGGTGCAGGATCGCATGCTATGTAGGTTATCAACGATGGCTGCGTAGGCCTTCTTGATCTGATCGACGTCTAAGTTGTTGCCAGGGTTAAAGCTGACTCCGCAGGCTTTTTCGCCAAATGTCATTTCACGCTGTTCCATGATTACTCCTTGTTGAAAGATTCTTTTGCTTGTTTGAAGACGGCCAGCAGATCATCGTACATGCTTGAGTATTCAGCTTTGAGCAAGTCGTATGTTGAGCGGTTGGTTTTGAAGATAGCTTGGACGTCCTCGGCTGATTGAGCGGCGCCAATCGCAATCTTGGTTGCCTCAAGGGCCGTCAATGCCCAATCGCTCCCTTCGCTGGCATCAACCTTGATCTCCCAAGGCTTCATGTCGTTCTTGGGCTTTGGAGGGACTGGCAAAGGCTTTGGCTTGGGCTTGGCTGGCTCCTCTTGCTTGATCTCGCGCTTAGGCTCCTCCTTCTTGGGCTCTTCCTTCTTGGGCTCGCTGGCGTCAAGGATGTCGTGCTCGACCAGCTCCATGGCGGTCATCCAAAGGTATCGACGTTGGTAAGTTTCGACGGCGCCCAGGTTTTGAATTGGGTGCGTGCCTTTGAGGTTTGCTTCCGCCATTGGGCTGGTGATGACGATGACCGTTCCGTCATCCACATCGGTAATGCACAACTGCGCATACTCTGTGTTGTAAGAGATCACGCCACACAATCCAACATCGTGAAAGATTTGTTGGATGGCGGGCAAGAAGTCGCCCAACTCAAAGTAGCTGTAGCCAGCAAACTTGTTGTGGCCGGACTTCTTCAGCTCGATGCCTTGCAGCCTGACGCGAGCTTGCATCAATTTTTTATGGACTGACATTTGCTTTCCTTTGTTAAACAATCTTCATACCCGCGCTGGTATTCCTCTTTCAGTCTGCCCTCAAATGTCTTGGCAATCCAATCAATAAAAACCAGCGCGCTTTCTTCTGCGTTGCCCTCAAAGACCAATGCCGGCCCATTGAAGTCCAAGCGCCCAACCTCTTCTACGATGAATGCATTGTCACCAGCACGGTGAAAAATGATGCTGTAGTTTGGCTTTGCAAATCGAAACGACGTCTCGGCAAGCAATGCTTCTGCGCGGGTTAGTTCTAGTTCAATCATCTTCCTTATCCTTTTTTCCATTTGTGCGGACCTTTAGGCCCGGTTTTAAGTTTTGGCTCTCCGTTCAGTCTGGTTCCCCATTTGTGTGAGAACCTGTAATCTGTTCGGTATTCGGTCGGTGGTTTCCATCCGTGCTGTCGCCAAATTGCTTGACAATCAGCTGGTGCTTCCCTGTAAAAGCTCATACTCCCTCCATTGAGAACAAAAATCACGGACCTGGCAGAAGTTTGCACAGCGAGTTCTTTCGCCTTTGCGCACCTCAATCTCATAGCCCGCACCATACTCAGCGATCTTGGTCGTCGCTTCTTCCTCGGTGGAGCAGACGTTGCGCGCCTTAACTCCACCAATCTTTTTGACCGCATAGGTCGTTTGTTTTTCCCACATCTGCTCTGGTGTGCAGTGAGGCAGCTCCTCGCCCGTCTCCATCTCGAACAGGGCGTTTGAGTGCTCTGTGATGCGGTCTTCGATGAACTTCTGGCGATCCTCAAAAGGCCAGAGCTGGATCGGTATAACCTTGATCGGGGCATCTGGGTAGCCTTGCTTGACGGCAGCATCGCGGCGTGACCAATCGCGGATGATGGCTACGATTTCCAAGTTGGAAACTGTGACGCCTTTGACCTTCTCGACAAGCCACGCATAAATGTTGAGCTGGTGCTCCCACTCGATCTTTTCGTTCATGACCGCCCAGGCGCTGGTGGTCTTGTAATCGTTGATCGTGCATGTTCCGTCTTTGTTAATGATCTGAAGGTCGATGGCGCCCGATATTGACCAGCCGTCCACCACTGCATGGATGCGCTCTTCAATCAGGTGGTTCTCGTCTTTGCCGTGCTCAAGGACGCCGTGAATGGCCGTGCCAAAGATAGACCAGACCATCTCAGATACGTCTGTTTCGATCTTGTCTTCGTGTAGTTTACGCAACTGGACGATGCGCGGTGAGTTCAACAGCTCGGTGGCTGAGATGTTTGCCTTACCTTTGGAGTAAGTAGGCCGCTTCATGATGTTCACGAATGTCTGCGGCAAGTTGTATTTGTTTGTGATGATCATGGTTGGCTCCTATCTGTAATTTGCTGTAGCTCTCGGTTTTCAATAGTCAGCATCCCGGCCAGCTTTGAGATCTTTGCTTGGGCATCAGCATTCTTTTTGCGGCCTTCGTCTGTAAGTAGGTCTATTTTGGTAAAACTCACACCCATGGCCATGCGCTTCATCTCTCTGCTGATGGCTTTCACCCCAACATCAACAGCGTGTTGGGTTTGAGATTCGGGCTCGATGATGATGTAGTTGCCGGCGTGATCGCTGACCATCAACATACAGTGAGCTGTAAGCAAAATGTCTTTGATCTCGGTAATGCAGCGCAAGACCTCAAGGTCATACCGGCGTACATCGTCAATGTCTTTTGGCTTTGGCACTTCGCACAACTCCGAAATGTAACTGCGCTTGAGCACACTTCCATATGTCAGGCCGTTGTCCAATAAAGTTTTGACTGCCTGCTTCCAGGCTGGGAATAGTTTTTCGTCACTCATGCAAACTCCACATTAAAGCGTCCAAAACGTGGGCGATAGTCACCCAAACCAATCAATAAGCCAGCATCTACCAAAGCCTTTTTAACTTCGTTAATGTTGACTACATCCTCGTTGACCATCACAGTGGCAGAGAGTGACCAGTTGCGGAATATGGGGCGGTATCGCATGATCTTGGCCATGCCAACCTTAACGCCACGGGCATCCACATTCTTTGGGTTTTCCCATAACTTCTCTGGCGTCATGTTCTTAAAGCCGTCAATTGGCAACTCGTCTTCTAAGACTTGTACGCCCTGCTTAAACTTAACGCCCAGCTTTTGTAACTTGGCCGCCGCGATCAAACATGAGTCAAGGTTCTGCGCTGGGATAAAAAAACCAGTGTCTTCATTCCAATAGCAGCCACCAATAAACTCACTCTTGGCAATAGCGATGTGGTCATCGTCTGTTTTCTTGCGCTTGCCGGTCAGCTCTTTGTGTGACTTAGTCAGCGGATCTAGTGGATTTGCAAACCTGTCAGAGTGCATAAGTAAAGCCGCCGATCCAGTTATTTTTACTGGTATAGATTTCATTTTGTTTCCTTTGTTGTTTGATACACACTTTGTATCGGCAATAAAACTGTTACCAATTCCATTGCCGCTACATTAGCCCACGCCGAACCAGTCCAAACCTCTCCTCACCGTGCCTCTACTCGCCGTACCTAACCGGGCCCGTCCTCGCCCCGCCTGTCCGTGCCGAAACACTCGAAGTGGCACTCTTTAGAATGCCCTATCGACTGTTGCCAGTTCCTCGCCAGACCCCGCCTCTCCTCACCGTGTCGAGCCTTTCCCGACCGTGCCTAACACTCGAAGGAACACTCTTTAGAATGCTCAATCGGCTGTTGTCAGCCCTTGCCTTACCCTTCCACACCGAGCCATTCCACACCAGTCCGAGCCCTTGCCTTACCCAGCCGAAGCCTTCCCAGCCGAAACACTCGAAGGACAACTCATTGAATTGCCTATCGACTGTTACCAGTTCCTTGCCATACCCGACCGGGCCCCGCATCGTCCCGCCATACATTGCCAGAGCACGTTGTATAAATTCAATTGATCAGTTACAATCGGCAACACATTGTACCCACATACTTTCATGTCTTGCAATACCTTTGAAAGAAATTTATGTTGAAAATTGGAATAGACCCCGGCCTGTCTGGTGCAGTTGTCATCATGGATATGAATTCGCCTATTGAGTGGCACAGGATGCCGACAATGAAGACGGGCTCGGCCAATCGTGTGAATGGGCCGGCGTTGGCTGCGATCATCAGGCCGTATTTGTTCCTTGATAAACCGATTCATGCGTATGTAGAGCTGGTGAGCAGTATGCCTGGCCAAGGTGTGGCCTCGATGTTCTCGTTCGGGCATTCGGCCGGTGTGCTGCAGGGTGTGCTGGGTGCGTTTGAGATACCAGTGACGATGGTGACGCCGCAATCATGGAAGAAGCGGGCCGGGCTCATTAACTCTGTTAAAGACGCATCGAGGACCAAGGCGATCCAGATGTGGCCCGAATGGCGTGAGCTGGACAAGATTGGCGCAGGCCAAGCCTATGCTGATGCAGCGTTCATTGCATTTTTTGGAGATGTTGTTTAGAATTGAGTGGCAGGCCTTGGTCGGTTCTGCTTTCTCCTCTGTTAAGTTTGGGCTGGGGTCTTCGGGCTCCAGCCTTCTTTTCAGAGCCAATACGCTGCGAAGCGCTGTCACCCGATGCAAGGTCGGGTGTTGACCCCATACTTGGAGTCTTTATGCGCACAATTGACATTGAATTGCTTAAGTCAAATCTTCTATACAAACAAGAAACTGGCGAGTTTTTTTCTCGAACCAGCCGTGGAAATATTGCCGCTGGAAAAAAGCTTGGGACAAAAGCTGATGGTGGTTATATGACTTTAAATGTTGGCGGCACCACTCTTTATTTCCACAGGGCTGTATACGCATACCACCACGGCTTATGGCCGGCTATGGTTGACCACATAAATGGCGACAGGTCGGACAACAGGATAGAAAATCTGAGGGCGTCAGATAAAAAAACAAACGCAAGAAATGCAGCGGCAAAAAAAGGAGCTCGGTTTCGAGGTGCAAACAAGCGCGCAAGCTGTTGGGAGGTGTCCATAAGAACAGACGAAAAGCAACTTTATATTGGCCGATACAAATCAGAGTTTGAAGCTGCCTACAACTACGATCTTGCAAGCCTTGCTCATCACGGCAAATTTGGAAGAAGAAATTTTCTTCCGCTTGTTGTATGATTTGCCGCGTTGGGTGTTAAGCCAGCATACGAGGATGTTATGTGTACATTTTTCTGGCTTTCCTGTACACGTTCAGATTGATGTGTTAAAAAAACGCTGATTTATGAACATGAAGACCGAATCGTGCCCAACAACTTATCGCGATGTAGCTCAGTCAGTCAGAGCGTCCGGTTCATACCCGGAAGGCCACAAGTGCAAATCTTGTCATCGCAACCAGGGCGTTTCCTTCCCGTGATTGCGCAAAAAGGAAGGTGTAGGTCAGTACTATCGTCGCCTGATGATCCCGGCAGGGTGAAACCAAAAGGTCGCGACACTACCCCATGCTGACTACGATGGGTAGATGGGCAATCTGGCAGCTCGGAAAGACGGGCATTTTTTGTGTATACTCCACGCATCATGAAAACCCCAATCCAACCAGAACCCAAGACCTCTGTGCGTAGCTCAGCCTGGTCAGAGTTCTCGCCTTGGAAGCGAGGGGTCGCTGGTTCGAATCCAGCCGCACAGACCAATCATCGAAACTGACCCGCAACGGTGTCGGTAGTGTAGTGGCAGCACGCTTGTCTGTGAAACAAGCAGCGAGAGTTCGATTCTCCCCCTCACCCCAAGTAAAAATAAATGTAGTCCTGTTGACGGGCGGTTTCGGATGTGTATAATCCAAACCGTCGCCGTTGCAAGTGACAGAAAATTTAAGCCGTTTACACATGCGTACTGCCTCCGGGGACTCTCGGGGGTTGCAACCAGTCCGCAGTTGTAAACGGCTTTTTTGTTTTTGTGCGACGGCAACT
>Ga0007792_10000850_pt1 | contig 11102 bp, 2 predicted proteins | sample CryBogmetaGMA6M_FD_60371 | JGI IMG/M metagenome (GOLD analysis project Ga0007792, IMG submission 60371) | Freshwater microbial communities from Crystal Bog, Wisconsin, USA - MA6M | ecosystem: Environmental > Aquatic > Freshwater > Lake | place: Crystal Bog, Wisconsin, USA | collected 2009-07-06
ATTTCAATAAGCTCGATGGTTTCTTTCAGTAATTGTTCCAAATTGAACGGCTGATTTTCTAAACTCAGTTTATGATTTTCCAGTTTGCTGACATCAAGAATATTATCAATCAATACTAATAATTGCTTGGCTGAATGATGGGCTATATTCAAATAACGCTGTTGAGGTTGCGTGATGTCTTTATCATCCTGCAATAAACTCATAAAGCCTAAAACCGAGTTCATCGGTGTGCGGATTTCATGACTCATATTGGCAAGGAATTGGCTTTTTCCTCGATTTGCAGATTCAGATTTTTCTTTAGCTAATTCTAATTCAAAGGTTCGCTCTTTGACTTGTTTTTCCAATACGCTATTTTGCTCACGGATTAACGTATTATTTTCCTCTAAGGCTTTTCTCCGTTCTTGATTAATAGCACGAATTCTATCGGTTAAAGCCAACGATAAAAATGCTGCTGTAACTGAATTCATGATTAAATCAAATGCGTTGGTACGCGAAAAATAATCAGTAATTGGATTAGTTCCTAACCAGTTGAAACGCATCATGACCAGCATGGGTATTTGTATTATCAGAGGCATTAACCCTAAAAAAAAATACCGAGCGGGTTTATAGTGATACATAACAATGATAGTGATTATAAATAATGTAATCAGCGACACTAAAGAAAGTATTGATATAAAAGCAATAACGTCACCATAACGGGTCAAGAACAATACCAATAAGGCGAATAACAAAAAAATAGCCTCTAGGATAACTAAGCTATGCAGTCGTGGCGTGTATTGCTTTGATTTTAGAAAAATAACGGAGAAAGCAATGGCAAACAATGAAAATAGGCTTAAAAAAAACGGCACGGCAATATGATTAATTTCTGGATATTCGCCCCATAAGTATTGCGAAGCAATGCCTTCAAATGAAGCCTGATAAAGTGCAAAATTAAAAATGAACAATATGAAGCACAAATAACTATATTCTTTAAAAGACAGCCACAGAAAGAAGTTATAAAAAATAAGGGCGATAAAATAACCTAAATACATCCCCCATACTAAGTTTTCTTGATGATTTTTTACCATTAACTCATCAGCTGAATTAATGGTAAAGCCTAATGACAGACTGGATTCGGTTTGAAAACGCAGGTAAACAGTTTTTGTTTCGCCAAACTTTAAGGGTAATTTAAAAACAAAATGCGGATAAGCAACATCACGACTGGAAAATGGATAATACGTCCCTGTTTTTCTGCAATTAAACCCTGAGTTTTGGTTATCAGGTTCGCAAAAATCAATATGCTGCATATTCGGAAAACCAAGGCGCAAATACCATTTATCAATGACAGGGGCTTGATTGCTTATTTGAAGCTTTACCCAATAGGCATGCTTTGTAAAACCATAAGAGACCGTAGGCGTTATCACAGGCAAAAAACGCTGCTCATTAGTAGCTGTTGTCATATCGTCTATGGTTAAATTACCGATTTTATCTTCTAAAACAGAAAAATTAACAGGATAGTAATATTGTTGATTATCTGTCAAAACCAGTGGCGTCAAAGCATAAGTTGTTATCGGCAATAAGCAGAACAATAGCAGCGTTAAAATTTTTAGCATTTTCAGAGTGCTGCAATAATCATTGGTGCTCACGGATTTTTCATTTTTCGTTAGTTACTTGAGCATTGCACAAGCGTTCAGGCTTGGCCTGATTGTGCACGCCCCCCTCCTTTTTTTTATAATAACCTACAAATGCCATTGAATTCATCCTGTTGGGTAGTTAAATTCACCCTTTTGGGCGATTTTTTTTTGTTTTTTTTAAGTGCATACTCGCTACCAAGTATATGCCGATTATAGGGTAATGTCATATCAACCCGTTAAAAAACTAAGCATCACCTAACAAAACAAAACAAAAATAGGATATTTTATAATGAATCATATTTACCGGACTATTTGGTGTAAAACCAGAAATACCTTTGTTGTCGTTTCCGAAAATACCGCCTCGTGCGGTAAATCAAGTTCAAGTCAAAAGTCGGCTAATCGTGCGCCTTTGATTACGGCTGCTTTGCTGGCATTGTCAGGTAATGCGGCTTTCGCAGATGGGGGCATCATGACCTCTAATAATTCGTTAGATTATAACGGTGCTGTTGTTAGCGGTGCGAGTGGTAATTCTGAGTTTTTTGTTAAAAGCGGTACGACAACCATTTCCAATGCAACCTTAACCGGTTTTTCGACCACAGGTGGCGCAGGTAGTGGCGGTGGCGCAGGGTTAGGAGGTGCGTTGTTTGTTAATACCGGGGCGTCTGTTATCCTCAATAATGTCAATTTTAATTCTAATATTGCATCAGGTGGTCAAGGTGGAGTCGGTAGTCTTGGAGGGTCGCTCAATAACCTACCCGTTGATCCAATAACAATAGTTACAGGGAAAGGAAGTGATGGCTCTACGCCAGAGCAGTATACTTATACCGATGTTAACGGTACCACAGGGACTAAGGGCGGCAACGGAGGCAATATGTTGAATACTTCTCCAACTATACCTAGTTTAGCGGGTAGTATTGGTGGTACTGGTGGCAATGGTGGCAATGGTGGTGACGGAGCTAATTTCAGCCCTCCTTTGCTATCTGCGGTTATTACTTCCATGGGAGATGTATTGTCTACCCTGCTTATAGCTAACCTAGCTGCGGAGAATCCATTTACAGCACCTGAGGCACCAGGCGAATTCGTTGCGCTTATTAATCAGGTTGTCACTTTGGGAGATACCTTGGCAACTGTAGTCTATTTCAATAAATCAGTTGCTTCTGGTCAGATTGGTCTGGGTGGTAATGGTGGCACAGGCGGTGCAGGCGGCAACAGCAGCGACTTCGCTGGTGGAGGCGCGGGTGGTAACGGTGGTAACGGTGGTGTCGGTGCTTCGGCTGGTAATCGGTCTGAATTAGTTAACGGACTGATAACAGCAGCTGAAGTATTAGTTCCTGCAATCATCCCTTTCGTCGAAGTTATTTTGAACCCATACAGTGGCGGTGCGGCAGGTGGCGATGCGGGTAGTGGTGGCAATGGCGGAGTGGGAGGCTTTGGTGCAGGAGGTGGTGCTGGTGGCGATGGTGGTAATGGTGGAGCGGGTGCTGGTGCAAGTACATCTAAAGCTATTTCAGCTGTGCCGGAGCAGACGAAGGATATAGTAGTAGCTGATACCTATAAAAAAGGCTATTACGATCCAGCAGACCCCACTAAGTTCATTGTCATTAGAGGCGGGCTGGCTGATCCAATTACATCTTACACGGATAACACCACAGTACCTGGTCAAACTGTCACGGTTCAGACTCTGTTAGTTCCAGGCTATACAAAAACGGTTGTGTCAAGTCCTGGGGTAGCAGCAGTGCCGGCTGGTTCTTCTGAGGCCCGACCTAACGGCTTGAACGGAACAGGCGGCTCAGGTGGTAATGGTGGCTTCGGGGCAGGTGCAGGTGCTTCTGGTGCTAGCCCTGGTGGAGTTATAGCGGGAGGCGCAGGCGGTAGCGGCATGGGTGGAGCCATTTTTGTCCGCACCGGTGGTAATTTAACGATTACGGGCAACGCCACGTTTAATAATAATCAAGTCAACTCAGGTGCAGGTCAAGCGGGGATAGCGGGATCCGTTATTGCCGGGACGTTTGGTAGTACTGCTGGTAGTGATATGCTAATTCAGCACGGCGCTAACGTTGTATTAGATCCAGGTCAGGGTAACACCATCCAATTTAACGGCACAATTGATGATGATAGTGCCACAACGTCTAACAATACGGCAGGCTTTATCTCCAACATTCCCACTGGACAAGGTGGTGGGTTGACTGTTGCCAGTGGATTAGTTATTTTTAATGGTGGCGATAGTTATACAGGACAAACAAAAATAACAGGTGGGGTTTTGCAAGCGGATGATGGTACAGGGATTAATAAATACAGTAATATTAATTTTGCAGGGGGCACGCTACAATCGAATGGTAGCATGTCTACATTCAGCCGCTATCTAGGAACTGCGCCCACAGGCGTACAATGGACAGGGGCGGGCGGTTTTGCGGCAACGGGTTCAAACAACTTGACTGTTTCGCTCAACAATGGGGCAGATTTAACTTGGGGGCAGGCTTATTTTGTACAAAATGGCTACGCACTGACTTTTGGTTCAAGTAGCGCAAACAACACTGTAAACTTTACGAATAACCTGAATCTTAATGGTCAAAATCAAACTATCTTAGCTACAGCCACTGGATTATCTACCGCGCAAAACTTAGCCATTACCAATGGTACTTCTGTCCCCAGCAATTTAGCAAGCATTGATCAAACCACTTTTTCAGGCGTGCTGTCCAATGGTTCACTGACCATTAATGATGCGACCCATTCGGGGATTGTATTACTGTCCAATGCCAATACTTACGCGGGCGGCACCACGATTAATGGTGGAACATTAGCTCTTATCAATTCCCCAACGAATATTTCTAATCCGACTTCAGGATCTTTAAATTCAACAGGCGCAGTGACCATTAACAACGCCGGGATATTTGATATTTCCAGTGTCGGTAATCAAGCTATTGGAACGTTGGCTGGAACGGGCTCTGTGATGCTAGGGAGCAATACTCTCACCCTTAACCAAAACACGGATAGTATTTTTTCAGGCTCGCTTGAAGACGGAGGAGTCAATGGTGGAATAGGGGCAGGGTTAATCATGGCAGGCAGTGGTGCGTTGACACTTTCAGGAAACAATACTTACACCGGCTCAACTCAAATTAATGGGGGAACGGTTAATTTATTAGGCAGTTTAGCCAGCGGTATGGTGAATGTTGCTAATGGCACTACTTTAAATGATACGAATGGAGGACTTGCCGCTAACGCGACATTAACCAACGCGGGTACAGTCAATTTAGGCGCAGACAACACTATTGGAGCATTCGTTAACACGGGCACACTGAATGGCACTGGTCAAATCTTAACCGCCGCGATTTATGCGCTTAATAATGGATCGGTAATTAATGCCAACTTAGGAACAGGGGTACAGACGGATAATGGAGCAGTTGCCAATACGGGTACATTGAACAGCCCTGGACAAACCTTAACCGCCGCGACTTATGCACTTAATGATGGCTCAGTGATTAATGCCAACTTAGGAACGGGTGTGCAAACGGACAATGGTGCAGTCGCACTGAACGGCACCACTAGCGCATCAACTGTCACTATTGCGAGTGGAACGACTACCTTAGGTTCAGCGGGACGTTTAATTAATGCGCCTGTGCTTAATGTTGCAGGAAATTTACTGCTAGGGGGTAACGAGCAAATTACTTCGCTTAACGGTGCAGGTAATGTTGATTTATCGTTAGGTGAATTAACAACGGATTCAGGTGATTTTTCCGGCGTATTGAAAAGCAGTAATGCAAGCTATGGTTTGACCAAAGTGTCTACCGGTGCTTTAACGCTTTCAGGAGACAATACTTACACGGCTGCAACTCAAATTAATGCGGGAACGGTTAATTTAACCGGTAGTTTAGCCAGTGCTAAAGTGAATGTGGCGAGTGGCGCTACTTTAAATGATACGAATGGGGGGCTTGCGAACAATGCTATTTTAACCAACGCCGGAACGATGAGTTTAGGGGCAAATGATACGGTTGCAACGTTGACCAATACGGGTGGGACGATTAATGGCAAGGGACAAACTTTAACCGCTGCGACTTACGCACTTAATGATGGCTCAGTGATTAATGCCAACTTAGGCACAGGCATGATGACCAATAATGGTAAGGTTGCATTGAACGGCACAAGTGATGCGGCAACGGTGAATATTGCCAGCGGCACAACCACATTAGGCGCGGCGGAGCGTTTATTGGATACTTCTGCCGTGACGGTTGCGGGAAGTTCCAATTTAGTGTTAGGCGGCGCGGAAAAAATCGGCTCTTTAACAGGCACGGGGAATGTAGATTTAACAGTGGGTGGATTAACCGTTGATTCGGGTAATTTTTCTGGCGTTTTAAAAAGTAGTAACGCCACTTACGGTTTAACCAAAGTTTCTGCGGGAATATTAGCCTTATCGGGTGCAAATACTTATACAGGTGCAACTCAAATTAATGCGGGGGCAGTTAATTTAACCGGTAGTTTAGCCAGTGCTACGGTGAATGTGGCGAGTGGGGCTACTTTAAATGATACGAATGCAGGGCTTGCGAGCAATGCGAGCTTGACGAATGCCGGAACGGTAAACTTAGGCGTGAGCGATATCATTGCCAGTTTGACCAACTCGGGAACACTCAACGGTACAGGGCAAACGCTCACCGCTGCGACTTATGCGCTTAATGATGGCTCAGTGATTAATGCCAACTTGGGAACGGGCATCCAGACGGACAATGGTGTAGTCGCACTGAACGGCACCACTAGCGCATCAACTGTCACTATTGCGAGTGGAACGACTACCTTAGGTTCAGCGGGACGTTTAATTAATGCGCCTGTGCTAACTGTTGCAGGAAATTTACTGCTAGGGGGGAACGAGCAAATTACTGCACTTAACGGTGCTGGTAATGTTGATTTATCGTTAGGTGGATTAACGACGGATTCAGGTAGTTTTTCCGGCGTATTGAAAAGCAGCAATGCAAGCTATGGTTTGACCAAAGTATCTACCGGTGCATTGACGCTTTCAGGAAACAATAGCTACACGGGTGCAACTAAAATTAATGCGGGGGCTGTTAATTTAACCGGTAGTTTGACCAGTGCTACGGTGAATGTGGCGAGTGGTGCTACTTTAAATGATACGAATGGGGGATTAGCAACCAATGCCAATTTAACTAACGCGGGTACAGTCAAATTAGGCGCAAACAATACTATTGGAACGTTCACTAACACAGGCACACTGAACGGCACAGGACAAACGTTAACCGCCGGTACGTATTCACTTAACAATGGTTCATTAATTAATGCGAATTTAGGATTAGGCACACTGATTACAAGCGGTGTGGTAACGCTTAATGGCATCGCTGCAAGCAATCAAATTAATGTGTTGACGGGCAGTACGTTAAATTTGGGATCGGTACAAGACGTCGGTAATACCATGTCTCATCTGAGTAATCCTACAACAGCTCTGACACTGAATGGAACCATCAATTTATATGACGGTAATGAATATATTCAGTCATTGCAAGGTTCAGGTGTTGTTGGTTTAAGAAATAACAACCTCTTTGTTACTAACGGAGGAGCATTTACAGGGGTAATTAACGGTGCTACGAGTACACTCAATTTGACGGGGGGTGCGCTTAATTTGAATGGTAATAACGTAACAACCGCACAATCGACCAGTGTTACCAATGGTGCTTCTCTTGCTTTAGGTGCAACGACTACTCTTAATAGTCAAACCATAGCAGTGGATCAAGGTTCTAACTTGACGTTAAATTCTGGATCAGTATTAAAATATACACTCTTGACAGGGGGAAGCCTCAATTCACCAGGAGGGATAATTAACGCTCCAATTTTTACCAATTCAACCGATTCTACCGTCGGGGGCTTTTTAACCTTTACCGGTAATTTTGTGAATAACGGCACATTATCACCAGGTAATTCACCCGGCTTAATCACCGTACAGGGTAATTTAGTTGAAAATGGTACCTATTTGGAACAATTCCAAACGAAGATACCCGGCAGTGGATACGATCAAATCAGAGTAGGCGGAACAAGTACGCTGACATCAAATAGCGTTTTAACTGAGCAAGCCTATGGAGGAATTATTCCTCAATTTGGTAATGTGTATCAAATTATTGCCAATAGCACAGGCGGAGCAATACGGTCTTCTGGGGCTTTTGGAAAGGTATTATTTCAAAATGATTCCGCAGCAACACCTGTGAATAATGCGGCTGTCGTATTTGATGTGAATACGGGGCGCTTGATGAATACAGGGCTGAATGCACCGACGAGCACATTTGCAGATCTAGGTGGAAGTAATGCTAACCAACGCAGGGGAGCCTCTGCTTTATTGGCAGGGGCAACGCGCAACGTAGGCATAGACCAAATCGATTCTTCGACTCAGGTAGGACAAGCCACTGTGACATTACTTACCACGGGCGATTCGCTTAATCGTTTCGTTCCGACCTCCTATAGTAGCGTTACAGATTATGCTTTATTGTCAAATAAAGTGGTTTCTGACATTTTGTTCTCTCGTCCACTCTCTTTCAATAAATCCAGGGGGACAAAGAGTGATCACTTTATTACCGATAAAAACGCTTACATTGGTTATACGCACAACCAATACGGCTTTGCGGGTAACAGTGTAAATCGAAATGACTTTTACTTGGGAACAGAAGCGGGTAACGAAATTCTGTCTGTTGGCGCGTTATTTTTGGGTTCAACCGGTTCAATCGGTTCAACGTATGGTCATAGTTCTGTTGATGGATTTGGGGGAACGGGTTATGTACGGGGTACATTAACCCCTGACCTTACCCTTTTAGGCAGTGTCGGTTATTCAAACTACAATTACACTTTGTCCCGTTCTGGACTTAATGGAACAGCGAATGCGACCACTTCAAGTGGCAGTCTGAATACAGATTTAGGGTTGACTTATCTGGCATTTAACCAAAAAGGCTATTCTATTCAACCCCGTTTGGGAGTGAGTTATGGTAACGCATCGGTAAAAGGTTTTCATGAAGCGGGTTTGACACAGGGCGCACTTGGAATCTCAGGCTATAATGCGGATCGCTTATCTGGTCAATTGGGAGCTGTTTTTGCAAAAGATGTTGAATTATTCAGTCGTCCTTTGAAAGTGGCTCTAGACGTAGGAGTCAATGAATTTTTCACTGATCACAAAAGTAACATGAATGCGACTGTACTGGCAGATACTAGCATTAAATTCCCAATTAGCTCTGCTCAAAATACTAAAGTATTTGGCTTTGCTGGGTTGGGTGCTAATTATCAACTAACCAGTTCTACTTCCGTTTACGCAAAATATGAGGCTAATACGATGAACAACAACGATAGTATCAGTAATAACGCAACGGTTGAGTTTAAAACTTCGTTTTAATGTCTAACGCATGAAACTGGGATAAGACATCACGGCATAGCATCGCTATTTTTGCGAAAGATTATTTGGATATCCCAGTTTCATGCAAAAAACAGAACAGTTAAGGTAATACCCCATAAATAACGCATTGCCGGAATTCGTTGTAGCCATTGACATTGTTAATTTAATAAGTCTTAAAAAATACACAATAGGATTGGCTTTGATTTCATTAGCTAGATTTTCTTCTCACGATTCTTCAACACAGGTAAATTAACTTAGATATGAAATCTGTTTGTCTTAAATGCGGATCAGAATTAAAGCGGACTAAACGTAAAACGTTCGACAAAATAATTAATGCTTTTATCCCCGTTAAACGTTTTAAATGTTATCGCTACAGTTATGCATGCGACTACACTGTGTTAAAAAAGTTTGTGAGCATCGTTGACTAAATCATTATCTTTAAGGTTACTAAAAAAGTATTATTTTTTATATGGTCAAGGCTTTTAAAATAAAACTTTTTTAGTAAATATAACGCGGATTCAACTCCGAAGTGCAATTACAAATCTTTTAATTAGGTTGTGTTAATTAAAAGAATATTTACTAAAAAGTATTATTTTAATAGGCTTAAAGTTTTTAAAATAATGTTATTTTTAAATCATCGTAGTGAAATATTAAACAAAATAAAGGAAATTTATGAAAAATATAACATCGAATAAGTTATCTGCCATTGCCCTAGGTATTTTAGCAGCACTAGGAAGCGCACCTACTTTAGCGGGTATTAATACTTCAGCTGGAAATACTACAACTAATGCAACTAACATAACAGATAATGCAGACATAAATATTAATGCCAATACAGATAATGGTGGTAATGAAGGCGTATTTATTACATCAAACGGTACGAATAGTAACAATACTCCCGATTTTAAAACCACTGCCGGATCTGCTGCTAACATTGCTGTGACATCAAATTCTGGATTAAATGGTCAGGTAACTATTGGTGCGACTGGTAGCACTACAATCAATAGTACGACGATTATAAATGGTAATTCAACTATTAACGGCACTTTAGGTATAACAGGTCATACCACAACAGCAGGTATTACTAACACTAATGGTATTTTTACAGACACATTAAGAACTAGTGACTTAGCTACCCTAAATAGCGCATCTATTAGCACAACTTTAGATGTAACAGGTCAGACTACAACAGCAGGTATTGGTAATACAGGTTTGTTAGCTAACACGGGTAACTTAACTAATAGCGGCACATTAACCAACACAGGCACTGCAACTCTTAATGGCGCGACTCAAGTCAACAACACGTTAGGAGTGACAGGTCAAACTACAACAGCAGGTATTGGTAATACAGGTTTGTTAGCTAACACAGGTAACTTTACTAACAGCGGCACTGCAACTATTAATGGCGCGACTCAGGTCAACAATACGTTGACTGTGACTAATAATACAGCTTTGAATGGTGCTACGAACAATATAGGTACTACTCAAGCGTCTACAAACATCATTGGTAGTAACAATGCTGGTACTTCCGTAACAACCAAAGCGGGTAATAGCAGTACACTTGTTGTTAATAACTCCGCTTCAACTTCTGTCGCTAGTGGAACTTCAGATTTAAGTGGTGCAGCTCAAGCTACTACAGGTGCGATGACTATCACTAATGCTGGTGGTACGGGCATATCGATAAACAAAAACGGCCAAATTAATACTAATCAAACTAATATCGCTGAAACAACTGCTTCTTTAGTGGTAACTAACGGTCTTGGAAATACGCATGGTTTTGTTGTTAATGAGTCCTCTGCAACTATGTCTGGCGGTACTCAATCAAGTAGTCTGACTCTAAATAATAATGGCGCTAACTTTAGTAATGCTCAAACTGGACAGGCGATACAATTACATGGTGTAGCAGCGGGCACAGCCGGTACTGATGCGGTTAACGTTAATCAGTTAGATAAAGTTGCAACTCGATCTTACAGTGGTATTGCGCAAATTGCTGCAATGCAGGCTATACCGGCACCCATTGCAGGTAAAAACTACTCGTTAGGTATGGGCGGTGGCTTTTATGCAGGACAACAAGCGATCGCGTTTGGCGGTAAGGCAATCGTAGCTAATAGTATCAG
>Ga0007792_10000851_pt1 | contig 11098 bp, 7 predicted proteins | sample CryBogmetaGMA6M_FD_60371 | JGI IMG/M metagenome (GOLD analysis project Ga0007792, IMG submission 60371) | Freshwater microbial communities from Crystal Bog, Wisconsin, USA - MA6M | ecosystem: Environmental > Aquatic > Freshwater > Lake | place: Crystal Bog, Wisconsin, USA | collected 2009-07-06
CAGCCGCCCCGCCCGTTGTTTCAGCGCCCGTTGTTTCAGCGCCTGAAAGATCCGGCCCTGCCATCCCGGCTAATCCGGTGGCTTCCGTAACCCCGGTCAAACTCAGAGATCTCAAAGAAAATATCAGCGGCACCATTTCCATCAAACAAGCCGTGAAACCAAAGGAAAACACTCCTGAAGTCCTTGAAGACACTGCTGTGTACGATAAATTTATTCCGTTTACCCAGGAAGAACTGAATGTTGCCTGGAAAGAATATGTTGCAGGACTGAAGTCCGAAATCCCTCATCTGTACAACAGTCTTATCGACTGCGTCCCGGCTCTGAAAGATGACTTTAACATCGAGATCACCCTCGAGAACAAATTGCTTGACACCGAATTTTTTCAGAAAAAAGCTGAAATGCTGGGATTTCTGCGCTCAAAGCTCAGTAACTACAAACTGAGCATCACTACAAAAGTGGAAGAAAACAGCAGGGAGTCACGACCTTATACCGACAAAGAAAAGTTTGAAAAAATGGCCTCGAAAAACCCTTCCCTTTTTAAGCTGAAAGAAGAACTTGACCTTGAGATTGAATACTGAGATGGATCCTACAGTCTATTGTATAGGCGAGACCGTGCTGGATATCATTTTCAGCGAAGGACGGCCTGAATCGGCGGTTCCCGGCGGTTCCATGCTTAACTCGGCTGTTTCTCTCGCAAGATCAGGGCTTAATGTAGAGCTCATCAGTGAATATGGCAATGACCCACCGGGTGACATCATAGCTGATTTTCTTCAAAAGAATAATGTAGGAACTCGTTTTATCAACCGGTATGATGACGGAAAAACCGCGATAGCCCTGGCCTTTCTTGACCAGAAACGAAATGCCACTTATTCTTTTCACAAATCCTATCCGCAGGTCAGACTTAAAGACCCCCTTCCGTTGACCGGAAAAGGTGACGTAATTCTCTTTGGATCTATCTATTCCATCACGGCGGGAATTCACGATAAAATTATTCCCTGGGTAAAAAAAGCCCGGGCTATGGGAACATTGATCGTTTATGACCCGAACTTCAGGAAGTCTCATCTGGAGATGCTCGAGAAGGTGAGGCCATGGATAGCAGAGAACCTCGCTCTTGCCGATATGGTGAGAGGTTCCGATGAGGATTTTAGTACTATCTTTGCTTTGCAGAAACCCGATGCCGTGAGAAATAAACTCCTTTCGCTGGGCTGCAAAAACCTTATCATCACAAGAAACAGTAAAAGCCTTGTTGCCTGGTTTTACGATCTTCATATGACTGTAAAAATCCCAAACGTGAAACCCCTTATCAGTACTATCGGAGCCGGCGATTCGTTCAATGCCGGACTTATTTATGCTTTGGTTAGCGGGGGTTTTACTTTGACAAATCTGGGCGACTCAGAAGCACGGAAGATAATCGGCAGCGGGATCTCTTTTGCCTCCGACGTTTGTAAAAGTATCGAAAACTATATTTCTTCAGGATTCAGTAAAACCCTGAGATCATGAACCACTGGTTTTGGCGTTCGGTATTGAAGATCATGGGTTGGAAGACCGATGGAAGAATGCCGTCCGACATAAAAAAAGCAGTGATCATTTCAGCCCCCCATACAAGCTCATGGGATTTTGTAGTCGGATGGATGACCTTTCATGTGGCCGATGTGAACATTCGTTTCCTTATCAAAGCTGAACTTTTTAAAGGCCCCCTGGGCTTACTTATTACAAAACTCGGGGGGATACCGGTCGAAAGGGGCAAAAAGAACAATATGATCGACCAGATGAAGGATTTGTTTAACACCAACGAGTCTGTTTATGTTGTGATTACACCCGAGGGATCCAGGAAAAAGGTGACTCAGTGGAAAAAAGGATTTTACATGATCGCCATGGAGACGGGAGTTCCTATTGCATGTTCCTTTATTGACTACGGTCCCAAAACCGGAGGGATAGGGCCTGTTATCATACCCAGTGGCGATTTCGACAAGGACCTCAAAATCATTCAGGATTTCTACAGGGATAAAAAAGCAAAACATCCTGAACGCTTCAATCTATCTGGTATTTAAAGCTGTTGACTTTCTGGCAATCGAGATAATCCAAACAATTACTCCGATGGAATAAAGGCTGTGAGTAATTGTAAGCAGAACAAACCCCATCAGGGGATCCCCGAAAAACAGTCCGCCGGCAACAATGGGAATGATGATGCACAGGGCCCCCAGCACAGCGACGAAGAACATCGGCCGGGCTTTACGGATGATGAGAGGGGTCTGGCTGATGGTGGAACGTACAAAATCAAAAAACATCCAGGGCGCCAGAATGCGGGCATACAGGCCGGTTTCGGTCCACGCCTTGCCGAAAACCAGTGCGATAAGCCATGGACCCAGAGTTAACAGTATGACCGACACCGGCAATGCGATCAGTGCAGCGGTTTTAATCGTTTTCATTACCGGCTGAATCAGATTCCCGTCGCTCTTATATCTCTCCGACGCTTCCTTATAAAACACCTGGCCTATGGAGATGCCTACAAGCCACATCGGAGCCTGAAGCAAACGAAGGGATAAGGAGAAGAACCCGACGACTGAAGACGTGAAAAGAATCTTCAGCAAATATATAATGCCATACGACTGTACCATCTCAACGATGACCTGCGGGGTATTGGCCATTGGCAGGTATTTGTATTTCACCGCGAGAGCTTTTTGGGAAGCGAGGCTGAAATACCTGAGACTTCCGCGGTAGCGGGAATAAAACAAAAAAGAAAAGAATAGTATCACAACCAGGGCTCCCGCAAAATTTCCCAGCCACAATCCCAGAACTCCATACCCTGCAAAACCCATCAGCAGAGTCGTGAAATTATTCCCTGCCGAGGTTATGATCTTTGAGTATGCCAGTGTTTTGTACTCCTTCATGTGGTTATACCATTGCTGGAAAACGCTGCTGGCGGCCATCAGAAAGATCAGTAAAGGAAGCAGGTATATCCAATGCCCGTATGCCGGGTTCATGATTACACCGTTAAAGAAAAGCCGGTCGGCAAGAAACAGTATAGCTGTCGATGCCAGAGCGATAACAAATGCGGTGATCAGCGAAAGGAAGCCCAGGTTCGCGGAGTCCCTGTGGTCGGCGGGAAGAATAACAGCCATCTCGTACCTCAGCGTCGCGACCATACCGATGCCCCCGGCGATTGAAATAAGAAAAGTTACAGAGCCGAAATCAGAAGGGGAGAATAAACGGGTTATTACCGGAGCGGCAAGAAAAGAGATAAGCTGTGCAACGGATGTACCTGCAACCAGCTTCGAGATGTTCTTAAGCATAGATCTTCACGGTAATGGGTTTTGCCGATTTCAGTATCAGCTCAGTCTGGCCACGGTAGCGAACTCAAGAAACCTCACATCAGCCATATAGCCAAACGTTAAAACTCCCAGCATGATCGCTAAAATATTGTTTGTTTTATTGATGCCCGTGCAACTCACCACGGTATATCCCTTACTGCTAAACATCCTGATGATGCTTTTTTGCGTAAAGAAACGATAGTGAGTCCTGTCAAGAATACCTCCGGCCTTATACTCCCAGTCCTTCTGAACCACTACCTCATACAGATTGCGTATGTAACGCACGTTGGGGATAGAACTCACTATATAACCACCGGGGACAAGGATATCCCTGCACAGTTCAAGCGCTCTTTCCGGATCGGTAAAATGTTCCAGAACATCATTGAATACAAGACAATCGAAATATTTTTTCGGCAAAGCCGGATAATTATGATAAAAATCGCCTGCAAACACCCGATTGAGTCTGGTTGAGGCAATGGCAGCGGAGGCTTCCGATAATTCCACCCCCCATACCTCAACTCCCTCTCTCTGTTTCAGAAGCAACCCAAAGTTTCCTTCTCCACAGCCAACCTCAAGGATCCGTTTGCATGAAACAGGTATGAATCCGGGCATCTCCTCCCTGGGGTCGGTATAGTAAACCTGCATGATCTGCTCACTCGATGGCACCTTTTTCATGGGCTAAAATTAATTATTTTCTCTCAGTACATCACAATTTTCACTGATATGGATGTATATTTGTAATGATCAACTTCTTATTTCATTCTCTCATTTTAATTTATCCTTATGAAAAAGCTGACATTCCTGTTCTTTCTGTCATTTACCCTGTGTTTAACGGGGCTCATCGCGCAAAAACCCTATGATCCTAAGGCGATCATCCCCCCTTCACCCGATGTTAAAACCGGCACCTTACCCAACGGGCTCAAATACTACATAAAGTTTAACCAGAAACCTGCGCAGAAAGTTGAGCTCAGGCTGGCAGTAAATGCTGGTTCCATCCTGGAGGACAATGACCAGCAAGGGCTTGCACATTTTATGGAGCACATGAATTTTAACGGGTTAAAGCATTTTCCCGCCAATGAGCTGGTACAGTACCTTCAGAGCATCGGAGTGGGTTTTGGAAACGACCTTAATGCATTCACTGGCTTTGACGAAACACAGTATATGCTGCCTGTTCCCAGCGATGACTCAAACAAAGTGGATAAGGCGTTTACCGTTATCTCAGACTGGAGCGGTGCGGCCCTGCTCACTACCGAAGAGATTGACAAGGAACGCGGAGTCATCCTCGCCGAAAGCCGTATAGGAAAAGGGGCGGATGACCGGATGATGAAAAAATGGCTGCCCTCTCTGATGAATGGCTCAAAATATGCCGATCGCCTCCCCATAGGTGCTGACTCTATCATCGAAAAATTCGACTATTCGGTATTACGAAGGTTTTATACCGACTGGTATCGGCCCAATTTACAGGCAGTTATTGTAGTTGGCGATATGCCGGTGGAAAAAGCCGAAAAAATGATTGCGGAAAAATTCGGAAATTTTAAAAATCCCGCTAGCCCCCGTCCCCGCCAGGCTATTTTTGAAGTAAAGCCTTTTACTGTGAGCAAAGCCATGATGGTAAGCGACAAAGAAGCCAATTTCACTCAAATTTCCATAGTCTGCAGCGCTCAGCCCAGCCATCCGGTCATAACCGAAGGAGATTTTTTGAACCGCATGATCAATAACCTGTTCTTCAGCATGATGTCGATGAGGCTTGAGGAATTGAAGAACTCGGCAAAACCACCTTTTGTATATGCCTATACTTATCTCGGAGGCTGGGGCCGGGGGTATGAAAATTTTGCAGCAAACGCGATGTGTGGAAACCAGCAGATGAAGCCGGCCATAGAAGCATTGATGTCGGAATGTATGCGGGTAAAAAAATTCGGCCTTACCAAAGATGAGCTGAGCAGGGCAAAAGCCATGATGCTGGCCGATTATGAAAAGCGATACAATGAGAGAAACAAGACCGAATCGGGAAATCTCATATGGCAATTCGCTTCAAATTTTTACGAAAACGAAGCCATCCCCGGCATTGAGTGGGAGCGCAATTTTGTAAAGCAGAATATTGACCTGATAGACCTGAATAGTTTTGACAGCATCAGGAATAAAATCACATTTAATGATAAATATTTCTGTTATGTAACGGCTAAAACCGAGGCCGACCTGCCCACCGATGAACAACTGAAGGCATGGATCGATAATGCACTTAAAAAAAATGTAGAAGCATATAAGGAAAATGCGATTGCCGCTTCACTGCTGAAGGCGGAGCCCAAACCCGGGACTGTCGTAAATACCGAAAAGAACGAAAAACTCGGTACCACCACACTTACACTCAGCAATGGAGCGACAGTATGCTTAAAACAGACCGACTTTAAAAATGATGAAATCATCTTCAAAGGCAGCCGCTTTGGCGGTTTCAGCCTGTACGAGGCCATTGACTACCCCAGCGCCCAGTTCTCAAATAACCTGGTGGAAGAAATGGGTTATGGCGATTTCTCAAAATCGGATCTGACCAAATTCCTGTCAGGGAAAGAGGTTTCAGTTACTCCAACCATTGATATGTACACCGAGTACATTAATGGAAAAAGCACAGTTAAAGACCTGGAAACCTTGTTTCAGCTGATCTATCTGAAATGTACTTCGCCCCGAAAAGACGCTGAGGCTTTTAAATCGTACATCAGCCGTGAAAAACAACAGCTGGAATCGATCAAGCAAAATCCGCAGTACTTGTTTATGGATACCGCCTACAACACATTTTACGGAGGAAATAAAAGAGCTCACCTGCTTGAGAATCCTTCAATATATAATCTGATGAAAATGGAAAATGCATTAAATTTCTATAAAGAGAGATTATGTAATGTGAATGGCATGTATTATACTTTTGTCGGCAATTTTACCATCGACCAGATCCTTCCTCTCATTCAGAAATATATTGCTTCTTTGCCTTCCGGTAATTCAATCAACATGTTCAGGGATCTTGGTATTCTCCCCATAAGGGGTGAACATTCTTTCACTTTGAACAAAGGTTCGGAGCAACAAGCCATGCTCTCACATTTTTTCACAGGAAAAATGCCTTATAATCCCGACGACAACTTTCTTCTTTCGCAGCTCAATGGTGTTCTAAACAATCAGATTATCGATACCATCCGCGAAAAAATGAGTGCTATTTACGGCGGAGGATGCGGGGGGTCAATTGCAAAATTCCCCAGAGAAGAATTTATTATTCAATCGCAGTTCCCCTGTAGTCCGCAGAACATTGAAAAAGTAAGCAAAGCCTTCCTTGGCCTTATCGAGAGCGCTAAAGCTGAAGGCGGCATTACCCCTAAGGATCTGGAACGGGTACGCGAACCGGCTCTGGAGCACTTCAAGGTGAACATAAAGACCAACGACTACTGGCTTAACGGACTTCAGAATGCATTTCTCTACGGGACTGATCCCGAAAGGATCATCACATATGAAATGCGGCTAAAGGCGGTCACTCCCGAACAACTGGTACAAACCGCCCGTAAATTCTACACCCGTCAGAACACTTTAAAAGCAGAATGGCTGCCTGAAGTCAAATGACATCACGGTAAAGAATCAGGCAGGAACCAAACGTCTATGGAACCTGGTAAATGTTTGCTTCATCCCGGTAACCACTGTTCTTCAGATACCAGTCGGGATACTGTGCGCCTGATGACTGAGCCCAGGCAGCGAACTTAAGAAAGGCTGTTGTGATTTGGGCCGTTTCGTTGGTATAATCAAAACCGGAAGAAATCCGGATAGCCCATGGAAGGTTCGTTTTTGTCTTATAATACCTTGCTGATGAGGGATCGGAATTATCATCGCCTGTATTGAAATAAGCAAGGTTTACGAGGCTTGTGGGTGGATTGTCGGGCAGATGTATCTCTTTTCCCCTGTCAAGGTTGACAATCATAAACGGATTGAACTGATCTAACCCGACATCAGCAACAGAATACGTATTGGGTTTGAAAATAATCGAAATAATACTTGTATCGGGTTTGACATAAGGTGCTCCGGGCACCGTGTTCACACCGAAACCTCCGGGCGATGGCATGATCTTATTTACATTATCGAAGACGATCACTGTAATTTTATTCTGTCCTGCCTCGGTGCCGTTCGGGTTCAGGTGAATAAAACTTTCCTTTAGTTTATATCCGGCAGCTTCCACATCCGCCCCGGCAATGGCGTTTAAGGGTAACTGGAAACCAAATCCGTTCTGAAACCCGGCCCCGATAGCCCTCATTATAAACGTTGCTTCAACTTCCGTTACCTTGTTATTCGCATTGGTGATGGTTTTGAAGCGATAATTAAGCACCAGGTCATTGAAATCATAATCGCCGGTCCCAGGCCAAAGATCCTCGAACGCGAGAGAGCCAAAACCTGTAAGTGGAGAATAATTGTTGAACGCCCTGGCCGGATCTTTTGGGTAGGCATCATCCGCATCGGCAATGCCGTCTCCGTCCTGATCAGGTGATCCACCCGGTTGGGCAAAATTGGCCTGTATCTCGGTCGGATCCAGGGCTCTGTTGAAAAACTTACATTCATCGACAGATCCGTTGAAGAACTTCTGAAGGCCATCGTCGGAACCGATAGCCAGATCCAGGCTGTTCACGTACAATAAGCCTGTAACTGCAATGCTGTTCCTGAGCTGTCCGTTCACATACAATTTCAGTTGTGCGCCATCATACGTCATGGCCAGGTGGTACCACAGGTTTAAAATGGGAAGTCCGCCTCCCCAACTCAATCCTTGCGTAATATTGCCCACAAGCCTGATCTGACAGCCCCAGCCCCCCCAGTTACCCAGCCCAAGGCCATGCCCCTCAAAATCTCCCTTCTGAAAAATTTTCGCCGTTACATAAGTATTTGTTTTAGCCCAGGCCATCATGGTAATCTGATATACAGGATTCAGGTTTAGCTTGCTGGGTACCTTAACAGCCCCGGTGGAGCCATCAAAGGTTAGGCAACTCCCCGAGACACCCGGGCTCCATGTTGCTCCCGTGATAATCCCGTTGTTGACTCCTTTACTATCGTTGGCAATGCTTCCGGCATTTTCGTCCAACTTCCAGTATGAAACCAGGTTGTCGCTTCCTGTACCGGGAGCTGGAGTGGATCCAAATATCTGAAGTACTTCAGAATCGGTAAGCGCCCTGTCGTAAACCAGCATCTCGTCAATGGTTCCTTTAAAAGGATTAATGGATGACTGTTTACCAATATATACATCTCCGGCTGAAGCCTGAAGATTTCCTGTATTGGTTGTATACGTTCTGAGCAGGCCATCCAGATAGAGTTTCATCATAGAACCGTCGTAGGTCATTGCAACGTGATGCCAGTCGGTATCCAGCACTCGGTTGGTGTATCCCGAGTTCAATGATTTCCACACCGGAGTATACAATGCAAAACCCGGTCGCCCCTGGGCATCAATACTAACAATGTATTTCACATTCTGATAAATAAAAGTCCCGTTATCCCCAACTGCGTTTAACCTGAACCAGAATGAAAAACTTATGCTGCCTCCCACGGGATTGAACCCGGCTTTGGAAACCAGAACATGATTGTCAACACCATCGAACTGAAGTGCGCTTCCACGGATACCTGCCACCCAGCTTGCTCCGCTAATGACGCCATTATGGCCGGCTATTGAATCCTGAGCAGAAGTCCCGGTGTTTTCATTAAAATGCCAGGCTGCGATCAGGCCCGCCGACGGGATGTCGTACAACGCATTTATTCTGCCATTTTTAAGAGCATGTGATAGGTTAACCTGAACCACATTACCTGAAATTGTCACGGGAATGCCGTTCACGCTCACCAGCCCGATATACGAAGGGATGTTGATCTTTACTGAAAAAGGAGCAGCCAGTCCGTCGAAAAAACCGCGGTAAAACTGTATGTCGCCTTTTTCGGAATTAATAGTGATTACGGTCGAATGATCAGAAGTAATCTGAAAAGTAACATCACGCGATGTTTCCCAGTTAAAACCTGAAGAAACTTTCAGATCCTTCATCTGTACCGCTGTACTTCCAGGGTTGGTATCATTTTTTTTGCATGCAGGTAGCATGAGGATGATCAGCAGCATGAAGGTGATTCTATGATTGCGGTACATGGGAGTATATTTATTACAAAGATACTCCTGCGTTTAAGGAATAGCAAGGACAAATGCGTAAGTGTAACTGTTATTTTAGCTAATGTGAATTTCGGGATTATATCCAATGCCAGGTGAAAACTTTAGTACTGTTCGCAGTATCTCATAAATTATATACCTTTGTACCTTCCAAAATATAGTATGCTCTTGTAAAGCATATGTCTTGACGGGTTTAACTGAGACAGCCCAAAAGCGGAAATGATTATGGCAAAGACTGATAGCAATCCGGAGTTGAAATTACTCCGCCAGAAGGCAGAAAAAATTCTGAAGGAAGTCACCGGGGACCCGAAATTGCTGCTTTCTAAAGTCGAAACGCTGAAACTGACTCATGAGCTTGAGACGTACAAGATAGAGCTGGGAATTCAGAACGACGAACTCCTGCATGCAAAAGAGCAGGCCGAATTTACTGCCGAGAAGTATGCCGCATTATTCGATTTTGCACCCACCGGTTATTTTACACTATCTTTAGATGGCAGTATCATTGATTTGAATTTAAAGGGAGCCTCTATGCTGGACTTCCTCCCCGATCGGATATACGTCTACCTCGGCAAATCCTACTATATCCCCTCTTGTCACAACCACCTATACCTTAGTCGAAACCGTGACGGCAACCGGTTGTACAAATACCAACAGCGTCATTGTGACCGTGAACCCTCTTCCGGCTGCTGATGCAGGTACAGGAAGATCGATCTGCCTCAACGCAAGCACTGTGATTGGTGCGGCAGCCGTACCCGGCAGCACATACAGCTGGACTTCAACCCCGGTTGGATTCACCTCAACACTGGCCAACCCCACGGTTACCCCCCTGGTTACCACCACCTATACTTTAGTTGAAACAATTACTGCAACAGGCTGTACAAATACACATAGCGTAACCGTTACTGTGAATCCTTTGCCTGCAGCAGTCGCAGGATCAAACAGGACCACCTGTGCCGCAGCCGCAACCACACTCGGAGCCCCAGCCGTTGCCGGCAGCACATACAGCTGGACTTCTTCACCGGCCGGATACACCTCTACCGCAGCCAACCCAACCGTAACACCGGTTGTAACCACTACCTACACGGTTGTGGAAACAATTACCGCCACGGGCTGCATCAATACCAACAGTGTTGTTGTCACTGTTAACCCATTGCCTGCTGCAACAGCAGGTACCGACAGGGCTGTCTGCCTGAACGGCAGCACAACCATAGGCGATGTTGCCGTTGCAGGGAACACCTATAGCTGGACTTCGTCTCCTGCAGGATATACTTCAGCTCTGGCCAATCCTACAGTTTCACCGCTTGTGACAACCACTTACATCCTTGTTGAAACCATCACAGCCACTGGCTGTTCAAACACCAACAGTGTCATAGTAACCGTTAACCCCTTACCATCTGCAACAGCCGGACTTGACCGTTCGATCTGTATCGGAACGGGCACAACTCTGGGTGCAGCGGGAATTGTTGGGAATACCTACAGTTGGACCTCTACACCGGCAGGGTTTACTTCTACTGAAGCCAACCCACTGGTTACACCGGTTGTACTAACCACCTACACCCTGGTTGAAACTGTTACTTTGACAGGATGTACAAACACCAACAGTGTTATTGTTACAGTTGATCCGGTCTCTGTC
>Ga0007792_10000853_pt1 | contig 11088 bp, 9 predicted proteins | sample CryBogmetaGMA6M_FD_60371 | JGI IMG/M metagenome (GOLD analysis project Ga0007792, IMG submission 60371) | Freshwater microbial communities from Crystal Bog, Wisconsin, USA - MA6M | ecosystem: Environmental > Aquatic > Freshwater > Lake | place: Crystal Bog, Wisconsin, USA | collected 2009-07-06
CAGAGTCTGCCGAAGTGGCACTGACACATTTGTTTCCGGAATTGCCACAGGCCGACAGGATTGATCCGTTGCCGTGTTTGGTGTTAATGGACCTCAACCTACCGGGGATGAGTGGTTTACAGTTGCTTGAGAAGCTAAGGAAGATGAAGCAGACGCTATCGATTCCCGTCGTGGTTATGTCCACGTCCAATAATCCGCTTGATATCGAAGCCAGTTATTGTTTTGGAGCGGCTGGCTATATCGTTAAACCCTTTAAGCTTGAAGAGTACATAGAAAAAGTAAAAGCGTTAACTCATTATTGGTTCAATACTGTTAGGTTGTCTGAGGGAAGTGATTGAGTCAAAAAATTTATACAGGGTAAGGCGCAATAATAACCCCCTCTTCATATGCAGTAAATCAGCTTTTGCTGTTTTTACAGGCAATAGCTTAAACTATTGCATTCCAGATTTGTAGGGTACGAATAATTACATTTATTATACGATGAACACTGAAATATTAATCACACTTAAAAATGCCACTTGGCCGATGCATCAGCGCCTTGAGACAAATCTGAACTTACTGAATCCAAGTTTCTCACTGGAGGGTTACCGGCGCCTGATCAAGGCTTTCTGGGGTTACTACCGTCCCTTTGAAGCAATCCTTACCAGTGTTCCCGAATTGCATGGCTGCCTACCGGATATCGCTATGCGGAGTAAATTATCCTTGCTGGAGACGGATCTTCAAGCATTGGGTGTAGACGTTGATTCACTGGATAGGCTTCCCGTTTGCCACGAACTTCCGGCTTGCAACGATCTTGCTTCAGCCTTGGGTTGCCTTTACGTACTGGAAGGCTCGACACTGGGTGGGCAGGTGATCAGTCGTCATTTTAAATCACTTCTTAATCTTGATGTCGAAAATGGCGCAGCCTTTTTTACGGGTTACGGTGAACAAACAGGGGCAATGTGGCAAACGTTTAGAGCCGTGTTGATGGCCGTGACGGTGGATGAGGATGCGCTGGTACATGCGGCTTGCGAGACGTTTACAACCTTGGAGCGCTGGCTGTGCTCAGCTATTATCCTGTCTGACGAATAATTATGACGATTGACATGTTGCGCGTACTGATTATTGATGACAGTCCGGAAGACCAGGAGATTATGCAGCGCCTGTTACAGAAGGGCGCACCTGAGCGCTTCCGGTTTGACACCGCAGAAACGGGTGCCGCAGGATTACGCACTTGCCTGAATAGCGAGGCAGGACTGCCCGATTGTATCCTGCTTGATTATCATCTGCCTGACTATGATGCTCCGGAATTTTTGATGGCATTAGGTGCGCCACAATTGCTCGTCTGCCCAGTAGTCGTCGTGACGGGTATTACAAATGGGCTTAATGGCCCGAACATGATCCAGCTGGGTGCTCAGGATTTTATCAGTAAAAGCTGGATGAACCCGGAGAGTCTGGTTCGAACCGTCGAGAATGCTATCGAGCGATACAGTCTGTTTCGCACACTCCATGATAACGAAAAGCAGTTAGAAGACTATCGTTTTCACCTTGAAAAATTAGTCGAAGAAAAAACCACTGAACTTATGGCAGCCAAGGAAGCATCTGAAGCCGCAAATAAAGCAAAAAGCACTTTCCTGTCCACCATGAGCCACGAAATACGGACACCCATGAATGCCATTCTTGGTTTTACTTACCTTCTCAAGAATGATCTTAAAGACCCAAAACAGATAGACAAGCTTGAAAAGATCAACTATTCCGCCAAACATTTACTGAGTATTATTGATGATGTACTAAGTCTGTCAAAAATTGAGGCTGAACTTATTGATCTGGAGCTGATACGATTTAATATCGGAGATACACTTAAAAAAGTCAGGATCTTAATGAGTGATCAGATTGAATCCAGAAAGTTGGAGCTAATCTACGATATCGATTCCATACTCATTGATTTAACCCTCATCGGCGATCCGTTACGACTTAGTCAAATTCTGCTCAATTATCTCAGTAATGCCGCCAAATTTACTAAACGAGGTCACATTACCTTGCGAGCCCAAGTGGAAAATGAGCAAGATGATAGCGTGACGCTGAAATTTGAAGTGCAGGATACCGGAATTGGTATTAGTGAAGATCAACAAGCCAAACTGTTTCAGCCATTTATGCAGGCTGAGGCCTCTACTACACGTCAATATGGGGGTACGGGTTTGGGTCTGATTATCAGCCGCAATCTGGCTCAACTGATGGGAGGGGATGCCGGTGTCGTCAGTAGTCCAGGCCAAGGTAGCACTTTCTGGTTTACTGTCTGTTTGAAACGAGGTAAGGAGCTTAAGCCGCAAGAAGTCTCCAATAAGCCTGAAGCGAAAATTCGTAAAGGTTCACGTATTCTGTTGGTGGAAGACAATGAAATAAACCAGGAAATCGGGCGTATGTTGTTGGAAGAATACAGTTTGTCGGTGGAGATAGCTAATCACGGTGGCGAAGCCGTTTCGATGGTTAAAGCCAATGTCTACGACCTGATTCTGATGGATATACAGATGCCGGTTATGGATGGTTTGGCGGCGACCCGTTGTATCAGACAGCTTGACTGCGGCCAGTCCATACCGATTGTTGCCATGACTGCCAACGCCTTCGAGGATAATCAGAATGACTGTATCGAAGCCGGTATGAACGGTTTTTTAACCAAACCAATCGAACCAGACCTTCTTTATAGTGAACTGGCACGCTGGCTTCCTGAGGTCAATTAAGCATTTATTTCAATTAACGAAGTACGTCTTTAGGTTGCTATGGATGGCTCTTCATTGCGATCCTTTACAGATACTATGTTAATGTCGTTAAGTACGTTCTTTAAGGTTTAGCAGCATATCGCTTGGGTCTCTATCGCTAGGACTTTTGAGGTGTAATTTGATATCTTTATAAAGCGGACTCAGTATTTCTTTTATCTCCTTCGCCTTTTCTTCACTTGAGTTTGAAAAATACGTGATTTCGTTTTGATCAATACTGACGCTATCAATAACATTGTTTTCATTAATCCGGAATCCTGAGTTAAGCAGCTTTTCCATCACTTCATTAAACCCTTGATTGTGTTTGTTTCCACCATGATCGATGAATAAATTAAATGTGGCGTTATCAGTTCGCTGGATTTTGTTTATAAGTTCTTTTTTAAGGGTGAATAACTCCTTTTTAACTTGAGCTACATCGTTATCAGTATTTTCTTTTAGTTTTTTAAATTCTTCAGTGGTTTCCTTGGCATCTTTGGTAGCATTATTGACGATGTCAATTTCAGTTGCCGCAATTTCGGCTTTATTCGTAATCGATGAAATCTTATCATCCACTTCTTTTTTACTGTTCTCAAGCTTCTTCATCTCATCTTTGGTGTCGTTGACCAGATCAGCAATCTGTATATTTGCCTGTGTCGCATGGTCAGTTGTCTCTTTTATCTTGTCTGTCAGTATGCCCCATGCTGTAAGCCCACCTGCAATGGTAAAAATTGCACCTACCATTCCCCCAGTTCTTATCCAGCCGTCGATTTTTTTGATACTGTTTAATTCGATCCTGTTTTCTAAATTCTCAGCAAGTTTTTCCAATTGTTCTTTTTTGACATTGATTAAACTATCGATTTCATCATTTATTCTGTTATTTAAGGTTGAGTTGATAGCTTTACCACAGTGTTTGCAAAATAGGCTGTCCAGCGTGTTCAGTGTACTGCAGTTTGTACAAATATTTTGGTTGTCCATGGCAATAAATCACATTGAAGAAGTTAAAGATTAGTAATCTGTACGAAGAAATTGAATTCCACGCAAATCCAACAGCTTTTTAGATGATTGCTCTGGGTTGTCGAAAATAAGTTCTCCTAGTTTGTTATCGTCAGTTAACGGTTCATCCAAGCTGGATACTATATGAACATCATTGATCGCACGGTAGTCGATGCGATAAATGCTTTCTTGTTTCCTGGATGTATCAAACTTGATTTGATATTTGACGATCGAGCCGTTGGTATGTGTTATTTCGCCAGGGATTGTAGTGGTGTATAAATTTACATTGATTGACAATAAGCCATTGTTCAAGTCTGATATTTTAAAAGTTGTTGGTGGCGCGATGAAGTCCCCTAACAAAAGAATGCTGTTAGTCTTTTGACGGATCAGATAATATTTTCCTGTACCTTCCAGCAAAAATTGTTGGTGATCATAGGGGTCTATAGTTATATAGAACTGGGCTAAACCTTTAACATAAATTGATTTAGCGACCAACTCGTCTTTTATGTCTCTAAAACCATAATTATCCTTAATGGTTCTCCAGTCAGTCTCCCCCAAAAGTTTTTTGAAAGTGGTATCGATTTTCTGGTTGATGTCTGACGATGGTTGTACCCGATGGTTCGATGGTTCGATGGTTCTTGGGCATCCTGTTGTATTGTTCATGATATTTCATATTGGTGTGGAGGCAGCGAACAAGAACGCAATGAAGCTGATCGCGAACTCAAGCAATGTGTCAATAGAAAGATGAATATGATGGGGAATATTATGTATGCAGTTGTCGATATAGGTGGACATCCATGGTTGCCAACGCCATGGCGTTGGGGTTATGGTTGGGATGATTGGCCAAAAAATTATGAAAAATCAGGGGCTTCGTTGTCAGCTAAAGAACTAATTGATAAGCTCAAGATTTATGAAATTGTCGAAAAGCAATTAATTGATTTTAAAAAATAAAGCTTTGGTGGGGTATTGTTGAATATCAGTTGAAATTCAGAGTTGGTCCAAGCACTGGTCAATAAGTGTGTTTTATGCGTTCAACTTTAAAAAACTATACTTTTTCTGCTTGTTAACAATATAATTCTTGGAGTTGATATTGCGAAAAAGATCGGTTTATCAATGACTAGAATTATAGCTTTCAAGCACAATCCCGGGGGTTAAAATATGACAACCAATAAATCAGGTCCAGATGAGCCACTCCAAATCAACGGCGTCATAATTCAAGGTGGTGAGTTGTCTGGCGCAACCATTATTGCTGTAAATATCGCAGCGGCAAAAACCCCCGCACAATGGAAACGTTACATCGCCTATGATAAGGAAGTAAAAGTAGGTGGATCGTTATCATGGCGTAATAATAACCCAGGCAACCTTCGGGATGCACCGACCAAAATTGGTTTAGCACCTGGAGCGGTAGGGCACTTTGCCGTCTTTGCAAGTTTAGATGACGGTCGACTTGCGCAACGGAGTCTCTACCTCGAAAAGTACGGTAAAATGACAGTGACTGATGCTATCAATAGGTTGACGCCACCCAGTGAAAATGACACTTCTAAGTATTTGAAAGATTTAGAAGCTGCTGGGGTGAAGTTGAACCAAAATGTTGAGTCTCAAATTGATGTTTTAATGAAAGGGGTAGAAGCAAACGAAGGTTTGATCGCTGGAATCATTGTTGAACGGGTTTAATGAGACTCTGGTTGCTGATTGGTTTATTGTGTATCAGTTCGCTTACGCAAGCGAATGGTGTGCAAATTGGCTGTAAACGATTGCAGTTGTTACTTGACCCCGAGTTGTCCCCTAAAATTCTGGAATACAAGTGGGCGAGTGGAGAGTCTGTTTCTCAAATACCAGCAGTATTGGAACTTCGTGGTTGCAAGGGTGAATTACTTGATCAACTAATTCTTGATGCTCCTTTAGCTCGATTAGATCCGACTCTTCTTCGTGGAGCTTCCACGCCAACCTGCCTGGTTTCAGTAGATCTCACTGCAGCAGCGGGCTCCTACAATGGGCCATTGACTTTTCCAGTGCAAGTAGTGAATCACCACTTGCAGATTGCCGAAGCAATTGCATCTGACGGACATCATGAGCCTATTTATTTGGCCATGACAGGCAAGGCGGCATGGAAGAAGTTTGTTACCCAGACCGCCGATGATCTTCTCTCAGTTAAGAGTGAGCCAGATGGAAACGGTTTTGTGACCTTCTATCGTCGTTATCACCCCACCCGTAATGGATGGTTGGTACGAGTGAAATCAGTCCCGGTTCTTTGGGAGTCCGACGGTCAATTTCCTGAGATTAAATTTTTCCCATAACAGTTGTAGGTGCCTTGTTACCAGCAGTTCAGAGCAAAGATGAAGTAGCATCAAGCAGTGATGTAATGAGGTAATCCAGAGCTTCAAATTGTTCATTCAGCTCCGTTTCTCCCTGATCAATGGCTTGCTCCAAATCCTTTGCCGAGTCCATAATGTTCATTGCACAGATAAAGCCAGCATTGCTGACCAGCGTATGCATGCGTTGAGCCGCCATTTCCCGGTCGCCTGATACCAAGTCGCTGCGTGCCAGTTCTGCAACCCTGAGATTGTCATCGAAGAACATCCCTAGCAAGCTAATGAACATTGCTCTGTCACCACCCAAACGTTGAGCGGCGCATTCTCTGTCGATCCCAATGATCTTTGGGAAGTTATGGTCGGTATTTTTACTGGCTGATGTCAGTTCGCTCACGGGTGTGGAGTCGATAGTGGATGTCTCTTCTGTTGTTGGCTGAGGTTTGACCCATTTTTTCAGCAAGGTCGCCATTTGTTCCAGATCCATTGGTTTAGCCAGTACGTCGTTTACACCGGCTGCTCGTGCAGCAGCTTGTTGTTCGTCACGTACTCCAGCGGTAAAGGCAATGATCGGCAGATCGGTTAAGCCCAGCTCCCCACGAATCAATCTCACTGCTGTCAAGCCGTCCATTACAGGCATTTGTACATCCATCAGCACGGCATCGAAAGCCTCTGATCGGGTTTTGATGAGTTGAACGGCCTGCTGACCATCGGCGGCCAGCGTGGAGGTGGCGCCTTCCAGCTTCAGAGCTCTCTCCATTAAATCCCGGTTCATGGCGCTGTCGTCCACAACCAGGAAGTGTGCTCCAATCAAACGTGGCCCAGAAAAGATCTTTACTGATTGGGTTGCTAGCGCGTCTTTATCGACGTCTTTCGTTTTTTGAAAAGGTAACTCGAACCAAAAGGTGCTGCCTAGGCCGATTTGGCTTTCGACGCCAATCTTTCCATCCATCAGTTCCACTAGACGCTTGCAGATGGACAAGCCAAGACCAGTGCCGCCAAAGCGGCGGCTAATGCCTGAGTCAGCTTGGGTGAAGGGAGTAAATAGCTGGACTAGTGCTTCAGGTGTAATACCGATGCCACTGTCGCGTACCTCGAAGTGAAGTATTACGGCTGTTTCGCTGATAGCGTGGATTTTAACAAGGACCGACACTTCTCCCCGTTCGGTGAATTTGATCGCGTTTCCAGTTAGATTAAACAACACCTGTTCTAAGCGGAGTCCATCCCCGAACAATGATCCCAAATGAGTTGCCGGAGGCACTATTCTGAAGGAAAGTCCTTTAGTTCCTGCTAATTGTCCCATTAGGCTATCAAGATTTGCCAACAGAATCCTTAAGTCAAAGGGGCGGGGTTCGATGCGTAGCTGTCCAGCCTCTATCTTGGATAAGTCGAGCACATCATCAAGGATGGCGAGAAGAGATTGACCGGCAGTTCGGATACGCTCTACCATTTCACGCTGCTTTCCGGCGAGCGGCTCGCGCTCCAGAACTTGGGCCAAACCGAGTACTGCGTTCATCGGTGTACGGATCTCATGGCTCATGTGGGCGAGGAACTCGCTCTTGGCAGCATTAGCGGCTTCTGCAGCATCGTGAGCCTGTCTAAGTTCTTGCTCGTAACGTTTACGTTCACTGATGTCTTCGACAATGTATAGATAGCGCTGGGTACCGTCGGTATCGACTTGAACCGGAGCACAGGTTACGCTGGCCCAGACAATCGAGCTGTCTGGTAGGAGGTAGCGTTTGTTCAAGCGGTATCCACTGATCTCACCATTCTTAAGACGTTTTATTTGATCATGGCTCTCCTGTCTGTCATCTGGATGTGTAAAACTGAGCTGGGGATTGGCTCCTACCACTTGTTCTGGCCGGTGTCCAACGATCTCGCTAAGGCGTAGGTTTGCCTCTAAGATCTGTCCAGTGTTTGCGTCGACCAGTGCTACCCCCATGGGTGCCTGCTCGAAGATTACGCGAAAGCGTGACTCTGCAATTTGCTGGGTTTTTAGAGAGCTCAATTCTTGACGCTGTTGATCCCGACGCCATAACAAATAGCCTGCGTAATACACCAGAAGTAGACCAAAACCCACGGCCAGGGTTGTTGTCCAAGCCATAGTTTGAATGCGGGCATAGGCCTCAGATTCGTCAATCTCGGCAATCATCAACCAGGGCGTCCCAGCGACTGCAGAGGCATAGGCCAGCACAGGAATGTTGCGATAATCACGGCCACCCTCGATAATTCCACGCTCTCCGCGTGCAGCTCTAGCGGCTGGCACTTCTGGTCTGCTCAAGGGGAGGGTTAGCGAGAGAGCGGGGTCGAGTCGAAAGCGTAGAGGTGTCAAAAAACGAACGCCTTCACCGTCACGTCGAACCAGGTAGGTTTCCGCTGTTTGGGTGGGTACTGGCCAGGTTCTGACCAGCGGGGTTAGTGCTTTGTCGGCACTCCATGTCACGTAGGCCACGCCCAGTGGCACCATGTCTGGCGATCCGATAGGTGCTAGGATGCCGTATTGAGCTTCGCCCTTGGCATTTATATATAAATCGATCAGTTCAGTGCGGGGTCTATGCAAGATGTCTTGGATCAAATCCCTATGGGCCTGAATATCGGCTTCACCTATGGCAAATGCTGGACGAGCTTCAGCGTCGACTATCGTTAATCCACTCCAGCCACGGGCCATTGCCATTTGTGCCATGAGCTGCTCCATCCGTTTCAGGCTCACATCATCTTTCCGGCCGCCATTTTGCCATTGGCTGAAAAGTATCTCAATCTGAGAGTGGCCATAAAAGGTTAAATTGGTATCAATCTGGGCTTCGGTAAGTAAAGCTTCAATTTGTTGCCGTTTTTGCTCGGCGATGACTGCCAGGGTACGGTCGTTCTCACGGCGTATTTCTTCGCTTAAGTATCGATAACCGATTGCGCCTATAGCGCCAATTAACAGTGAGATAGCAAGGAGTAGCAGTACAAACCGTTTCCAATGGTGGCTGGAGTGATTTGTAGGAGAGTTTGTAATTTGGGGATCGATAGCGGTTCTCATGTTTAGAGCATTTTCGCTCGGTTGAGTATTAGTCAATGCTGGGTTTGGGCGTGCACCATTTTAGCAAATGATGCACCAGTATGGGAATCTTCTTGGCTATTGAGATGAAAATTACTGAGTAGAAAGCAGTTTGCCTATTGCTAGGCACTCGTCTGTGGTTAGTTCAAAATCTATGATAGCTAGATCTTCTGCCATGTGGCTCGTCGAAGTAGTGCCTGTGAGTGGAATAATATCGATGTGGTTCAAAAAGCGGAAAAATATTTGGGCTGTACTACGTTGATATTTCTTAGCCAAAGCATTAACCATGGCATGGGCTAATAGCTTTGGATTGGCTGTTAGCGTCCAGAAGCTTTGATAAATTATTCGGTGTTGCTGGCAAAATTCACGAATAGTTTTGTCAAATTGGGTGTCAGCATAAAAACGGTTCTGGATAATTGTCGGTTTAACCTTGGCATTTAGATACAAAAGTTTAAATTGATGAGGGTTGTAGCAGTTGCTGATTCCTATTTGTCGGGTGCCTCCTTGATTAAAAATCTGCTCCATCGCTTGCCACACTTCCATCATTTCTAACTGGTTAGCTAGTGGTGAATGTAATACCAAGCAATCTAAATAAGTGGTTTGCAGGTTTTTCAGAGAGGCCTGGAATGATTGTGCAACTTGTTCACAAAGTCTAGCATTCGCATCATATGGAACGCGTTCAGGATCTTGACCGTTTAGTGGTGTGAATTTACTTTGTAGATAAAGTTCGGAACGATCTATTCCCAATTTATCGCAAGCAATGGATACACCTTTGCCGACGCCTGCTTCATCGTAATGCTTGGGTTGGCAGGCAGTATCAATCCCCCGAAAACCTAGACTAATTGCCTGTTCAACCAGCACGGCCGTCCGGTCTTTTTTCCAGGCCGTTCCGTAAATAATCGGGGGTATCCGTACGTCGTTATTTGAAGTAAAAAAATAGTTATGGCTCATTTATCCCTTCACACAAATAAGTTGTTTAAGAGTATGTTAAATTTCGGTCAGGTCGTTTTGAAAACTGTCAGGGCAATGTTATTCCATAATCGATTTGGATTTCTTGTTCAGGTAATGGGTAAACCACGTAGTCATCACCTGTTAGTAAGGTATGACTGCTGGGTAACCCATTCTTAAATCCAACCAGCCCCAGATTGCATATAGAAATCAAGTGGGATTTGCTGTTTTCTGCCTCGACCAGTTGCACCTTAGTAGACCAGCGGTTTTGTGGTAATAGTGCCCAATTGCGATGCGTTATTTTTATGTCGTGTGTTAAATTACCGGCATCATTTAAAAGTTTAGATTGTTTAGCATCGGGTTCGTTGCTTAAGGCGCTACTGGTTAATTGATAGCATCGTAAAATGTTATTTTGGTATTTAAATTCTGCTTCGGCAGTAAAGGCATAATGTACATCGCCTGATAAGAACAAGCAGCGTTTGATACCCATGCGTCGACTGAGTACATCCATCAAATTAAAAAAGCCCAGTTTATTTGAGCTCCATGATTCTGCATCTAGCGCATCAACCAACCAGTTGATTAAAAAGCCTTTATGATTGGTAAGCTCTTCTAGCATAGCAATCTGAGGTATACTTTCGATTAAGCCAGCTAGCCACAAACCGAGTTGTTGAAAGAATTCGATAGTGGAAAAGCCAATGACGGGCGTAGTAGCAATAATAATTGGGCAGGTATTTTGGTTGATGTCCTGGCCTGTTTTCAGCTTCGCCCATTCGATTCGAAGCCAGTCTAATGCATAGCGATCAAGAAGTTGTGCTGGGTAATACTTGTTTTCATACTGTCGTTGAGTGCGAGAATCCATAATGATAATGGGTGGTTCGGTGGGAATAGTAAAGCCCCAGCCTCGGCTTTTCCATGTATGCAAGTCATATCGGTCACCTATGTCAGCATTGTTTTCGTTATCATTAAGTTGTTGGGTGATGGTGAGTATGAGGTCTTTATCAAAATTATCCGGGTCATTACCCCAGCCTTGAAAAGCCCAATATGAAGCTAAGGCATTAGAGAC